>Ga0206972_1098_pt2 | contig 20794 bp, 16 predicted proteins | sample Alteio_BWOrgHeat_86_FD_152925 | JGI IMG/M metagenome (GOLD analysis project Ga0206972, IMG submission 152925) | Enriched cells from forest soil in Barre Woods Harvard Forest LTER site, Petersham, Massachusetts, United States -... | ecosystem: Environmental > Terrestrial > Soil > Temperate forest >...
CTCCTGCGGTGGAAAGCGTGCTGAGCGTGATTGTGCCCAACCTGAAACCGGGCCAGATCGTGGCGCAGTCGAGCACGATTTCGGCCTATTGGACGAGGCTTTTTGCCCAGCGGGTGGAAGCCACCGGCGCGGAGTTTCTCGAGGCACCTTTCACCGGCAGCAAGCTGGCGGCGGAAGCGCGCAAGACAGTCTTCTATCTCGGCGGAACGGAGGAGCTTGTGGAGAAAGTCCGGCCCGTGCTCGAACGCTTGAGCAGCGCTCTTCTGCATGTGGGTGAGGTGGGTACGGCTTCCTCGTTGAAGCTGGCGATGAACCTTAATCTTGCCCTCATGTCGGAGGCGTTGAGCGAAAGTCTGACCCTGGCCCGCTTGGAGGGGATTCCCGATGAGAAGTTTTTCGATGCGTTACATTTGAATGTGGGACGCTCGGGGCTTTCTGATCTAAAGGAGTCAAAATTCATGGATGGAGATTATACGCCGCAGTTTTCCTTGAAGCATATGAGCAAAGATTTGCGGCTGGCGCTGGAAACCGCCGGGCCTCTTGACCTGCCTGCCGCAAGAGCACTTAAGTCTTTTTATAGCAAGGGGATGTGCGCGGGTATTGGCGAGGACGATTTCACGGGAATGATCCGATTATTGGCTGAATCGAGGAAACATTAAAAATAAATGCGAATTTTTTGAACATAAGCTACAGGTCAAGGGTCTTAACCTATGTAAGTTTCATTCATTCTCCTCCTAGATCAGGCGGTTACTCGAAAGGGTAACCGCTTGATCGCTTTTAGGGGGGATTCAGCCAACCAATGCTGGAGAGGCCTCGACAGGCGGCTGCATGATCTCCGACCGCTCAATCCAACCGCCGCCGATGACGCGATCGCCGACATAGCACACGGCGGCCTGACCGGGGCTGACCGAGCGTTGTGGTTCCACGAATTCGAGGCGCGCGCGGTTGCCGGGAAGGGGATGCACGACGGCGCGCACTTCGGGATAATTGTAGCGGATCTTCGTGGTGATCTCGGTCGGTCCGGCTAATCCGGCTTCGCCCCAGTTCGTTTGGGCAAGATGGCAATCCTGACGCAGGAGGTCGTCGTAGTCGCCGACGATGACGCGTTGCGTGGCCGCGTCGATGTCGATGACGTAGACCGGACGCCCGTGGCCACCGCCGAGCCCCTTGCGCTGGCCGACGGTGTAGAACTCAATGCCTTCGTGGTCGCCCATCTTGGTGCCATCCTTGAAATAGATGCCGCCGGGATGAAAATCCTTCTCGCCGAGGTGCGACTTGAGAAAGGCGGTGTAGTCGTTGCCCGGCACGAAACAAATCTCCTGGCTGTCTTCCTTGTCGTAGGTTTTCAGGCCCATCTTTTTCGCCAGCGCGCGCGTTTCGGGTTTGGTGAGTCCGCCCAGGGGCAGAATGGCCGACGCGAGTTGTTCCTGGCGCAGGCTGAAGAGAAAGTAGGACTGGTCCTTCTTGCCATCGACCGCCTTCAGAAGCGTGGCCAGGCCGTCCGCATCCCGTTCGATGCGCGCGTAATGGCCCGTCGCGATATGGGTCGCCCCGAGCGCACGGGCCTTGGTCAGCAGATTGCCGAACTTGAGCTTTTCGTTGCACATGACGCAGGGGTTGGGCGTGCGCCCGGCGCGGTATTCACTCGTAAAATAGTCGATGACCATTTTCTCGAATTCATTCGCTTCATCGACGACGTAATGGGGAATGCCGAGCGCATGCGCCACGCCGCGGGCATCGGCCACGGCTTGCGGACCGCAACATTTGTCCTCGGCGCGGGAGACGCAATCCTGCGGCCAGACCTTCATGGTCACACCGATCACGTCGTAGCCCTGCTCCTTGAGCAGGTACGCCGCGACGGACGAATCGACGCCGCCGCTCATGCCGAGCAGTACGCGGGTTGGGGTAGGGGAAGCGGTCATGGGAAACGGGCAGTATGCCTCAGGACGCGCCTTAAAACTAGAAAAAGGTGCTTGCGGCGAAGATTCTTCAGCGTGAACGTCTTCCTTTGCAAACGTTGTCGATTGATTTTCATCCTTCCTTTCGGGAAGGCGCGCTTGAGATGGAGACGATCGAATCGCTGCAAGCAAACCGAATCGATCCCAAGCTTCTCTATGTCACGCCGCGTCAGGCGGAGTTGTGGCGGCAGGTCTTTCTGCGGCATTCGCCGATTCATGCAAAACCCGAGTTTGCCCGGATTTATCGGGAAGCGTTCGCCCGAGTAATGGATCGGCTTCCGCCGGGGAAAGTCCTGCTCGTCGGTCTCGGTTGCGGCACCGGGCTGAAGGAGTCGGAGTTGTATTCGCACCTGAAAGCGCTTGGGCACGAGACGCTTTTTTCCGCCATCGATGTCAGCCGCGATCTGGTGGTGGAATCAGCGCAAAAACTCGTCGCGGCTGGAGCTGGCCATGATCGAAGCCTCGTGTGCGACCTGGCCGAATCGGTTTTTCTCGCCGACTGGCTTGACCGCGTTGCCGGAGATACTCCGCGCCTGATCACCTTTTTCGGGCTGGTGCCCAATCTCGCGCCATCGGTCGTCACCCGGCTCTTCCGGGCCATTTTACGACCGAAGAGGGATATTCTTCTGGTGAGCGCTCATCTTGCGCCTGTCAGCGATGAGATCGAGCTTTTGGCGGCGATGCAGTCGGTGTTACCGCAATATGGTAATCCCGAAACGCTGGCATGGCTGACGGCCGGCTTGGAACACCTGGGCATAGAGAATTTGGTCAATGCGCCCGAAATGAACATCGGAGAAATCGAGGGTGTTCCAGCCTTTGTCGCGCAGGCTCGCTGGAAATCGAGCGAGCCGTTTGAGAGATGGGGTCATTGTTTCTTGCCGAACAAGGAGGAGCCTTTCCGGGTCTTTCACAGCCTCCGCTACACGCCTTCGCTTTTTGAAAATCTATTGCGAGGTGAGGGATTCGATGTGGAACTTCTCGCCATGACATCGTGTCGCGAGGAAGCGCTTTGGGCGGTTAGGTCCATCTAACCCACCCGCCGCCGACGTGGAGATGGAAAGGGTGGAAGCAGTGGCTTGTGGGTGAAAGATATCACGAAGCAGTGCGTGCGGATTCGAGTAATTGGTGCAGCTTTTTCCGGTTGCGCTCCGCGTTAAATTCGTTTTCCGCACAGCGAAGAACTTCCGACCGGTATTCATCAAAGCGGGAGAAGTCTTCGAGCCCTTGGAGGAGGTTTTCGGCCAACTTATCCACATCACTCCCCGTTAAAAGGAGTCCTACATGATATTCCCTGGCCAATTCAATGAGCGGAGTTTGGGAATGGCCGATGCAAATCAACGGAAGCCCGGATGCCAGGGACATGCTGAATTTGCAGGGAAAACTGAAGCGATTGTAGCGGGGATCGACGTCTTCCTGGTGCATGATCGCCAATCCCCAGGTCGCCGTTCGATAGTCCCGGTTCAAGTCTGCCTCGCTCATAAATCCGTGTTGGATGATGAGGTCGGGAACAAACCAGTCGCGGTTGCTATAGTCATGATTGCCGTAAAGATGGATTTCCACCCGTCGGCTGAGCTGGCCGCGGATGGCTTGGACGGCCTTCACCAAGTGGGCGAAGGTGGGCTCGGCAAGGATCGTCCCGGCATAGGCGATGCGGATGACATCATCCGGGGGCTTGGGGGCAGGTTCCCGAAGCTGGGCAATTGCCTCGGGCTCAACCGAGCAACGAAAAAAATTGGAGCAAGGCACGCCCGTGCGCAGCCGCATATCCTCCGCCATTGCCGGGCTGATGACCGAACGACTCGAGGCATTTTTAAAGAGGGTCTCGGCCATGCCCATAAAGCGGTCGGTTCGCCGACGGCCCAATCTCTCCAACATTCCATCCACGTCGGGCATGTCATAGAGCGCCATGTGCCAGTGCGTCTTGACTTGCGGCATCACCTCGTGAGCCAGAGGTATCATCCAGCCCCGGGCCATGAGAAAAATAAGATCGGGTTCGACGGAGCGAATAAACTTGAGGAGATGCCAGGCTGTATAAGGCATGACGAACGTGTCGAGGATCCAGCACCTCAAGCCGTTCCAGCTTCGATTTGGCGGTAAGCGGGGTGGAACGTTGCAACTACTATGCCTGCCACCAAATTCGCGGAAGTTGGAGGCTGACTTGCCCGAAAAGGACCACCAGTAAATCTGGCTCCAATCCAGGCCTCGAAAATGTTGTTTGATGTTGACCCAGTCGCCGCCTGGCGCGCCGGGGGCGAATTCAGCTATCACTAAAATCCGCGGAGCATGAGTTGTTGTCGTCACGGGAAATATTGCAGCCATGGTGACACGGTCGATATGAATTGGAAGTGAATTTTGGACTTTCCCGGTCCAATCGAATTTGTCATCCGTTGCTACGATTATCAATCATCGTTCTCATCGGCATAAAAATGGGATGGCTCCGGCTGCACCCGCCATGACATGCGACCGGCTAGACTTACTACTTGCTGCGATTTTGGAAACAGGTAAACTGCAGGATTGGAACTCCACCCATGATTTTTTGACCGATGGTGACTGAACGCACGATTGTTAATGGCCTCATTATCGGGGCAAGCGTTATTTTCGTCCCATTCCTGATTTCTTCGACGCTGACGATCGACTATGCGCCTGCATTTTGCATGGGTACGTTAGCGATTCTTGTTTGGAGTTTCTTTTTCCTCAAGGATAAGCTGTCCATCTGGCCGTTTATCGCCGGTTCGATCCAAGGCAGTTTGAATTTCCTGCCAATTCCCTTAACTGCCACTCATGTTTTCTGCATACTTTTGATTCTTTACTATGTTACGGGTTACGTCCTAATCAGGCAAAAGCGGGTCAAAGTGGGCAAGCCCGGTTTTTTTTGGCCGATTCTGATCGTTACATTGATTGTCCTTTATCACAATCATAGCCTGAGCGGAGCTGTCATGGGCGGCGAAGTTGAGGGAGGTAAACCTGCCATTCTTATCTACATCGTAGTAATTGCCTATTTCTGTGCCATTAATATATCAAATTGCTCCGTTCGGTTTCTTAGCAGGGTGCCGCTTTACTGCCTCATCGCAAGCATACTTTCGAGCATTCCTTTTATGCTTTCCACTTTTTTTCCTAGTTTAGCTCCGATTCTCTATTATATCACCGATAATGTTAATTTGAACGCTTATATGGATACCCAAGCTACTGCCAGCGATCCCAACTCAGAGGGAGGCATAGGACGCTTGTCGGTTCTGGGACCGTTGGGAGGAACTCTTATGTTATACTTGCTTTGCCATTATCCAATTGGCACGTGGCTGAGGCCTAATCGCTGGTGGGTGGCAGCTCTCGCACTCATTTGCACAATAACCGTGGTTGCAAGCGGCTATCGAAGCACCGTAGTCGGTTTTTCGTGCCTCATTATCAGCGGTACGTGGTGCTATTACTCGTGGCGTGTCATTATATTACCCACGGCGCTTTGTATAGCGGCTTTGATCCTCTTCATCGCATCCAGCAACAACCTAATCAATCTGCCTGCGAATAAACTTCCTTTGATAGTCCAGAGAACCTTGTCATTTTTACCTGGAGATTGGGATTCTGAGGCAGTAGAAAGTGCCAAAGTTTCCAATGAATTCAGGCAAAATATTATAAATGTTTATCTCAAGGAAAATCTGACTAAAAGTCCTTGGATTGGGAATGGCTTCGACATCGATAGAAAAGAATATGAAAGTCTCACTATTGCCCTCCAAAGAGGGCAAGGCAACAATGATGGTGGATATCTTTTATCTAAAACCTTTATCATGGGGAAAGCATTCCATACTGGCTGGTTGAGTGTCTATGATTGCGTGGGAATCATTGGATTCATTAGCTTTCTCGTTCTCGCCTGGAACGTCCTGGTCGCGGCAGCACATTTTGTTTTTAAATCGACAGCGAGTCGGAACTCTCCCCTCTTTCCCGCTTATGTCTGGATCCTATGTAGTGCCTTGTCCATGATGATCACTTATTTTACTGTCTACGGAGAGTTCAAGACATGCTTTTCAGCCTTATGCATTGTAGCCATGGTGTTAAGCCAGCTCATGGACATTGAAAGTGCTCCTGAGGCCCCAATTCCGCAACCCGACGAAAAGTATAGGTCAAATGCAATGGCTTAGGTGAGGCCATTCCAGTGATTATATCATGCTTTGGACGTAACACGAATCTGAGGTGCGTACCGTAATGACTATGTTTCAACTTTAGATCAAGCCAGCATTGAAATGCATTTAATATCGCGATTAACGACTCGACTGCTAGCGTGGCATTTAAAGCCATCTGACGCAAAAAATTATGACTTCCTTGATGGATTACGAGGCCTGGCCATTTTGCTTGTTATAGGGTGTCATCTCGTCTATGTTAACCCGAATTCAAGTGGATACGTTAAATTTATAGGGGGAATATTTGGTGCGGGTGCTAGCGGAGTTACATTGTTCTTCTGTTTGTCTGGATACCTGGTTTCCTTGCCGTTTTGGAAGCGAAAATGGGCGAATAAGATCCCGGTGGTTCCGACGGGGTATGTGAGTAGAAGATTTTATAAGATTTATCCGCCGATGGCGCTGTCAATTTTAATCTTCACTCCTATATACCTATACGTGGAGCCTTTTCAAGGTCTATTGAGGACGGCAGGCGAATGGTTGGTCGGCGCACCCCTACTATTTCCGGTCGATGGTCGGTTTAATCCACCCATGTGGAGCTTAATTGTTGAGGTGCAATTTTACCTTATGCTTCCCGTAGTTATGCTTGTGTTTCGCAATATATCCATGCGTAAAAGTATTTGGATAATCCCACTCTTGTTTGCGTTAATCGGCATTTGTTCTCGTTATACCTTGGCTGCATTTGGTGTTGTTGGCACCCTTTACCCGAATATTTACGTGCCCTTCTTGTCGGGGTTGGACATGTTTACCATGGGTGTTTTGATAGCTGGTCTTTACACGATGGGTTTAATTGCGAAGTCCTGGGCAAAAATGGGAAATGTCGGATTATTAATGTTTCTCGGGACACTCCCTGTTGGTTCATTCATACACCTCACTCAAAAAGAGACTTGGTGCCAAGAGGAGACCATTAGTTTTATTCAAAAAATGGCCTTCGGCTGCATGCTTTTGTTTGTTGCCGATGACCAATGTTTTGCCTCGAAGTTATTATGTAATCCATTGCTTCGATGGATCGGCGTAATCAGTTACGAGTGGTATCTTTTTCACGTACCCATCTATTGGTGGATCAGAAACGCGCTTGGGCCCGCGAATGGAAGCTCTTTAACGTATTTGATTATCGTTGGCGGTTCATTCATGGCGAGTTTGCTGTTGGCGGCTCTGGTTTATAGGTATTTCTCTCTCCCTATTCTTATGTATGGTCGGAACCACAACAAACCAACTGTCAAGTAGGGTTTCCATCGACGAGAAATTCTTTGTCTATTGTCGGACATCATCTGGATTAGCTCGAAAAGCCTGAAGCTGCAGAACTAAATGTCAGGCAATAAAGCGCCGCGCCTGAGTTTACTCTAGAATTTCTATCAGGCCGATGCCGAGTACGTTATAAAAGGAAACGTTTCGTCCTCCGAATAGCGGTGCGGGTTTGGGGGGAGAAATGCAGACGGCACGCAGTCCGGCTGCTTCCAATCCCGCCAGCGCTGCCGTGAGATTGTCGGTGACGTAGCAGACATGATAGACAATGCCGGACGCGTGACGCTGCGTCAGGTTATCGATGGGGCCCTTGGTTTCGCTCGGCCAGATGATCTCGACCTCCGGTTCGGTTTCATGCGTGCACATCATCAGGTGGACGTTCTGAGCCGGATCGAGGACAGCTTCCCCCATCTGGTAACCCATGGTCGTTAGAAAACTTTTGGCTTCCTGTGGCCGGCGCACAGCAAGTCCCAGATGATGAAAGACGAGATGGAGACCAGAGATCGGAGCAGGAGGGGGCATAGGGATTCGTTTGCGTCCGTGCTATCTCAGTGATGACAGAATTTCTTTGAGTTCCGGAAAGGTGTTGGCGAAGAGGATAAGACTCGTTGCACAGTAACAAAAGGTCAGAACGACGGCAACGGCATGAATCCAGGGGTTGGCGTTATAGGCCTTGAATCCGTCGCGTCCCAGCCACTTTTTCAGGATGATGGTGTAGTAGAGATTGGCCACGACTCCGAGTGCATGAACCGCGCCATAGGCGACGAAATTCCAGCCGACGCCGTGCCAGATGCCGATCAGGAGGAAGACCACGACGATGGTTAGGGCTATCGCCTGGTCGACCTGTTTGGGACCCAAAAGGTGCGCAAAGTATTTCGACAGCGGACCGAAAACCACGTCACGCATGTATTGTGACAGGGTCATATGCCAGCGATTCCAGAAGTCCTTGACGTTGCGCGCCGCAAAGGGACGGTCGAAATTTTCCGGCACCGGGATGCCGATCAATCCGGAGGCTCCGATGGCCATGTCGCAGAATCCAGAAAAATTACAGTACAAATAGAGGTAATAAAAAAAGATGGCAACCGGGAGATCGATCCAGTGATGAAAATGATCGTCCATCAGCATGTCGGAATAAGCCAGTTGAGTGCAGAGGGCGCTGAGAAACTCGAATTTGACGAAGCCGACGAGGATGCGCAGGGCGCAGGTCATGATGGGGTAGTCCAGCGGCTGGACCTCAAAACCACGGCGAAAATTGGCGTAACTGTTGATGGGCCCGACGGGCATGGTGGGCAGAAAGAAGCAAAAATTCAGGTACTCCCAAATCGTGGGGCTTTTCACCGAGCCATTGCGAACTTCCAGCACGAGCCGGCTGCTCCGGAATGCCAGGTAGGAAAGGCCCACCAGATTGGGGATTCCGCGCCATTTCACCCCGAAGGCGTTACCCATTTTTACGTAAACCGAACCCGGGACATAGTGAAAGATGATCAAGGCGGCGATTGGAGTGAAGAATGCCAGCCACGGTTTCCAGCCTTCTTTTTCGGCGAAAGCACGAAGCATGGCGTATTGAAAAAAAATCAATGCCAGATAGATGACAAACCTCTCGTCGTAATGGGCTTTTTGGCCATAAAACAGAAACCAGTAAACGCCGCCGACATTGAGACAGACAAAGGCAATTTCGCGCCTGGTGCCGGTCAATCCCCGCATTACCAGTCGGCTGGCGGCGAGGTAGACCAAGAGTCCCGCAATTAAAAAGCCCATGGCCTAAAATTGCTGATATGCATTTTTCATATGGGTGAACTCGACTGGCGAGACGACTGCCAATGTTGCTGCAATCACAGACAAAATAATGGCCAGGGCGTAGATGAAATATTCAATGGTTTGTCTGGGGGGCATAGAGTTTCAGTAATGCTGGGGTGATGAGCCAAGTATAAAATTCCTGGCCGTTCTTATTCAAGTGCTCAAAGCTCGTGAATAGCTTTCGCGCATCATCGTCGCTCAGTCCGTCGAATAAAGTGGCGGCAGGCACTCCCACCATGGAGATATCGGCATGAAGCGCGTCCGGCCAGAATTCCCGCTCATTGATGACGGTGGATCGCAGGTCGTTGCCCTTCGGAATATGCAACAAGACAAGCTTGACGTTATTCTGTTGCGCCAGCTCGGCAAATTTCCTGGCAAACTGAAGTTGCCAGTCGGGAACAGGCGGGCCGGAAAATTGAAACGGGGAGGGGGTTTCCGGCGAGTAAACATCGACATCCGAGGGTGCCACATGGTTGAGGGGCATGTAGGGGATAAAGGGGCCGAAATCCTCAAATAGAGTGCTGTAATTATATCCCAGGTAGACGGTGGTCGCGCCGAGTTGTTTTACGATATCTTCGGAGTGGTAGAACTGCTGGACGGAATTCATTTTCGCCGGGCTCATATCGGCCGGGAGGCATGACCGAAGGAGGGAGAGAAGGTTTTTGGGCGCGCCTAAAATCGCCGCATAGTAATAGGATAATTTGAGTCGCCAAGGGAGCGCGGTCAGCGTCCCGGCATCATCTGCGAAACGAAAACTGTTTGGCGCAAGTGAGTTTGCCTGATCAATGGGTGGATGTTCATCGTAAAAAACGATCATTTTGACTTTCCTATTTTGCAGGAGGTCTTTGGTGATGAAGTAAAGCTCGTCGAAGCCGGCTCCCCCCCAGCCGATGGTGCGGACGACGGCAGGGCGTCCGAGTTTTTCAGTTAACAGGTCCTGCACATGCGGAGTGTTTATGCCGTGCCATAGGCGGGACGAGCCGAGGAAGGCGATGTCGATGTCGCCTTTTTCCTCGTAAATTACTTGATGTTGATAGGGATGAGGGCCGGTGGTATCCCATCCCGACCAGGCGTAAACCTGCTCGCGGGGAGGCAGGATGGACTTGGTGAGGAGTACCGGCAGGAGTAACAGCAGCAACAGCAGCAGTGCGAATGCCGCCGCCGAGCGCGTCGAGGAAAAGGCCGGACGTAGCATGACTAGGTTGAAGAAGCCGACCGCGACGGATTTCCTTTGGAGCAAAGGAGGAAATACGCCTTAAAATCGCGCACGGGTTTTAGCCATGGATGTCTTATGCTCATAACCTGACACTATGCTAAAGCTCGAGAGATTTTAATCAAGATCGAATCAGAATTTGCCTGACATTCGCATCTGTTTCACACATCATAGATTCCAACCTGTCGTAAAAGATATTGTGCAAGTGCACCGGGGAAAAACTCCTTGACACGAGCTTTCAACAATTGTTACTTCTAGTGCAATACACTGAATGACTTTCGTAACAACCGTTTTGCCAGTGTTTGACAAAATAATTACATTTTAAGATCACACCACGCATATAACGGGAAGTTCAACTCGATCTCGCCTTGATATTATATGCGACCAAAAGCGTTTATTCAGAAGGCGAGCGATTGTTTCCTGTGTTTCTTGTTGGCACTTGCCAGTTTTATCTTTTCTGCGGTCATTCTTAGAAACGGGATTAGAGCGTGGCCCGATGCATGGTCTTATTGGGAGGGATCGGTCAGTTTAATTGAAAAACATTCTTATAGCTACCTGTCGGGTGATCGCATCGTTTATTGGCCTCCACTTTTTTCTTTCTTCCTCGGCCTCTTCCAATTATTCCTGCCTCAAACGGGACGGACACTGGCTTTGGCAATGAGCGTGTGTAGCGGATTAGGTGCCTTTGCATGGGGGCTGTATGTTCTCAAAATATTCCCCGACCAGAACAACTCTCGAAGGTCGCTAGCCTTCGTTGGCAGTCTGCTTTTTATCGTTGTTTTTGTTCCGCTCTGTTGCATGTCCTTGTCGAGCAATTCGCTGGAGCTTTTTTTTGTCGGCCTATTGTTTTATCACTTGGCCTGCTTTAATGAAAGACAGGCCAGTTCAATTACCTACCAAGGCCCTATTCTAATTGGGTTTATTCTTTGTGGTTGTATGCTAACACATAACTCGTCCATTGTATTTGTGGTAGCGGCGGTCATCGCCATGTTTGTTGCGGGGGGAGGTTCTTTCCCGCAACGATTGTTAGGCTCCGGGCTTATTTTGCTAATTAGTCTGGTGCCATGGATATTTATTCGTCATAGGCTTGGTCAAGGGGGAAGCCATGAATTTTCGGGCGGCGCTGTCACAGTCATACAGTATATCAATCAGGTACAGTATGGCATCGGAGTTTTCTTTATTTCCACATCTTCGGTGCTAATTCAGAGTTTGGTCGGAACGCTTATTTTGGTTGGCTTGCTTGCCGTGGTGCTGCAACGACCACGATCGGAATCGGATGCGCGATGCCGCTTATGCATAGGGTTATCTCTAGTTGTGTTGATTGGCTTTTTTGTGTTGTTCAATCTCATCCCAATCGGCGATGCTTTGGGGGGGCGTTATATCTTCTATTTTCCACTTTCCATCACGCCCCTTCTTTTATGTTACGCAAGGGAGAAAATACCGCTCTTGGTGTTTTTGATTTTGCTGACCGTGGGCGTTTCCGGAGCCAGAATGTGCCAGCGTATTTGGAGCGGTGCCGTTCCGACTTTGGATGAACGAGTAAAAGAGCAATCGCCAAAATTCATACATTCCGAATATTTTTTGACCTCAAAGGAAGATGCCGTTGTTCCTTCGGGAACAGTTCGCATCGAGCCTCCAGTTTATCCATGGGGAGATCATTGGACGCGCAACATGCCTTGGTCCGAAACAGGATCCGTAGTAAAATTGATTGATTCAGAAACCAACACCGCTCACTGAATAATCAACGCTCCTGCATGCGCTTGAGAATCAGGTCGGCAAATTCGCCGACGTTGCGGGCATTTTCCACCTCGCCGACGCGAAAGCGGACGGAGAATTCCTTCTCCACGGCCACCATGAGCGAAATGTGCATGAGGGAATCCCATTCGGGCACATCCTTGGCGCTGATGGCCGGAGTCAGGACGACTGGCTCCAGAAATACGTTGTCGAAGATGGCCTGCAACTTGGCGATGACGTCAGTTTGGTTCATAGGCCCTGCGGGTGACTTTTATTTTGGTGAGGACAGGCTGAAAGCTTTTCAGGATCAGTTCGAATTCACGCAATTTTTCGTTCTCTGCCGTCACAGTAAAACCCATCCGCGGATAAAAGTCCCGTACCATTTCGTTCTTGGCGGTGGGGAGGTAGAGGCCTTCGAGCCGTAAGCAACCCCGCTTTACGGCCAGACGTGCCAGCTCGTTCAGGACTTCCTCTTCGACCTGCCGCTTGAGCACCCGGCAACTCATCAGCCATGTATCGATTTTGAGCGTTGTGCCCGCCACCTGACCGATCACGATGGAAATGAGCCCGTGGTCGCCGAAGCGGTCCTTGAGCCGCATGGAAAAGGCCACGCAGTCCGGGTCGCGCATGAGGGCAAGAATATCGGCCTCGGTGCGGCGGCGGGTGGTGAGGTTGAACTGGTTGCTTTTATTGATCAACTGGGCGAGCCGTGGAACATCCACCGGGGTGAATTCGGTGATGATCGCCTCCATTTCCAGCGATTCCAGATAGGAACCCATATCCGTGATGGTGGCGGAGAGAGCCTTGCGCCGGTTTTCGGAAAGGTATTGGCTGGTGCGCTCGGCGTCCTCGGCGGTGATGCTCCGCAATTCAAACAACCGGCAATCCTGTAATTGGGCCACGTAGTCCGAGGGGTCCGGCCCAAGCAGAAGGGTCGTCACTTCCGGGGCAAATTGCCGGACGATTTCGATTTCAGCGGGGTTGTCGTCCACAAACACGAAGCTGTCGAGCCCGAGGTTCAGGTCGGCGGCCATCTGCCGGATGTTCTCGGATTTCGGCTCCCAGTTGGCCTTGAAGGAAACAATATCGTCCATGCGCAAAACCATTTCGGGATGTTTTTCAAAGACCTCCGCGGCCCGGGCGTGATCGTTCTTGCTACACACGGCCAGCAGCACGCCGCGTTGCTGAAGCGATGCGATGTATTTTTGAAAGGCTTTGAAGGCCTCACCGCGCGGCGAGGTATCGCCCAGTTCGATGCCCTCGAGTCCGTCGTCCGCCACCACGCCGCCCCAGAGCGTGTTGTCGAGGTCCAGCGCCAGCACCTTCTTGGGCGCGCGTCGAAGCGAGCCGATTAGGTGGGCCGCTTCGCGGGCAAAATCGACCAAGAGCGCAGGCGAGCAGGGTTGCTTGCTCTCGAACCAACCCCGTTCATCGCGAGACTGGATGCCTCCGTGCCGATGGGCCAGAAATTCGAGGTCGCAGATGTGAAGGTATGGCGGCGCGTTCAGTCCCAGTTCCAGATTTACCCACTTGCGGAAGGTCCAGTCGGAGCCCATCGTCCGCGAGCGAAAAGCGCCCAGGTCGTGCCGGGCCGGAAGCATGAAGTTGGTGGCGATCACCTCCGCGCCCGTTTTTTGGTGAACCTTGCCGATAAGTTCCAGCAGTGAATGGACCACCCGGTTCGCCTCGGCCTGCTGCTCTTCCCGCGAATCGGTGAGGTTTCCGGGATAACGGCAGCGATGTTCCGAGGGCATCAGTAAGACAATCTGCGGCGCGAAGGCATAAAGGGCGCTCGCCTCATCCATGATTTCCGAAATGTAGTTATCGAAACTTCCCTGCCACAATTCGCAGCGGATACCCTCCACTTCGCAAAAATGTTCCAGCAAGTCGTGGAAGGGATAGAGGCTATACCCTCCCAAAAGCGCCAGCCGGATTTTCTCCAGCACGACGACGGGAGCAAGATGCCTGGCATGGGCCTTCTTGCGCAAGGAAGAGAGCAGGAACAGTTCGTCAAAAGCCCTGGCTTCCAGGGTTTGCAACTTCAATAGTTTCCAGAACTCCGGATCACCATCCAAGAGAAGTTTCTTAAGACGGCTAGTGTCCATGCAATACTTAAAGTTTATGATTCAACGGGAATCCAGCAAGTCTTTAAAAAACCTGCAGTGCTTGAGCGGAAATGGATTGTCACGTTTGCCATTGCCATAAAAGAATGCACATAATCAGAAGGTGAAGATCGACTCAAAGAAATCACATTTCAGGGCATTGCTGTCGCGCCATGCGGCGGCACTCGGCTATGTCTTCGGGGTCATCCTGCCTTTGATTTTAAAAACGGGCAGGCGGCCGGTCATCTTCGACAAGTTCGGGGGCATGGGAGATATCATCTGCACATTCCCTGCGGCACTTGAGCTGAAAAAGCGCCATCCCCATGCGGAGTTCATTTACAATTGTCAAAAAGACTTCGCGTGTCTGCCCAAGATGGGTGGGGTGACCAATCGGATTACGACCTTTCGTGACGTGGGACTAATAGGCTACTGGTATCGTTTTCTGCTAGCCGGATTTTACAATTTTGCCTCGGACGATGATAAGCCTGAAAGCGCTCCCAAGGACGTTTACATCAAGGATTTCGGGCGATTGTTCGGAATTGCACTGGAGGATAGCCATCCTCGATTGCAAATCGACCCCGCCCTTCTTTCCAAGGTGAAGGACCTCCTGCGGGGGTATGACCTTCCTTCCGGTCCGCTGATCATTCTTCATCCCGGCCCTAGTTGGCCGGTTCGGGAATGGCCTCTTGAGAATTGGAAGCAGCTGGTGGCGGAATTACGTCAACAGGGTTTTAACAACATCGTGCGGCTTGGCGTGGGGCGGTACTCGATCTTCGGCCAAGTCGAGGTGGAGACGATTCCCGGGGCCTTGTCCCTGGTGGATCAATTGAGTCTTGAGGAATCGATTGCGTTGATTTCGATGGCAGAACTTTTCATCGGCATCGATTCCGGCTTGCTGCATATTGCAGGGGCGCTTCGGATTCCATCCGTGGGTTTATGGGGGCCGACTTCGCCTCATTTGAGGTTTGCCGATACGGCCGGGCAGACGTTTGTGATTGGCCGGGTGGAATGCCAGGGTTGCCAACATCGCTTTCCCCGGCTGCATTGGATAACCGGCTGCCCGTATGATATCAAGTGCATGAAATCCATCCGTGTGGAGGAAGTTCTGCAGGCTGGTTTAAAAAGAATGGAATCAACCGCACCAACTGATGCATAAAACGGCAAGGCGAGCCCGCGCCAAGCCTCTCTTGACCTGCGGCATGGGTTCTCGTAATTTCCCGTTGCGCACAACGAACAGACGCCGCCACATTCCGGGTAAAACCCGGCTTCCTCGTCGCGCCCATTCTATCATTCATGGCTACACTCATCATCGGGTCCGGACGAAGCTTTGAGTCATGAGCGACTCCGTCATCCAGGTCGAAAAACTTTCCAAAAGGTATATCCTCGGGCACCAAGTGCGGGGGCGTTCCCGCTATGTTGCCTTGCGCGATGTCCTGGCGCAAAAGTTCAAGTCTCTCTTTCAGCGCAAGACCGGTTTCGATGCAGCCCACGAGGAATTTTGGGCGCTGAAGGAAGTTTCCTTCGAGATCAAGCATGGTGAAAGAGTGGGCATTATCGGTCGCAACGGCGCAGGAAAATCCACCCTGCTCAAGATCCTGAGCCGCATTACCTCACCGACCGCTGGACGTATCGAAATTGAGGGACGCGTATCCAGTTTGTTGGAAGTGGGCACAGGCTTCCACCCCGAGCTGACTGGCCGTGAAAACATTTACCTCAATGGCGCGATTCTTGGCATGAAGCGGTACGAGATTAAGCGGAAGTTCGATGAAATTGTCGCTTTCGCGGAGGTTGAAAAATTTTTAGATACGCCGGTCAAGCATTACTCCAGCGGTATGTATGTCCGCCTGGCCTTTGCCGTGGCGGCGCATCTGGAACCCGATATTCTTATTGTGGACGAAGTGCTGGCAGTGGGTGATTCCCAGTTTCAAAAGAAATGCATGGGTAAAATGCAATCCGTGTCCGAGCAGGAGGGACGGACGGTGCTTTTTGTCAGCCACAACATGCAGGCCATCCGCCAGATGTGCGGCCGCGTGATCTTGATGAAGCAGGGAAAACTCGCTTATGAGGGGGAACCGCACGTGGCCATCAGTTCTTATCTGGGCCAGGGAGTAGAAGGCGAATCGGCCGCGATTTATGATCTCACGCATTATCCGCGCGCGATGACAGGCGAGGGCGGCAGGTTTCAACGACTGCGATTTTTGAACGGCCAGGGCGAATTGGCGTCATCGATCGGTTTGAACGATGCGCTCACCGTGGAAGTCAATTTCGAGGTGGAGAAGCACATGCGAGAATTTCACATGTCGATGGCGGTGATTCATGGGGAGGGACTTCGCGTTTTTTCCGAAGCTTACACCGATCAACACGCGCTGCTCGAACTGAAACCGGGTTTCTATACCCTGCGATTCCACATACCCATGCGTTTTTTCAAGATGGAGTCCTACTTCTTATCGGTGACTCTCGTTGACTGCGGCAGAGTCAGTGACCATCTCGAGGGAATACTCATGCCCCAGATCGTCGATGAAAATCTCAACCTTCAGATGGAAACCAGTCGCTGGGGCGTCTTGAGGGTTCCGGTCACATGGGACATCGTCACACCCGCCGCACCGACAAGCTCCTAGATCACGTCGGCGAAAGTTTGTTCCGTCTTGCGGAAATACCAGATGCCCAGGACCGCGAGTAGTCCGGTGACCACGAGCGAAATCGCAAAGGTGGGCAGCGTGATCCCGCCCTTGCCGTCCAATAAAGCCCAGCGAAAGCCGTCGATGACGCCAACCATCGGATTGAGCGAATAGAGCCATCTCCATTGATCGGGGACGAGGGTGCTGGGAAAAGCGACGGGGGAAACGTACATGCCGATCTGGACCAAGAAAGGGATAATGTAACGGAAATCACGATATTTGACGTTGAGCGCCGTGAGCAAAAGACCGGGCCCGAGGGCGGCCACGAAAGCCATGACGATTAAGAAGGGCAACGCCACAAAACGCCAGGTCGGGATGACTTCAAACCACGCCATGAGAATCAGGAAAAGGACAAACGTGATCATGAAGTCGACGAGGGCCGTAATGACCGCGCCCGCCGGGATGATCATCCGTGGAAAATAGACCTTGGAAATCAGATTGGAATTCACGACCAGGCTCTGGCTGGAGCCGCTGAGGGAAGTCGAAAAGAACTGCCAGGGAAGGGTGGCCGCCATGACGAGCAGGGGAGCAGGCACACCACCTGACGGAATCTTAGCCAGCTTGGCGAAGATCGTAAAAATGACCGTGGTGATCAGAGGCTGAAGAATGGCCCAGATGACGCCGAGGGCGGTCTGCTTGTATTTCACCGAAATGTCGCGCCAGGCAAGGACGTAAAAAAGTTCGCGGTAATACCAGAGGTCATGCCAATACTGGCGCTCGATCCGGTCAGGTTCGATGATGATGCGGGCCATGGGTGATAAAAAGTATGGAATCAAACCGAAGTCGCGGGAAGTCGCGTCGCAAGAAAATGACCCGCACCGGGTCGCAGCAGTAAAGAAGATGCCCGGGTTGAGTTCAAGTTATTTGCGCGGTTCCCAACCTCAGCCAAGCCCTCACGGTTTTCCAGAAGCGTTGGGGCCAGTCCTTTCGCATGAAGGTACGCTCCAGATAGACGAAGAGGACGGACGAGAGGGCCACAATGAGGGTGGAGAGAAGCACCATCTGCACGAGGAGATCGAGCCAGAAGATGTGAGTCCGCACCAAGCCGGTCAGTCGAATCAGAAGTGAGAGCATGAAGAAGTGGTAAAGGTAGATGGTGTAGCACATGCCGCCAATGGTCGCCACCCAGCGCCAGCTGAGCACGTGATGACAAACGGCGCCGCGAAAGGAGGCTCCAACGAAGATAAGCATCAGCCAGGGCAGAACAAGGTTCAGGTAGGGCGACGTGCTCATGAGGGGAATGGCCGCTCCGGCCAGGATGAAGAGAACATCGGCCATGAAGTGTCGTCCCATTTGGTGAGCCCAATCGGTGATGTAAATTTCGCAAATGAGGAGCCCGCCGAGAAAATAGGATAGATTTCCGAGGAGCGAGGCCCAGACCCTGTAAGGGTAATAATAGTAGCAGAGGACCGCGTCCAGGGCGATAAGCACGAGAAACACGGTGCGCCGCAACCAAGTCGGCCTGATGCGGAAGAGACGCGCGAAAAGAGGCATCAGCACATAGAATTGGACTTCCACCTCAAGCGACCAGAGGACAATGTTCGGATAGGGGTGAGTGCCGTAGATAAATCCGTTGCTATAAAACAGGCTGGCGAGCAGGTGAGGAGTAACATAACCCAACCAGCCGGGATTATGGTAAAGATGCGGATGCGACGGAAGATGGCGGAATACGAAGACGCATAGGAGGAAGGAGGCAACCAGATTGAGAATATAAGGAGGCTCCAGGCGCGTAAGTCGGCGGTAAAAGTAGGCGCGCAGGCTGACGGGAGGGCCTTGCCGAAACGCATGCTCGGCAAAGGGAACGGCGAGAATGAAGCCGCTGATGACAAAGAAGAGATTGACCCCGAGATGTCCGCAAGAAAAAAGGAGAATAACGGGATTTTGCCGGATCGCGCCATCCGTGATTTGAACCCCAAAGTGAAACGCGCAAAACCCCATCGCATGATAAGCAATAACGGCCATAATAGCGATGAACCGGAGACCATCGACCTGCGGGAGAAAAACGCGCCCGGGAGTGGTAACACGGGAGAAATGATCGAGAAATTTCATCGATAAAGGCGCACGCTCGCGTGCCCGACGAGTTCAACGCAAACCCGCTGGAAAGGAAAGCCTTAGTTACCCGCTGGAGTCGGACAACCCATGCTCGAAATCCGATTGTCGACTGGATCGTGCTTTGGATTTTCATCGCGAGCTGGTGCACGCTTTTCCAATTGCCGCTGAGGTAAGGAGACGAAAATTCGCCCGCCAGAACGAAATCGCTTTGACTTATGATGATTCAGCGTGAAGCATCAGGTCAGGTGCGGCGTTCGTTTCGTTGTTGGGCGTCACTGAGTAACCATGATCAGATCGATGAAAAGAAGCTCAGGCTGGTGGCTGGATACAATATCCGCGGCTAACATCAATCACTTGCGTCCAACGTCCCTCCGCAAATTCAATGCAATGGACTTAATCGAAAGTGCCTGGGTATGAGTGAGATCAGCGAACCTAATCTCCGCTGCTTGTCGGTCATCATGCCGGTTTACAACGAGGCAGCCACCGTGGCCGAGATTATTCGACGCGTTTTGGAACAACCTGTGGTCCAGGAGCTGATCATTGTGGATGATCATTCGACTGATACAACGTTGGAAGTGCTTCGAATGCTCGCCTCGAAAGAAGAACGGATTCGATTGTTTAGTCACGAGGTTAATCAAGGCAAAGGTGCGGCGTTAAGAACGGGTTTCAAAGAGGCCCGGGCGAATGTGGTGGTCATTCAAGATGCAGATTTGGAGTACGATCCGTCCGAATATGGAAAGCTTCTCAAGCCAATTTTAAGCGGCCAGGCGGACGTGGTTTACGGCTCCCGGTTTCTTGGCTCGGAGGCGCACCGGGTGCTCTATTATTGGCACTCTTTGGGTAACTATTTCCTTACCATCGTGTCAAATATGGCCACGAATTTAAACATGACGGATATGGAGACAGGGTTTAAGGCCTTTCGCCGGGAAGTTATCCAAAAGATAAAACTTGAGGAGAGCCGATTTGGCTTTGAGCCCGAAGTTACAGCCAAATTGGCCAGGTTCATCCCGAAATTGCGCATTTATGAAGTTGCTGTCTCGTATTATGGACGCACTTATGAGGAGGGTAAGAAGATAGGATGGAGGGACGGGGTAACAGCCCTCTTTGCGATTATCAAATATAATTTTTTCACTTCAAAAACGACTAATGACTAAGGATACTGAAGCGATAAACGCGCAGTCGACAAGCGAAGATTTTGAATTTGAAGCATTGACGCAAGCGGTGAATTACAGGCGCAGCCTGATACACGAATTCTCCCCCTATTTAACGGGTAATATTCTCGAAGTGGGAGCAGGCATTGGGCAATTCACGGCTGAATTGCTTTTGGCGCCGAATGTCAAAAGTGTTCACGCGGTTGAACCCGACGCAAGATTTTATTCGAAATTGATCGAGCAAAATCTCAAGATTCAAAGTACATGTGGAACCGTAGCGGATATTGATTCCCAGACAAAATTTGATGCGATCGTCAGCGTCAACGTATTAGAACATATTGAAAATCATTCCGACGAGCTTAAGAGGTACCATGAGCATTTAAGGCCCGGGGGGCATCTATGTCTTTTTGTTCCTGCATGTCCATCCATCTATGCTCCCATTGATAAAACATTTGGTCATTATCGACGGTATAAACGCCGCGAACTGCATCAATTACTGGTTGGAGCCGCATTCCAGGTAGTTAAGCTCTATTACTTTAATAGTCTTGGTTTTTTTGCTTGGTGGTTTAATTTTTGTTTCCTCAAAAAAACCTATTTTGAGGTGGGAAAAGTAAAATTCTATGACAGGCAAATCTTTCCCGTGATTCACGCCATTGAAAGCTCTGGACTGCGCCCACCTTTAGGTCAAAGTCTCTTGG
>Ga0206972_1099_pt1 | contig 20792 bp, 14 predicted proteins | sample Alteio_BWOrgHeat_86_FD_152925 | JGI IMG/M metagenome (GOLD analysis project Ga0206972, IMG submission 152925) | Enriched cells from forest soil in Barre Woods Harvard Forest LTER site, Petersham, Massachusetts, United States -... | ecosystem: Environmental > Terrestrial > Soil > Temperate forest >...
GGTGCGCAACGGCATCTCGCCGAGCGACCGCTCCACCTGGCCGAAGGACAAAATCCACATGCCCAACACGGAGCAGATTCCCGTGCGCGAGATTTCTCCCCGGGCGTTTGCCGCGATTGCCCAATTATGCGGCGGCGAGGACCGGATCATCGACGATCTTGCGTGGGGCAATGGCTTCATCGCCAACTACGGCCTTGGGCGTGACAAGACGTGGGTGCCCCCTGGTCCCATCGCTCGAGGGTATCATGTGGACGGCGATTTTTTCCTTCACTTTCTCGATAGCGCGGAGCAGGGACTGCTCACGGTGGTTCTGTTCAGCGACATCCATCCGCAAGGCGGCGGCACCTTTATCATGTGCGATTCCGTGGCGCCGATCGCACGTCATCTCGCCGCTCATCCGGAGGGAGTTGATCCCAACGGTTTCCCGACCAGGGAGTTCGCTCTTTCCGGCCACGATTTTCGTGAGGCCACCGGCAAAGCCGGCGACGTGTTTCTGCTCCATCCGTTCCTGCTTCACACTTCCAGTTATAATCACCGTCCCGAGGCGCGGTTTATGATCAATCCCAATGTTGCGCTCCGCGAATCGATGCGCTTTGACCGCCGCTCGGACCACTCCACCTATTCGCCGGTGGAAACAGCCGTGTTGAGGGCCCTCGGCGTGGACCATTATGATTTCAAGCCGGCCGCCCCGCGTCAAAAGATCGTTCCGTTCCGCATCGCCTGGCAGCAGAAACTCTTGGAAGAGGAACGAAAAAGACAGGGCCTTCCCAAAGACGTTTAAAAGCCCGCCCGCGGCAACTATCCCATCCGCACCGGCACGCCCTGCGCGGCCAGATAGGCTTTGACTTCGCCGATGGTGAACTTGCCGTAGTGAAAGACGCTCGCGGCCAGGACGGCATCGGCCTTCCCCTTATCGAGCACGGCGGTGAAGTGGCCCAATTCCCACGCGCCGCCGCTGGCCACCACGGGCACGGGCACCTGTTCGCTGATGAGACGGGTGATCTCGATATCGTAGCCGGTCTGCATCCCGTCCGAGTCGATGCTGTTGAGCACGATCTCCCCCGCGCCGAGCGCCACGGCTTTCTGCGCCCACGCGCGCGCTTCCCAGGCCGTTCGCTCGCGTCCGCCCCGCGAGAAAACCGACCACTCGCCGGGAGCGGTTTTTTTGGCGTCGATGGAGACGACCATGCACTGATTGCCGAAAGCGGCAGCGCCCTCGGCAATGATTTCAGGACGGGCCAGCGCGGCGGAATTGAGACTGATTTTATCCGCGCCAGCGCGCAGAAGTATCCGCATATCTTCGACCGAGCGGACGCCGCCGCCGACCGTCAGCGGCATGAAGCAGCGGTCCGCCGTGCGTTCGATGACGTCGATGATCGATTTCCTCCCTTCAGAGGAGGCGGTGATGTCGAAAAAAACGAGTTCGTCCGCGCCCTGATCGTTGTAGCGGATGGCCAGTTCGACCGGGTCGCCCACATTGCGCAAGCCATTGTCCTCTGCCCGGCCAAATTGCTGGCCGCGTGTGACGCGTCCGTTGTGCACGTCGAGACAGGGGATGACACGTTTGGCGAGCATGGGGGGCTTAATTCTAAAGCGAGGGGAGCTTGCTGACAAGTTGATCGACCTGCTGGGTTTCCGTCTCGCCCTTGATGGCGCGATCGACCCGCATCAGCACTTCGGCATAGGGAAGAATCGCCATGACATCTATTTTCCAGGCATCGTCCTCCTTGAGGAAAGGCAGGTGCAGGGCCGTCAGCGTTCCCTGATAGTAGACCTCCGCGCTGGCGCGGTTGCCGCTGATCGAGACGCGGCCGAGGGCGATTTCCCGGACATCGCGCGGATTAAACAGATGCCGGTCGGCGATGCGCTGCAGAAGGACGCTTAGCGTCAGTTTGGACCGCAGATCAGCCGGCACCTTTTTCTCCAGCGCTGAGCGCAGAAGCAGATCGACCCCCGGCGACTGGCTTGGGGCGACGGGAACGGCATTGGTGGCGGGTGCGGAAATTCCCGCGCCTGAGTTTAACGTATTCAAGTAGTCGTCCACATGACGTGGAATGTAGGCCATCGCCTGATCGGTCTGGTGGTTGATCATGGCGTTCTTCCAGGACTCGAAGGCGCGTGTGACCTGAGCCTGCTCGCTCGTTTGTCCGATCCGGCTGCATGAGGTTGCTCCAAAAATGACAAGCAAGGCCAGCAACAGCTGGGCAGATCGAAAACGGGCCATAAGGTGGAAACCCAGACAATGATACTTGAGAGCGCCGCAGCCCAACGCGACGACGCCCTAAAACATCGTGCGGGGAACGTAAATCTGATCCCCCGGATAGACGGCGGGATCGGCGCCGGGGGTTCCAGCTGCCTTCACGCAATCGACTTCAATGATCTGCTGTCCGCGGAGGATGCGCACGGCGCGACGATTGGCAAATTCCGTGAAACCGCCACATGCGTTGATGGCGCTCATCAACGTCGAATCGGGCCGGTAAACCACGTTCGAGGGAGCACGAACGTCGCCGCCCACATTGATGTAGCGCTCCTCGGGAAGAACGGTGACCACCGGGTTGGTGTAGATTTTTTCACTCTTGTAGGCATCGGCAATCTCGGTAGCCAACTCGGCCGGAGTTTTTCCCGCGGCATGAAAAGGATGGGACAGAAGCTGCAAGGTGATGTCTCCCGATGCCGGAACCAGTTTTTCGTTAATGTATTCGCCCTCCGGAACACCGCTTAACTGGACGGTGATTTTATCTCCAACGCGAATGTTGGCGTTCGTGGGGCTGCCGTCGGCCGAAGGGCCGGGCGAAGCAGGGTGGGATCCTCCGCACCCGGTCAGGAATGCGCAGGCCAAAAAAGTGCTAAAACAAACAAGTATCTTCATGATGGGATTTAAAATTCGTCGCTTTCCAAATCTGTCTTTCGGGCGGTGACGGCTGCGGGTTTGCCGTTGGTACTGGCGGCATCCTTCTTCTTTTTTCGGTCGGTCTTCTTCTTATAATAATTTCCGTAGCTGCTGTAGTAGTAATAGGAGTCATCGCTCTTGACCGCAACGCAGTTAAGCACCATGCCCACGCAATTTCCATGCACTTCCTCAATGGCGCGTTTGGCGCGCAGGGAAATTTCACGCGGATAGCGCCGATGTTGGATCACCAGGATGACGTAGTCGACTTCGCGCGCAATGATCGAGCCGTCACTGATCCCGAGCACGGGCGGGGCATCGATCAAAACCAGGTCATAGCGTGCCTTCAAGTCATCGAGCATGTGCCGGATTTTATCGCCGACCAGAACCCCGATCTCGGACATCGGCATGTTCCCGGCCGTCAGAACCTGCAACTTGGGAATGGCCGTCCGTTGGACAAATCCCACCGCTTCGCCCTCGCCGCGGAGATAATTTGCCAGCCCGCGCTCATTCGACACGCCCAACAATTCGTGGAGCGTGGGACGGCGAAGATCGCAGTCGACCAGAATCACGGATTGGCCCGCCTGGGCGCAGATGACAGCCAGATTGTAAATGGTGGTCGACTTGCCCTCTCCGGGCCCGCCGCTGAGCATGGTCAGGGAAGGTCCGATGCCGTTCTGGACCTTCAGGTCGAGCTTGGCTCGAAGAATACGGTAGCCTTCGGCGTGGGGCAATCGCCCTGCGTCCTGGATCAGCGGCATGGGGCCGCCCTTGTTTGGAATGACGGTCAAGACCGGCAAGCCGAGAAGCGTTTCGGCATCGGCCATGGTCTTGACGCTGGTGTCGAGGTACTCGATGAGAAAGGCGACGCCGATACCCACAAAGAGTCCCGCAAGAACACTGACCGCCATGTTGAGGTTCTTGTTCGGTTTGCTCGGACTTTCCGGCGGCTCGGCACGGGCAATGATTCGGACCGGACTTTCCTGAAGCTGGCTATCCGCAATATTCTGCTTCAAGCGGACATTGAGCGCATCCAGAAGGGTCTGCTGCTGTTCGAGCTGGCGTTGCGCATCGCGGAAGGGCACGAGAGCATTCGTGGTGTCCGTCCGCGCCCGGCTGGTCAGATCGTCCACTTCTTTTTGGAGAAGCGCGACGCGGGATTTGGCCATGTCGGTATCCACCTTCATCGCGTTCCGCAAGCCGGCGATCAGGTCGGTAATCTGCTTTTTCGTCGCTTCGAGTTCCGCCCGTAGCGATTGAACCCGGGGGTGATTTTCCTCAAAACCATCCTTCAGCAGATTGGTTATGTCGGTTTCCATCTTCAACGCCTGCGTGCGCAAGCTGCCGATGTCGCCCTGTTGTCGGTTCAATCCGTCCAGCGTGCTGATAAACTGATCGTCCGGCAGGCTAATGACGCTTTCGAGCAAAACCCGGCGGGCGTCATAATCCTCCTTGGCCGCCAGCAAATCATGCTTGCGCGACTCAAGGTCCGTCTCGATCCGGTTGGTGGCGCTGTCGCCGGCACCGCTGGAAATTTCGATGCCCTGCTTGCCGAGATCCTGCCGCATCTTTTCCACCACTTCCCGCCTGGCCTTAACGATATCCTCCTGCTGTTTGATTTGATCCCGGTAGGAGTCGGCGCCGCGATTAGTCCGTTGATCTTCTTCAACGTCGCGCATTGTTTTATACCGATCAGCCAGCGCGTTGGCGATGTCGGAACATTCCTTGGGCACCTCGCTCGAAACCGTAATCCCGATGATGTTCGTCCCGCGCTTCAAATCGAGTTTCAAAATCCGGGCCATGTACGCCAGGGCATCCTGGGGTGGCAGCGCGTCCAAACCCGACTTATAAACCCGCTTGGCCCAAATTTTATCGAGTTGCAAATCCGTGATGATCGGCATCAGCACATCCGGCGATTGCATGATTTCAAATTCAGCCTGAAAGGCGGTCGGATCGAAATTTCCCTCCACCTTGCTGGTGACCAAGCCCGACATGTCGACCACGCCGCGGGGACGGATCTGAATCTCCGCCGAAGCCGAGTATATCTTGGGAAGAACTTCATTCGTCACGTAGAACCCGCTGAGCACAGTCAGGGAGAAAATAGTAAAGATCACCCACAAGCGGTTGCGGATAATCTTAAAGTATTCGTGGAAATGAAGTATCTGATCGCTATTTTCAGCCATAGAAGAATACAGGGGTACGTCCGCTCAGCTTAAGAGTATACCATTGCCTGGTTACAACATCAATACGTTCCGCGAACCCCAACGTAAGCTTGATCACGGGTGTATTCGAGCTCACTCACATTGGAGGTAACCCCGGTCAGAATGATACCCGATTCGAAGCTCAAATAAGAATTGTAATGATAAGTTAGCCCGGTATCGAGAGCGTAGACCGTTTCGGTGGTAGAACTAAGAGTCCCCGGACTGAGAGTCCCCGATGTAGTTAATGATTGAGAAGTATCGCTTAAAGTAAGTATACCTTGCAAATGCGCCGATAAGCTCGTGGTAATATCGTACCTGAAATTTGAGGAAAGCTGGTCCGAGATTTGCCCATTGGCGTCAACCTGATCCGACGGGGTAACTTGGTGGGAATAGTTGAACGTGAGCTCGCTACGCGCACCTAGCTTCCAGTCAAACGAAAAAGCCGCATAGGGCGTGAGCGAGGCTTTGGCCTGAACGGGCTCCGTATAGGCGCCGCCTCCCCGGGCAACCACACTCATGGAGGGCAGGATTTGCCACTGGACTCCCGCAAAAGCAGTGTAATTGGTGTAGCCCCGCATATCCGTTTCGTAGGTGATGTCATCCACAATGCCGCCGAAACCACCGCTGACCTTGGGTAGAATGGCAAAATTAAAGTTATTCGACGCCGTGTTCTCGATGCTGTTCTGAGTAGCGGCTGTTTGGGAGTCATCATACCGGATGATCGTGTTCGAGTAGGTGGTCGTGGTTCCCAAAAGGGGTGTCCACTGCGCGTTAAACGTTCCGTTGAAAATATTGGAAATATAGGCTCCGCTACGATACGCCGTACCCGTGCTTTCAAACAAACTTGGCTCCGTATAATTCCGGAATTGCTCGGCTGCGTTCAAAATGAACCGCTCGGAGAAGGTATGCGTGTATTGCGCGACAAATTCGTGGGTGTATTCGATCGAGCCGCCGCCGTTGTTGTTATTGTTATTTCCGCTCCCGCCATTGTTCTGCCCCCGGTTGGTGTAAAGGGTCAAATCGAACGTATAGCGGGCGGAAAAATCGCTGTCGACCTTCGGAAAATCGACGAGAATACTGGGCGACAACATCGTCTCAAAACTGGACTGCGGATTGGTATTGGCGGTGTTAACATTGTCGTCGTACGTTTCGCGCAACGCTGCCGTGATGGTGTAAAACTTCCTCGTTGAACTGGCATCAGCCGAGAGGGGCGTGATGTTCGCTGGCAACGCCATCATGGCTGGCGTGCCGCCAGGGGTTCCCGTATCCGTCGCATTAAGGGCCGCCGGATTCGCCGGGGCTGGGGAAGTTCCTGCATCAACCGCCATGACCCAACGGCAACTCAATAAAAGGCAGAGAGTTATTAAGCCGCCATGAAGACGTTGGCATGACATAGTCGGAAACAAGGAAAGCGCCTTTAAAGGTGCCTTGCAAGGCTGTTTATTTACCTCTATTACGAATTAATCTCCGAAGATGAAATCCGCCTAGCGCAGAATCGCCGGAAAAAATGAGCCTACCGGCGAAAAGAATTGCCCGACGACGACCATCACGTTAGTCACTACAATGACCCTCCTATGATTCAATCCTTTGTCTTCAACGACGGCAAGCTGGTCGCCAGCAACCTCGACAGCGATGCGCTGCGACTGGTGCGCGCCGACAAGGGGCTGCTCATTTGGGTCAATTTATTTGCCCCCACCGCCGAGGAATCCACCAGCATCCTGGAAGACGTCTTTTCCTTTCATCCCCTCGCCATTGAAGATTGTCTGGCGGTGAGCCGTTATCCCAAAATTGAGGACTACGAGGATTACCTCTACCTCGTCATGCATGCCGTGGCTTTTAATAAGGAGGAGCAGTTTCGCACCACGGAGCTCGATCTTTTTATCGGAAAGTCATTCCTCGTTACCCACCACTCGGAGCCCCTGGCCTCGGTCACCAGCACCATCGAGCGCATTCAAAAAAATCCGGCTTCCATTACGCGTGGGATGGATCGTCTGGCCCATTTTCTACTCGATACGATGGTCGATGCCTATCAACCGGTGCTCAACGATCTTACCAGCGAAATTGGCACGCTGGAAGATACCGTCTTTCTCTCCCGCGATCCTGAACCGACCGTCATCCGCGAATTTCGCGCACGCAAAAAAGAGCTCTCCGATCTGCAACAAATCGTCCGCCCCCAGCGCGACGTGGTGAACCGGCTCGCCCGGGGCGAATTCAAATTGATCCGGCCAGTCCTGCTTCCCTATTTTCGCGATCTCCTCGGCAATTTGAACCGCATCGAAACCTCCGCCGCCAGTCTGGCTGATCAGCTCTACATGACGCTCGACGTGTTTCTCAACAAGGCCTCCTACGAAACAAACGAGATCATCAAGGTCCTGACGCTGATGACGGCCATCACCACCCCGACCGTCATCATCGGCACGTGGTACGGACAAAATTTCAAGGACATGCCGGAATACGATCTGCCCTATGCCTATTGGGTCGCGCTGGGCGTAAATCTCATTCTCACGGCAGGTTTGGTCATCTGGTTGCGCAGCAAGCGCTGGCTCTAAATACGGCACCCTGCCTCCATGTGCGGGAAGCCCAGGGAGGCAGGATGAAAGTGAAATACAATGCCGCCGCGTCACTGACCCCGTTTTCACGCTTATGGTATTCCTGGCCTTCACGAGATTCGTCCAAAAGTAGAATCCCTTCAAAACGACTTTCTTTCGATTTTTGGAAAAAACTCGGCGAGGTTTGTGCAGAGCAACTATGCTTGGTATTTCTTGTTCTTCGCCTGCCAAGCAAATCCTGTTTAGTTTGGCAGGGCCAAGAAAAGAGGTCATCTTGACAGGCCAGACCGTATGGCAAAACGTTCCAAGAAAAAGAAAGCCGTAAAGCAAACAGCGGACGCGAATATCCAAACCCGAAGCATAATTGCTCCCCACCCCTCTCCAAGATTCAGGTGCGACTGGGTTTTGGGGTTAATCTTGGTTCTTGCGGTCATTGTGACCTATCAGCCGGTATGGTCTGCCGGGTTTATCTGGGACGACGATGATCACGTCACGGCCAATCCCTGCATTATTGGGCCACTCGGTTTGAAAGAGATCTGGACGACGAGCGCCGCGAGGATTTGTCCGCTGGTACTGACCACGTTTTGGGTGGAACACGCCCTATGGGGTTTGCACCCCCTGCCGTATCATCTCGTGAATGTTTTCCTGCACGGGGCCTGCGCGCTCGCATTCTGGCGGGTTTTACTAAGTTTAAGCGTGCCGGGCGCATGGTTGGGTGCGGCGCTCTGGGCTCTCCATCCGGTGCAGGTCGAATCGGTGGCGTGGATCACGGAGATGAAGAATACGGAGTCGGGTTTGTTCTTCCTGCTCTCAATCCTATTCTTTGTAAAGTGGCTGAGAGCCGGTGATCTCGACGGACGAACCAGCGGTGGCTGGAACTACGCTTTAACCTTGCTTTTTGCTGCTCTGGCCATGGCCAGCAAGTCTTCTACGGTTGTGCTGCCGGTGGTCCTTTGCCTATGCGCTTGGTGGATCGAAGGCCAGTGGCAGTGGCGTAACATCGTGAGAGTGGCCCCCGTCCTTTTCATGTCAATTGCTACCAGTGCCGTGTCCACATGGACGCAAAAATTGGAATTGGCGACAGTCAACGATCTCCAATGGGCGCGGAGTTGGCCGCAGCGCATAATTACGGCGGGCGATGCAGTCTGGTTTTATCTGGGTAAGTTGCTATGGCCGCATCCGTTAATCACCATATATCCGCGCTGGCAGATCGATGCCGGGCAGTGGATCTCGTATCTGCCGCTGCTGGCTGTGGTCATTGTTCTGTTTAGTTTGTGGCTCAAGCGCGAATCGTGGTCTCGCCCTTGGTTTTTCGTCTTCGTCTATTTTCTGGCGGCCCTGCTTCCAGTTTTAGGATTAGTGGAGCATTATTTTCTACGCTATTCCTTTGTCGGAGATCATTTCCAATATCTGGCCAGCATGGGGCCGCTGGCGCTGGTCGGGGTGGGAATGGTCAAGCTTGGGAAATTTGTGATTCCGAACAAGCCCTGGCTGCAATCGTCTCTTTGTGCCGGTCTGCTACTGATCCTTGGGATATTGAGTTGGCAGAGGACCTGGGCGTATGAGAGCGAAGAGACGCTCTGGACCGATACGCTGGCCAAGAATCCAAACTGCGAGACAGGCTACAATAACCTCGGCTTAGTGCTTTTCCAAAAGGGGCAAGTGGACGAGGCGATTGTTGATTACCAAGAGGCTTTGGAAATCGCCCCCAACGCTGCCAAAGCCCATAACAACCTTGGCAATGCATTGCTACACAAGGGGCAGGTGGACGTGGCTATAACCCATTTACACAAGGCCTTGGAAATCATCCCCAACTTTGCCGAAGCCCACAGCAACCTTGGCAATGCATTGCTAATCAAGGGGCAGATGGACGAGGCGATAACCCATTTTCAGAAGGCCTTGGAAATCACCCCCAACTATGCCGAAGCCCACAACAACCTCGGTGTTGCTTTTTTCCAAAAGGGGCAAGTGGACAAGGCGATAACCCAATTCCAAGAGGCCCTACGACTGGAGCCTAAAGATACCGATGCGCGAAACAACCTAGCCAAAGTGCAGGCTATGTCGCGGGCAAAAAGGAGCCAGAAATAAAAAGCTGCGGTCAAAATCTCCTTCGACAAGTTGATCTTTCCAACTCCAGCCTCGCCTTAAAAAAGCGGCTTCACTTCCAGTTGCTCCCGTCTCTAGTCTGGCGCAGACTCTTCCCGAAGTGAAAAACACGTTCCTGGACAAGCTCCTCAACCGGATCGACCGTGTCGGTCAGGGCGATCTGCAGGCTTATCTGCAACGCCTCAATAACGAAAAGGGGGTTTTTGAAACCATCTTCAACACACTGCAGGAGGGCATCGTGGTGGTCGATTCCCAGGGCCGGATTCTCTACCTCAACCACGCCATCACCACGCTGCTCGGCATCGACCCGGCCCGCGCCATGGGCACGCCCATCGCCCACCATCTCAAGGAACTCGACTGGCCCACCATCCTGGCCGAGGGCCGCGTGGTCAATCGCGACCTCGAGGTTTTTTATCCCCAGCAGCGTTACCTGAATTTTTATCTCGTCCCGCTCGAGGACAAGGACACCTCGCTCATGGGCTTCGCCATTATTTTCCACGACCTGACCGCGCGCCGCGCCCAGGCACGCGAAGCCATCGAATCGGAGAAGCTCAATGCCGTCACGCTCCTCGCCGCCGGCGTCGCGCATGAGCTGGGCAATCCGCTCAACTCGCTCAACATCCATCTCCAACTCTTGGAGCGCGACCTCCGCCAGCGAAAAAAGAACGCGAAGGCCGGATCGGACGAGGACCTGCTCGAATCGGTGCGGGTCGCACGCAGTGAGGTGGCCCGGCTCGACACAATCATCAACCAATTCCTCGGTGCCGTCCGCCCGGCCCACACTGTCCGCACGATGGTCAGCATCAACGCCATTGTCCGCGAATCGCTGGCCTTTCTTCAGCCTGAAATCAAGGACCGCGATGTCATTATTCAGGAGGAGCTCGGCGACGCGCTGCCGCTGATCCCCGCCAACGTGGACCAGCTCAAGCAGGCCTTCTACAATTTGATTAAAAATGCCGTGCAAGCCCTCACCCACGGAGGCATTCTGCGGGTGACAACGTCGCGTTCCGACACCCATTTGCAAATCTCCTTCGAGGACAATGGCACCGGAATCTCCGTCGAGGACATGGCCCACATCACTGAACCTTACTTCACGCGAAAAAAGAATGGAACGGGCCTGGGACTTTTCATCGTGCAACGGATTCTTCACGAACACGGAGGCCATCTCGAACTGCTGAGCGAACCGGGCCGCGGCACCACCGCGCGCATCCTCCTGCCCCTGGCGGAACGGCGCGTCCGGCTGCTTGGCTCGGGCGAGGAACCCACCGCTTCCGGCGACCCCAAGGCAAAAGCGAAATGACTCCCGTTAACGACAATTTACCGACCCTTCTCGTGGTCGAGGACGAAAAGAACACGCGGGACGGCCTGCGCCGCTACTTCGATGGCAAGTTCGACATCTATCTCGCGCCCGATGTGGCGACGGCGATGAACGTCCTGGAGACACAGCCCGTCGATGTGCTCCTCACCGACCTACGGCTCATGGGCGGCACCGAGGGCCTCGACATGCTCACCCGCGCCCAATCGATTCCCCGCCCGCCCGTCACCATTCTGATGACCGCCTACGGTTCCGAAAAAGTCGCCGTGCAGGCGATGAAACGGGGCGCGTATGATTACATCACCAAGCCCCTCGACCTTGAAAAGCTTGATGCGGTGTTGACCCGCGCGCTTCACTCGCGCCAGGTCGAAAGCGAAAACAGGCAGTTGCGCGAGGAACTCGACAAGAAGTTCGGCTTGGAAAAACTCATCGGCAACGCGCCCGCGATGGTCGAAATTTATGAGCGCGTCCGGCAGGTCGCGCCCACCCGCGCCACCGTCCTGATCGAGGGCGAGAGCGGCACCGGCAAGGAACTCGTGGCCCAGTCGCTCCACATGCTCAGCCCGCGCAAAACCGCACGGTTCGTCGCCGTGCATTGCGCGGCCCTCTCTCCTCAACTTTTGGAGAGCGAACTCTTCGGGCATGAAAAGGGCGCTTTCACCGGCGCATCCGAGCGTCGCGCGGGACGCTTCGAGGAGGCCAATCACGGCACGATTTTTCTGGACGAAATCGGCGAGATCGACGCCGCGACGCAGGTGAAACTTTTGCGCGCCCTGGGCGAACAAACCATCCAGCGGGTCGGCAGCAACCAGAACATCAAGGTCGATGTCCGCGTGGTGGCGGCCACCAACAAAAATCTCGAGGCGATGGTGAAGGAAGGCAAATTCCGCGACGATCTTTTCTATCGCCTCGACGTCGTGCCCATCCATCTTCCCCCCCTGCGCGAACGGCGCGAAGACATTCCGCTCCTCATCAACGCCTTTGTGCAGGAATTCGCCAGGCAAAATCAGAAACGGATCACCGGCCTTTCCGCCGACGCCCAGGACATCCTCCAACGCTACGAATGGCCGGGCAACGTCCGCGAACTGCGCGCCACGATCGAAAGCGCGGTGGTCCTTTGCCGTGGCGAACGCATCGGCCTGCGCGACTTGCCCGCACGGATCCAGGGGCTGCCGGACCAAACCGGCCGAATCTATCCCGGCGGAGCGGCCTCCACCTCTTCACCCGATCTGAACCTGGAAAAGATGGAAAAAAACTTCATCCAGCAGGCGCTTCGCTTGACCGATGGAAACGTGACAGATGCGGCCAAACTGCTAGGGATAAGCCGTCGCACGCTTCACCGTAAGATTAAGACCTACCAAATCGATCCCAAATGAATTTCCTTCAAAATACGTTGCAAATGGTGGAAGTGGGCAAGGGCGAGGTCCTGATCCGCATCATCCCCCTTGTCGTGGCTCTTCTCGTCATCGGCTTTGCCACCAACGCGGCGGTTTATCACGGGTTGAACGATGCCCAGTCCATGGACAACGCGCAACTGGCCCGCCAAATCGTTCGCGGAAAGGGATTCACCACGGAGTTCCTGCGTCCCCACGCCGTGGCGCAACTTCGCGACTACGCGGTCAGCCAAAGCTTGCAGACCGGAAAGCCGCGCGACCTCTTCCCATCCGATCAATTCCCTCCCGGAACACCGCGCACCCTCCCGGACACCTACAATGCTCCCGGCTATCCCTACCTTCTGGCCGCATGGTTCTACATTGTCCGTCCCGAGTTCGAGCAAACGTCGGCATCCCAAACCACCACCCGCATCTACTCGGGCGATCGGTGGATTCCAGCGCTCAACCAACTCTTCCTCGTCTTGACCGCCTTCCTGGTTTTTGCGTTGGGACACCGCCTTTTCGACAGCCGGGTCGCCTGGATGTCCGTGGTGGTCTTCCTGTCCACGAACCTCGCCTGGGACTACACCCTGACCGCGCTCTCCACCACCGTCCTGATGTTTCTCGTTACGGCCATGTTGATCTGCACCCTGGAGATCTTTTGCGTTGGAGAGGCCTGTGCCGCCAACGAAGATCGTTCCTTTGCGCCCGCCTGGTTTTGGGCCATCACGGCCGGTCTTTTACTCGCCGCCGCCAGCTTGACGCGGTTGCACCTCATGGTCCTGCTGGTGCCGCTGTTCGTTTTATTATTGTGGATGCCCCGGCCGAGTTTTCTCCTGGTTGTCGCCATCATCCTGATCGTCGGCGGCTTGGTCACGCCCTGGTTCTTCCACGTCAACGCTGTCTCCGGCAATCCCCTGGGATCCAACATGCCGTTGATGCTCTACGGCGTGGACGACTACACGGGCAACCAGATTTATTGCGGGACAACCATCCCCAGCTATGAACGGGTGTTCAAGGATCTCATTAAAAAGGAATCCACCGGTTTTCTCTGGCATTTTGAACATGCCTGGGGCTTGTTGGGGGCAAACCCGCTTATCCTTCTTTTTGGTGCCTCCATTCTGCATCAATTCAAACGGCTCCGGACCCGGTTGTTTCACTGGCTCCTGTTTGCCTGCGCCTTCGCCCTTGTCGCGGCGAATAATCTGGGCTCGGCGACGCCGGATAACCTCGACGCTTGGAATGTGGTGGTCTTGCTTTTACCCTCCATGGTGGTGATCGGGTGCGCCTTCTTCTTCATTCTGCTCGATCGCATGAACCTACAAGTCCATCTCTTAAATAGCCTCATCGTGACCGCCACGCTGTTGCTAACGGCAACACCCTTGGTAATTAACCTGACCACGCCCTCACCTTCCTACAGCTTTCCGCCCTACCTGCCTCCCGTGATCAAGGCCTACGGGCAATTCGCCCAGACCGACGAGTGGATCACCTCGGACATGCCCTGGGCCACCGCTTGGTACGCGGATCGCGCCTCGCTATGGCTTCCGGATTCCATCGCCGATTTTGAAAACTTTCACGATAATGTCTGCCCCACCGGTATTCTTCTCCTGACTCCCGTTACCTGGTCGCAGCCCGTTGCCAACGTCACCACCGGCGAATATAAGGACTGGTTCCCGCTAGTGGTCGGGGCTGCCGTCCCATCCGAATTTCCTCTCTCGGTTCATGTAACGCCTGTCCTTTTAAGCACCTACTATAGCGTCTGGAGCGATCGTCCCAGATGGCAGACGAAATAAGGTTCTGCGGACGGCAATAAAGTAATTGCCCCTCGATTAAGCCCCCCGCAGGAGCTGCTGTGCGCAGGCCCTAACCAACGGCAACCTGTTGAATGGCCTTGATTTTTTCTCCTAAAAAACGTTCCGCCAGACGTAAAAATTGAGCGGGAATATCGGTGGAACAAATCGTGATTTGGCCGGTTTCCTGACGGGCTGGACGATTCAAATTGCCCTTGAGAAGCGAACGCGCCAAGGCTGCCGCCGCATTTTGAGCCGAGTCGACAAGGATCACATCCGGCCCAAGAACGCGCTGGGCCAGTGACTTCAGGAGCGGATAGTGCGTGCAGGCCAGCACCACCGTATCGACCCGGGCCGCTTTCATCGGAGCGAAATATTCCTCCATGATCAGTTGCGTCGCAGGGTGGGAAAGCCAGTCCTCCTCCACCAGCGAAACAAGCAGCGGCGCGGCAATCGCCGTGATGACCACATCGGGGTGATATTGGCGCAGCAGATTCTGGTAGGCCTCGCTATTGATGGTCCCCTGCGTGCCCACGATACCGATGCGTCCATTGCGCGTGGCCGAGAGAGCGGCCTGCACTCCCGGCGCAATCACGCCGATGACCGGAATGTCTGCCTCCTTTTGCAGGATGGGAAGCGCATGAGCCGAGGCCGTGTTGCACGCCACGACGACCGCCTTCACGCCATGGCCGCGCAGGTAAGCCATGATCTCCCGTGAATAGCGGATGATCGTATCCGGCGATTTGTTGCCGTAGGGAACCCGCGCCGTGTCGCCCAAATAGAGGATGTCTTCGGCAGGCAGCAACTCCCGCATGGCATGGACAACGGTCAGGCCGCCCACGCCGGAATCAAAGGCGCCGATCGGTTGATCGAGAGTCGATGTGCTCATGGATGGTGATTGGAAGCCGCGGAAGGCTTCGCGTTCGTCGAGGAGGTGGAACTCGTCGGCGGTGTGGTCGAAACGGGCGGAGAAGTATTTATCGTCGGAGGTTCATCCGGCTCGGGCGGCACTTTCGCGGCGTCAGCCACGGGCGTAGGAGTTGCGGGCTCGGCCAAATTCAGCGAGCCAGCCGAAGTTGACGTAGTGGATTTGCCACTCGCATCGGCCTTCGCCACGTTGGGGGCCAGTTCAGGCGGCTTGGAAAGCTCCGGCGTGGCAACCGTCTTTTTGGTTTTATCCTTCTTCGATTTGTGAGCGGCGGTTGCCGATGCGTTCGGGGAAGCACCGGGTGTTGAAGCCACCGTTTTGACCGTGCCGTTCAACGAATCATGGGCCAGGCCGGATGGAGCGGGCGGCGCGACGGCGATCGGTTTCGCGACCGGCGCGGGACTGCCCTGGTCCGGCATCGGCATATGCCGGTCGCCCATGACGTTGACGAATCGAATCACGCCCCGCGCGATGGCCTGCGCCAGGCTCTGGCGATAATCGGGCCGGTTGACCCGCGCCGCTTCCATATGATTGGAGACAAAGCCACCTTCGACGAGGATGGCGGGCAGGACATTTTGCTTGATGACGACAAACCGCGCCCGCTTCACTCCGCGATCCGCGGATCCATCGCCCGGGTTGAGCTTGATAATTTCGGAGTGGACCATCGAGGCCAGCAGGATGTTCTGCGTGTCGTAGTCGTTGCCGGGAAGCTTCTGGATATCCCCGCGCGTGAGGTAACGCGACGAGGTCGAAGCCGCGCCGCGTGGCGAAAGGCAGTAGGTCTCCAGCCCGCGCGCCTCCTCGGTCGCGGAATTGTAGTGGATGCTGACGAAGGCGTAATCAGGATAGAGCGAGGCGATGTGCGCGCGCTCGTAAAGGTCGACAAAGACATCGGTGCGCCGGGTGAACACGGTCTTGAGCCCCGCGTCGTTCAGGATTTTGGCGAGCCGATTGGCAGTGTCGAGCGTGTACGTTTTTTCGTTACCGAGCCGGCTGGTCGCGCCGTTGTCGGAACCACCGTGTCCCGCGTCGATGACCACGCCACGAATCGAATGACGCCCCGAAATTTCGGTCGGCCGCAGCACCGGCTCGAAGAGCTTGATCACGTCCATGCGCGAAACGAGCCAGTCGTGGTCGCCGCCCTCGATGGGAAAGCTCAGGACGAAGTGCACCCCGTCGAGATAGGCATCGCTGTTGCCGATCTTGAAGCTGATGGAATGTCCCGACGTGCTGCGGCTGACAAAGCGGTCATTCCCCGAGGGCGCCTGGTAGGTGAAGCTGTAGAATTGGCAGAAGGAATGGAGCGAGACGTACTCGCGACCGTTCAAAGTGGCTGTCTCCCAATCAAACGCCCGAAGGGGGAGCGCAAAAACGAGACAAAATAAGGCCAAAGCCAGACACGACTTGGTCATCGTAGTATGAAGCCAAACTCAGCGCGAAGCGGCAAGGAAATAGCAGCCGTCAAGCCACGGCCTCGATTCGATCAAGGTAGACATTGATCATCTTGTTGGTTGCCAAAAGAATCTCTAGTCGAGGCCAAACTTGCTCCAGAAAGCGATGAAAGTCTGCCCGCCGCAGATTGCCGAAGCGGAGATGAATCACCCTTGGAGGCGGGGCGGCAACAAGAATGCGATCGGAAAAATCGGCATCCTTGGTCACGATGACTAATTCGTTTGTTTTGGCGTAATTCCACAAATCCTCATCCGAGGGATGCACTCCAACATCACTTGAATGACAAACCGGCTTCGAGGGCTGGAAGCGAAGGCGATAAGGTAGATTCTCGTCCAGCAAGAATCCCTTCACGCTACCGGCTCCAACCTGAAATGATTGCTCATGAGGCGTGAAGAATATTGGAGACAGGCCAAAACGTCCTCGCGCGACAGAGTGGGATATTCTTCCAAGACATCCTCAATGGAATCGCCCGCACCCAAAAATTCAAGGATAGTTTGGACCGTAATACGTGTCCCCTTAATAACAGGACGTCCGTTACAAATTGCGGGGTCGATAGTGATCCTCTCGTTCACACTTCCACGATACCAAGCCTGGGGCTGGAAGCAAGTTCTGGAACCATGCAAGCGGGGAGCACTGGGCTAAGAAATCAGAACCTCGCGGCGGCTTCGATCTCCGCCAGTTCCGCCGTCGGGCTGACCACCGCGACGTTGAGCCGTTCGTCATGAACGAGCAGCGCGGCGGCGGCGCGCACTTCCTCCGGCGTCACCAACTCGATCTGCCGGATCAGCTTGTCGGGATTGATCACGCGGTTGTGGCCGAGCAACCCCTCGCCGAGCCACATCATCTGGTTGTCGGTGCTTTCGAGATTCAGGTGAATCTGCCCGTAGGTGTATTCCTTCGCCCGGCGCAATTCCCGCGCGCTCGGCGCACGGCGGGCGAGTTGCCGCACCGTTTGCAGGGTGAGCTTGATCGCCTGGGCCGTCTTCGAGTTTTCCACGCCCGCGTTGATAAAGAAGCTGCCCGTTTCCTGGTAATAATTCGCGCCGGTGCTGATCGAATAGGCCAGGCCGTGCTTCTCGCGCACATTCTGGAAAAGGCGCGAACTCATGTTCTCGCCCAGCATCACGCTCATGAGCCGGAAAGCCGAACGGCGCGGATCGTGCCGCGACACCCCGCGCATCCCGACCACGAATTGCGTCTGCTCGATCGCCTTGCGAACCACTTGAAAGCGGGGCGCGGTCTGCCGGCGCGATACGGGAGTAAACATGGCGGGCGATCCCACGGGAAATTGCCGCAGCAGAGGCCGCAAAAGCTCCTTCACTTCCGCCAGATCGGTCTTGCCCGCCACCGTGATGCAGAGATTGCCCGAATGATAATACTTGCGACGATAATTCAGCAGGTCGCGCCGCTTCATGCGCTGGATGATGTCGCTCGTCCCCAACAGCGGCCGCCCGAGCGGATGGTTCGACCAGAGCAGCGAACTGGCCATGTCCTGCGCCAGTTGCGACGGCTGGTCCTCGTACATCCGGATTTCTTCCTGGATCACCCCGCGCTCGCGCTCGATCTCGACGGCGGGAAACGTCGCGCGCAAAAGCATGTCCGTCAGCACATCGACCACCAAGGGCAAATGCGTCGCGCTGGCCCGCGCATAATAACAGGTCATCTCTTCCGCCGTGAACGCATTGAGGTAACCACCAACGCCTTCAACCGCTTCGGAGATCTCGCGCGCCGTCCTCTTCGTCGTTCCCTTGAAGAGCATGTGCTCCAGAAAATGGAAGATGCCGTTCTGGCGTCGCGATTCCTGACGGCCGCCCACGCCGAGCCAGAAGCCGACAGAAACGCTCTCGACGTGAGGCATGTGCGCCACGGCGAGCTGGGCTCCCTGATCGAGTCGCTCCTGAGTGAAAATCATGCCTAAGTTTCGTTTCCCCTGGGGAGAGTGTCAAACCCGCGTTGCATGATATAAATTTAATTCATGGCGGCCGAAGAAACGACCCTCCCTTTTTCGATATTAGTTGCTAAACATCAGCATAATACGCATCTTTGTATCCAAATTTTAGCATTACATTTGCGTGTCGATTTGGTTTAAGAAATGCTTGCCGCGAAAAACAGTAGGACTGTTTATAGTTCTATCACTTAATTTCCTCTAGTCGCAAAGTGATGTGGACTTATGCGGTCTTTTCGCTCATTTTCGGGTTCAGATGTCTTTCCCGGCTTCTCTTCGCCTTTTAGGAAGGGCCACCCTGATCGCACTCCTTCTGGCCGGGTGTTCGCGTCAAAACGAGGCACCTTCACCCCCTGCCCAAGGCCAGCCGACCGTCAGCGATCTCCCTCCGGTCCAGGGCGATTGGGTCGTGCAGCAGATTTCCACGGACCCGGACACCCTGAATCCGATCACGGGTCAGGACGCCTACGGCCAGATGATTCGCTATCCGAACATCTTCGAGAGCCTGCTGGTCATGGACCACTTCACGCTCAAGCTCAAGCCGCTTTTGGCGGAATCGTACGAAATTTCCCCGGACCAACTCACCTACACGTTCCATCTTCGGCACGGGGTGAAGTGGCAGGATGGCGCTCCCCTCACCGCGGACGACGTCAAATACAGTTATGACCGCGTGCAGGATCCCAAGGTCGATGCGGCCGATAAACGAACCTACCTTTCGACCATCAAATCATGCGAGGTGCTCGACCCCTATACCGTTCGCTTCACGGCGACAGAACGCTATTTCAAAACCCTCGAATCGCTCGGAACGGGCGACACCCTGCCGATTGTTCCCAAGCACATCCTCGAAAAGGGCGAACCCGATTTCAACAAACATCCCTTTGGACGGCATCCCGTCGGCACCGGACCCTACAAATTCGTGCGCTGGGACACCGGTTCGCAAATTGTACTGGAACGAAATGACGACTATTGGGGCGGCGCGGTCGCCTATCCCAAACGGCTCGTTTACGAGGTGGTCGAGGAACCCTACATCGCAGCGCAACTGCTGAAAAAGGGCGAACTTGATGTCGTCGACGGCATGTCCCCCATTATCTGGGAACACGACCTGGCCGGCACGCGCTCGGCCACCCGGATCAACGAGATTGTGTATCCGTATCCGGCCTATTCCTACCTCGGATTCAATCTCCGGCTGCCGATGTTTTCGGACGTGAGGGTACGCCACGCCCTCGATCTCCTCATGCCACGCGATGAAATCCTGGCCCAGATCGCCCTCAATAAATATGCGAGCAAAACATCGGGTTATGATCCCCCTTCCTCGCCCAACTATAATCACGACGTCACGCCGACGCCCTACGATCCGGCGCTGGCCCTTCAGTTGCTCAACGAGGCCGGCTGGAAAAACAACCACGGCGACGGCCTTCTTTACAAAAACGGCCAGCCGTTGAGCTTCACTCTTCTTTACCCCAGTGGCAGCGTCAACGCGCAGAAAACCGCGGAGTTGATGCAGGAATCGTTGCGCCGGTCGGGCGTCGATATGAAGCTGGAGCGGCTCCAGTTTGTCCAGTTGATCCAACGCCTGGACGACTGGAAATTCGACGCGGCGATGCTGAGTTGGGCGCTCGACATCAATAGCGATCCCTCCCAGCTCTGGGACAGTTCACAGGCCGACATCAAGAAAAGTTCCAACTTCATCGGTTACAAAAATCCTGAAGCCGACAAGTTAATCGCTGCGGGCCGCCTCGAATATGACGACGAAAAGCGGGCGGCCCTCTATCGCCAGTTGCAGAAAATCATCCACGACGATTATCCGGTCTGTTTTCTCTTCAACCCCCACGTCATTCTCCTGGTCGCGAATCGTTTCCAAAATGTGAAGACCTTTGCGCCTCGCCCCTGCTTCGACATCGGATCGTGGTGGACCCCGCACGATCTGCAGAAGTACGGGAATTAAATCGCCGCCAGCGCCGCGTCCCAATCCTTCCAGACCGGCTCCAGCCCCAACTCGCGCAGGCGCGCGGACACCTCGGCGGGCGAGCGCTCGTCGGCAATGGCGAATTGCTCCGTCGCGGTGAGGTGCTCCCCTTCGGATGCGATGACCGCCACGGCCTTGCCGCGCTGCGTCTGGTGAATCGATTCTTCCCCCGCACCGGTATAACCGCCCGGCTCGGTGTGTGAACCGGCGCTCATCATGGTCACACCAAGACGCACCAGCCGGTCGCGCAGGTCCGGCGCTTCCCGGGTCGAAAGAACAA
>Ga0206972_1100_pt1 | contig 20597 bp, 18 predicted proteins | sample Alteio_BWOrgHeat_86_FD_152925 | JGI IMG/M metagenome (GOLD analysis project Ga0206972, IMG submission 152925) | Enriched cells from forest soil in Barre Woods Harvard Forest LTER site, Petersham, Massachusetts, United States -... | ecosystem: Environmental > Terrestrial > Soil > Temperate forest >...
TTTCTTCGAGTTCTTCGACGACATCGATGGAAGAAAGCGCTCTAACTTCGAGTTGCGATTCTGAAATCAATACTTGCTTTTTTCCAATTTCAATGAGGTAAAGGACTGATTTGGGACTTAAAGGTCTTCGTTCGATGATCCTAATGGATCGGTCAGTACTCCCCTTGCCAAATTTTCCTCCCCTGCCGAGGCGTTTTAACACCCAAAAAGTACCTGCAATGAGTATGATGAGTCCGATGAGAGACGCGATCATGCGCAAGAATGAACTCTCATAGGATTGCGTCAATTCGCTGGATGAGGGAAGCTCTTGAGGGATGGGTTCTGTGGGTAGAGGGGTAGGGGTGGTAGTTTGCTCCTGGGGAGGAGGGGATACTACCGGATCAGCATGAACCCATCCTGCTACAGTCAAGCAAAGTGTGATAAAAATTTTTAATAACATGGGAAGGGCTCGTTGGTTGTAGAAAATGTGGTAGCTTAAAGATCGCACCTATTATTTTTCAAGCAACCGTGCTATGATACTCAACTTATTTTGAGGTAATCAATGAAGCAACACCGAGGCTGGATCGCCCTTGATATCGATGGAACGATCACTGATAAGTCCCACAGTGTTCCGCAATCTGTGATCGATTACTTGCGCCATCTGTACACAGATGGATGGCAGATCATGTTCATCACAGGTCGTGCTTTCTCATTTGGTTATGCGACGTTAAAAATTTTCGATTTCCCCTATTTTCTCGCTGTGCAAAACGGTGCTGATATTCTTCAGATGCCAGATAGGCGTTCGGTATCGCGCTACTACTTGGATGCTCAAACGATTCAAACCATTGAGCAGCTTTACGTCGATGAGAAGGAAGATTTTATCATTTATACAGGCGTAGACCGAGGGGATTTTTGCTATTACCGCCCCAATCGCTTTTCTCCTGGGTTGCTTGCGCATTTACATAAAATTATGCCTTTATCACGAGAGCCCTGGCGCGCTGTAGACGATTTTCATTTTGCGCCTCATGAAAAATTTCCCCTTGTCAAATGTTTAGGGTTCAAACAACCCATGGAAAGGATGTGTGAAAATTTAAACACCATCCCTCATCTCGTATCAACACTGATTCGAGATCCTTTAGATGCAGATCAGATCTACTTGAATCTTGTCACCCATGAACAAGCGACAAAAGGCAAAGCCTTATTGCACGCCATCAAGGAATTTGGAGAAAGGGGAGTTGTGATTGCAGCGGGTGATGATTCAAACGATTTGCCCATGCTAGAAGTGGCTGACTTTAAGATCATCATGGAAACAGCGCCCAAGAGCATGCATTCTCTAGCTAATCTGATTGCTCCTACTGCAGATCGGGGAGGAATTGTTCCCGCTTTACAAGAGGCGATTCGATTATGTTTGTGAGAATCGGATTTACCCGACTGAAAACCATGTGCATCATTGGTACGTTGCCACATGAGCGTTCCCAACCTCAACCTCTGTGGATTTCTCTTGCCATTTCAACAGACTTAAAGTTTGTTAGCGAAGAGATCACAACAACAATCGACTATGCTGCATTAGCAGAGTTGTGCCAAAAGGTCGCACAGAACCACTCGTACCTTCTTCTTGAAACACTCGCTCATGAAATGATGGAGCAACTATTTGCTCAGTTTTCGATTGCTCGAGCTAAATTGACACTGGAAAAACCCGCAGCTCTCGATGCTGCTCAGTGCGCCTTTGTCGAGCTAGAGAGGATACGACCATGAAATGGACGTTAATCACAGGAGGGGCTCGAGGTCTGGGGCGAGAAATTAGTAGAACGCTGGCTGTCAAACGCAAAAAATTAGTGATTCATTATCACCGCAGCGCATCAGAAGCTCTCGAGTTGCAAGGGCAATTGCGTCGATTAGGAGTTGACGTTGAAATCCTAGAAGGGGATTTTTCTACGGTAGCCAGCACACAACTCTTTATCGATCAGTATATCAAACAGTTCTCTGATACCGATACAGTAGTCAACAATGTAGGTAACTATCTTTTAGGTGCCGCTACAGCAATCCATCCTCAAGAGCTCAATCAACTCTTCCATCTCAATGTCACAGCTTCTCTCATGGTAATCCAATCCTTATTGCCATCGTTGAAACAATCTCATGGACACATTGTGAACATGGGCATGGTTGGATCGAATGCCGTTGCTGCCAACACATACGCTAGTGCGTATAACATGACAAAACTAGCTCTTGCGATGCTGACAAAATCGCTAGCTAAAGAGTTAGCTCCCTATATCACCGTCAACATGGTATCTCCAGGATATACTGAGCGTTCTATCGATCTTCCATCGGATCTCTCTAGTATTCCCATGCAAAGACCAGCGCGTTTAGAAGAAGTGGCCCATACTGTGGAATTCTTGCTCGAACAAACCTACATCACAGGACAAAATATCGAAGTTGCTGGGGGCACGAAACTATAGACCTCTTTCGAAACTAAGGTTCTGTCGATTTTCGGGTTCTTTTGAGCCGAGTTTTCGATTCTTTTTGCGGGGATTGTATCTTGTTTCGTATACTATCCCCGCAAAAAAAAATCGAAAATCGGCCAAAATGATCCCGAAAATCGACAAACCCTTAATTTCGAAAGAGGTCCAATGGGCGTAGATATCGAAGAAGACATTAAGCGTTTACTTGTTGATCTCAATCTCAAAGCAGCGAGGAAGAGGCAAAGTTCTCAGACAGGTTATGTTCATCATTGCTATGAAAATGAAGGAGGGGATCAACACGATACAATTCCTCTATGTGAAAACTTCTGCTTTAGCCTAGCTCTTCTGCGCAGCAAGCAAACAGACAATCTCATGGAAGGAATGGCTTTACTTTCCAAACTGTTAAAGTTTGAGGTGGAGGGCAACTTCCCTGTTTATCTACATGAATTTCCCCAGTGCAAAGATCGCTATCTCGGCATCCGCCTTTTACCTGTGTTACATGGCCTCAAAGACTTTTACTCGATTTTCCCTAGTGAACTTCAAACGCGCATTAATCAACTCGTTGCCAATATACAATGCTTAAATTCAGAATTGCCTCCTTTCTATGAGATGATCTTTAAAGCGTATTTCGAACCGGAGTTCCTCTCACCGCATCAACCAACCACAGGGGACCACATGGGATGGGCTTTGATAGCACATCATATGGCGCAGTCAAGAGGCGGTAGTTTAAATCCCTTGCATGAAACGCTGCTTCAACACTGGCATCCTGGGCTGCACACGTGTGTCGGTGCTCAAGAGCAAGAAAAACTCGAGCCTAAGCCAACTCTTTACGATCTCTATCTTTGTGATTATACGCGCAGTTATCCCAAACGATTATTAGCCGATCATCCCGTTCATTTGCGCGCCTCGCTGATTGATTCCCATCCTCAACGAGGTGTCATCGAACGAGTACTTGCTATTCCGTATCATCATGGTGTAATGCATTCTCGACAGCCGTATGCTCTCTATTGGAATACCCTTGAACATCTACATACGTTGGTGTGTGATCCACGTCAATCTACGTGTCATGTTAAAATAAGTCCCACCCAAGCGCATTTTTCTTTTCAGCTAAAGCCACAACTGCCAGAAGAAGATGAGATGGAAATTGCCTTTTTCTGCGACCGTCATCCTGCGCATCAGTTCACGACAAAAGCGACAACCTTTCAAGTGGGCGATGAGATTGAGATCATATCCCATGAGCAGCGCTTTAAGCTCGTCTTTTCACTAGCTGAAGGAGAAGGGCAATTTTTTGGGCATATCATGCCGGCAAACCGCCCTATGCAAACGATGGCAAAAGGGGCGCGTCGGTTTGAGGCTTTTGATTGGCAGATTAGCTTGCGAACGATTAAGCGCACAGAGCATTGTGTGCTCCATGCGCAATTACACTTAGACTGTGGCAGCTTGGCTTTTCAATAGCGCTTCGCTATCAACAGCCATGCCCATGGCGTGCATCCCATTGTCTACATAAAGAGTAGCACCAGTGATCGCAGAGGCGAGGGGAGATAGCAAAAAGGCCGCACTCGTCCCCACTTCTTCTGCAGTCAAATCCTTAACAAGGGGAGCATTGGCTTTAGAATACTCGAGCATGCTATCGATGAAACCGATAGCTCTTGCAGCTCGGCTTCTTAAAGGCCCTGCTGAAATCACATTCACGCGGATGCCATATTTACGACCCACTTCCCAAGCTAGAGTGCGGGTGTCGCTCTCTAACGCAGCTTTGGCAGAGCTCATGCCGCCGCCATAACCGGGAATGGCGCGCTCAGAAGCTAGGTAGGTCAAGGAAAGAGCTGCTCCATCGGGATTCATAATGGGTGCAAAATGAGCCAGTAAGCTCACAAAAGAGTAGCTAGAGGCATTGAGAGCTGCCAAGTAGCCTTGTCGAGACGTTTCAAGAAGAGGTTTTTTCACTTCTGGAGCGTTGGCCAAAGAGTGGACGAAGTAATCGATCGTTCCAAAGTCTTTAGCTACGGCAGCAGCCACTTCAGAAATGGTGTAGCCAGCGCTGTCAGCATAGCGTTTGTTTTCTCTCACTTCTTGAGGGACATCTTCAGGTTTGTCATAGGCGGCATCGAGGGAGTAGACTTTCTTGTATTCAAACATCGACCCATTGGACAGTTGGCGCGATTCATCGAACTTGCCATTAGCCCACGAGGTGGTAAAGATTTTAAGAATAGGAGTCCAGGTTCCAATTAGGACCTCAGCACCTGCCTCTGCTAAAGCTTTTGCAATGGCCCAGCCATAGCCTTGATCGTCTCCAATTCCAGCGACAAATACTCTTTTTCCTTTTAAATTAATTGCTAGCATACTGTGGGCCTCCATTTTCATGATGGCAACAGTATAGCAAATGATGAACAATTGCTCAATCAGACATAAACTTGCCCGTGCCCCTGCCCGAAAAATTGGCCATATGACCTAAGTAAATTTTATCTATTAAACCTCTTGCGTAATTAACTTAGGTAAAGCATCTGATCAAGGATGACCCGTTAAAAAGGGGAACATGATAGACAGGATGGACATGATATGCATGATAAAAAAGGTGCGGCGAAGCCGCATGCCGCTTTGCGGCAATAAAACCTATCATGCGTATCGTGCATATCTTGTTTATCATGGCCCTTTTTCTGCGGGGGCAATTGTCTATTAGGGCACGGGCAGGAAAATAAATTATTTAGACCTGTTTTTTGGATTTGCGCATCATCATCCGTTTCCATCCCTCTGCAGTGAGGATGCGAGTGGGTTCGGCTTTAGCTTTGGGTTTTTCTGGTGGGAGCTCTTTTTCAGCAATTTTAGGCTTCTCAGGAGCAGCTTTCTTGGCGGGAGCTGGTTTCTTCTTAAAGAATCGCGAGATCATGGCTTCCTCATCCTTAGGGGTGCCAGTCACAGCATCCCTTAAGTCTTAGCTTAGCTGGTTTTTGGACGTTTGTCAAATAAAATTTTAGTTGCTTTTCCAAGCTAAATTGAGTTAAATAGGGGGATTTTACGGAGGATTCATGGCGGGAGTTGATGTTTGGTACGAGGGGTCTCTATCCACGCGGTGTGTTCACCTAGACACCCAAGCTGAGATCGTAACAGATGCTCCTCTGGATAACCAAGGGCTAGGAAGGGTCTTTTCCCCTACAGACCTCTTGGCAGCCTCATTGGGCTCATGTGTTCTCACCCTCATGGGAATGGTGGCAAAACGGCTTCAGCTCGAATTAAAGGGAACAAGGGCGCATGTCACTAAAGAAATGCTGTCTTCTCCTTCAAGAAGGATCGGAGCCTTAACAGTTGAAGTGTACTGTCCGTATACTTTCGCACCCGATGTCGTCGAGAAGTTGATCAAGGCCGCTGAAACGTGTCCCGTACACCATAGTTTACACCCTGAGATTGTTCAGACGTTTAAGTATCATTGGGGAAACCCTTAATTTCGAAAGAGGTCTAATGAAATTCTCTCAACTGTCCGCATTTGAAAAGAATCTAGCTTCTCTTCATCTTTCTCCCGTTTATTTAGTGGTTTCCCCTTGTTCCTATGAACGTAAAAAGATCATGGAACTCATCAAGGCTGCTGTCCGCAAGAAGGAAGGAGAAGTGACACTTGCTCGATATGATGGGAAAGATGTGGAATGGGCAGCAGTGCGTGAAGATCTAGATACATTGAATGGTTGGGGAGGGGGTCGAATCATTCTTCTCGATGAGATCGACAAGTTAAAAAAAGCCGCTTTAAGTGCTCTTATCCATTACGTGTCCCAGCCTTCCCCTCATGTATATTTGATCATGGGAGCCAATAGTGGAAAAAGTCTCTTAGAACTCTACAAACAGGGTAAAAAAGAGATGGTGGCTTGCGACTTAAGTGAGGAAAAGCCGTGGGAGAGAAAAGATCGCTTAAGAAATCACCTTCAACAACTCAGCTTAAGGGAAAAGAAGCAGATGTCTCGAGAAGCTGCGGAGCTTCTCCTGGATAAACTCGGGACAGATCTCTCCTCTTTAGAACAAGAGATGAATAAGTTAATCTGCTACTGCTGGGATCGCCCTCAGATCACTCCACAGGATGTCAGAGCGTTGTGTTATACGCATCAACCTCAATCGGTGTGGAATCTTGCTGAGGGAATCGTGTGGAATACGCAACCTGTTCGAGTCGATAGCACCTACGAACTCTCCTCCTTTTTTTATTTGCTGGGCCAGGTGCGCTTTCATCTGCAACAGGGTTTAATCCTAGCGAGTGCTTTTGAGCAGGGGAAACCTGTAGAGGAGGTCTCTTTAAAACCTCAGCTTCTTGAAAAAGTGATTCCTTATGCAAAAAAGCAGGGGAGTCGTCACTTTCAACAAGCCCTAAATAACGTGTTTGAAATGGAACTTCTCGCTAAGAATAGCTCCCTTGCCGTGTCCCTGCTTTTTGATTTACTCGTAGCCAAAGTCAAGCCATCCCGATGAAACCACTCCTCTACTTACTACCCAATCTCCTCGGTGATCAGGAAGATCATGCCCCTGTCTTACCTCACAGCGTCGATAGCGCCGTCAGTCAACTCGATGGAATCATCGCTGAAAATGAAAAACAAGCGCGGCGATTTTTGCGCCGTTTTGCATTCACTCCTCCTAAAACATTTAGAGAGATTACTATCCATCTTCTCAATGAGCACACAACTCCTGCTGAAAGAGAGTTGTTGATCGATCAGATGAAACCGGGACAAAAATGGGGACTTGTTTCAGATTGTGGGATGCCCTGCCTTGCCGATCCGGGAAGTGAACTTGTTTTACGCGCTCGAGAGCGTGGGGTAGAGATCAAAGCACTTGTTGGACCTTCTTCTATTTTTTTGGCCTTGGTGCTTTCAGGATTAGGGGGACAACGATTCTTTTTTCGAGGATACTTACCCCGCGATGAAGCCCTTTTAATCAAAGAGATAAAAGCTCTTGAGCTACAATCTAAGCAAGAAAAACTCGTGCAACTGTTCATTGAAACGCCTTATAGAAATGAGAAGATGTTTACCTACTTACTCGCTCATCTGAACGGCAAAACATGGGTTTCACTTGCTACAGATTTGACATTACCCACAGAAACTGTGGTAACCCATCGCGTTGAACAGTGGAAAAAAATGCAACCTCCGGCGTTAGACAAACGACCGACGGTCTTTTGTGTTAAAGCGGAATTTATTTCTTAGTGTGTAGGTAGCGCTCTAAAGCTTGAATAGTGAGTAAGTAAAATAGCGGATTGATGTAGTGTTTTTCTCCCCAACTATCGCCGAATTCTTTCCACCCTGATTGTCGAGCTTGCTCATAGAAGTAGTAGAATAAATCGTGGATTTCATCTTTAGGAAATTGCGCGAGAAGAGTCAACAGCCTTGCGTGATAATCTGATTGGCTTGGATTGCCTTGATAATAATGGTTTAAAATCTCTTCACCTCGTTCTCTTTTTACCGAGGAAAGCTCACGTCCATCTTCTACCTTAGGAGTTAGCTTATCGATCTCAGCCTTCGTCTTTAAGTAAAACGACTCCCCATGTTTGCTTTTCATCCACTCATGAATCCGGCTTTCTAAAGTGAAGAGCTCAGGATCTTGATCGATGAGGAACTTGTGAATCTTAATGTGGTTAAGAGCATCTTTTTTCACGCTATCAGAAAAAGAGTTCCAAATCTGTTCTCCGGTTTGATGGATAAGATGAGGAAATGCCAACTGTAGGTAGGAAGAAAGCGGCGGGGGAGAAGCGTGGCTTGAAGCCTGAGGTGCAATAATTACCGGAGACAACAGAGTTAAAGGAGCAAGATTCAATGGTTTTGGAGCTTCCACAACAGGTGTAGAGGAGGGTAAGGGTGTTAGAGCTAAAGTTTGCTGCTCAGAAGAAGCTGCCTTTGCAGATAAGGATAGTGGCTCTAAAGCTAAAGGTTGCTGCTCAGGAGCTGAAAATGCTTTTAACTTCTTAGGGACAATAGAATCAAGAAGAGGTTGATAGGGCACAATCTGGGTTTGCTCTTTAGATTGCTTTTCTCCCCAAGCAATACTATGCATTTTTCTAGTTTGCACGAGTTCAACTTCAGCGCGCACTTGTTTCTCAGGTTTACGGAACATGAATTTAACAGCTTTTCCAATCCTATATTCCTGAGAACGTTGATCGTTAATAGTCTGTTGAGCAGCTTTTGCAGCAGCTACTGCTTTTTCTGCTGCAGTAGCAAGATCTTCGAAAATCACTTTTAATAGCAGAACGATAGGTTGACAGGCATGGGGATTAACTTGTATTAAAGTAGCTTCTTTATCATGTTGAGGAGCTAACCAACCGATCATTTTCCCTAAATCAACCTCTACATCCACGCGGAGCTGTCCTGTTTTAAGGTAGGACTCTTTGTTGGCATTACCAATTGTCAAAAGAATCTTTTTAGCCAGTGTATCTTTGAGTGTGACTTTGACTATCGAAGTATAGAGGCTGTCCTGTGGTAATTTAGCAACAGTTCTATCGATCAACTGCTGGGCATCTTGAATGGCTTTATCTGTTGGAAACTGAGGTTTAAAAGACAGTGCAAGTGTTCTTACCAAATCGGGAATACCTGTATTCAAATCTATGTACTGGTCAAATAACTCTTTCGGAAATAAGAAAGTGTTATTCGAGGTGATCAATTCATAGACTAATCCAAGATCTTCCAACTTATTTTGAGCACGAGCAGGTTGTGCAAGAACTTCTGTTAATAATTGCGTTCCTATTTGGTAGCGAATCCCTAAACACATTAGAACGCGCAATTGAGCACGCCTAGAATCGCTAATACCGGATGCTGCAAGTAGTTTAACACAGTCTGAGGAAAGATCTTTGGCATATTGAATTTTCTTAAGAAAAGTTAACCCTTTTGTGTGTTGCTTAAATTGTGCAGCGAACTTAGAAATTGCATTAGAAAGCAAGTTATCGCTATTGAACACATAGGGATGAAATCCTTCAAAAGAATTTTCGGTTGATACACTGCCGAGAGAGATAATAGAATCATCCAATGTTCCTCTCAAAGCATCATATGTGTTATCTACAGGCTTCGCTTCCTCTTTAGTTTCTATAGGACCTTTTGCTGCACCGGTTTTTTTGTTGATGATGGTCATGGGGTTAAGAACCTCATCCGCTGCAATCTCTGGTTCTACAAACACTTTTTCCAAGACTTGAGGAGCAGTAGCTGGTAGCGAAGAAGAGCTTGAGGCACTTGCAGCAGCAAGATAAGGAGGTTCATAAACAAATGGTGCGGCTGGAGCGGTGGGTGCAATGGTGGGATAAAAAACACTTGGTACAGGCGTTGTTAAACGAAGGGAGCTCCAATCACGAGCGGGAGAACTAGAAAGAGAACTTGCAGAGTAGCTGGCAGAAGCGCTCGAAGACGAACTTACAGAAGCACTCGAACTAGACGTTGATGGGCTAACCTCTGAGTTATCTGGAACTTTTGATGTGGTTTTCAGTACTACTGCCATGATAATTCACTGCTCCTATTAATCGTTCAACTAATCGTGTTTTATTATATTGATAGTTCAATTGTGAAACAACTAAAATAAGAACTTAATTAACTGTAAATTAGAATGTTGTATAATGTAATTTTTATTCAATGCTGATGAAAATTTAGATAGATAGGATTAAAATTTAAAAGAGTGCTTCCGTTGGCCGGAAGCACTTCAATATATTAATAGGCAATCACGCAATCAGATCAGCAAGCTCTAAAGCCTAATCGACCTGTTCCTGTGGTATCATAGGTTGGAGGTGGTTGGCTATTGCTCCAACTTCTGCTGGACCATTTGGAACACCATTAGTAGCTGCGAGTGTTTGTAGTGTATGTCTTTCAACAGCTGGTGCTACTAATGCATACGTTCTTCTAAATGGATTAAACATATCATTGTAGAACCCGATCTGTAAAGGTACTCCAATGGAAAAATCGCTGACGCCATTTAAAATATTAGCTACCTTCGCAACATTAGCAGCTATTACTGCGATCGGAAATGCTGACATATAAAGTACTGCCTGTAAGCAGCGCACATGAACTGAGCGATAGAAAGCCTTCAATTTTTCATCGCAGATCTGGCGTTGTACTGTGAGTTGTGTTGTGAGTTCTTCGGTGACGACTTGAGTAGCTCGCAATCTCATCAGTATCAAGAGTAATTTCATCATTTCTTGCCCAGCTTCAACTCCAATATCAGCTGAAAATTTCTCTGTTAATTTGATCATAGCATCAGCGGCTTCCTGGGAACTTTTTGTGCGAATATGAGGAAGATGCTGCTCGATCAATTGATTGGCTAATGCACTTAAGTCATCGGGATTGTCAAGCTTAGCGCTTATTTCATCCAGAAGCATCTTCGATCCTAAATCTTCATGGCTTAGGATGCGGATTTCAGACTTAATTAACCCACCTACTATCACCAAGAAGAGCACTAACCAGATGATAGGAAGCGTATAGGGATTGGCTGCTAAACAGGCAAATAAGGTAAAAGCAGCCGATAATATGGATAAAGAGATCAAGATCATCATGACCCCGATTCCAATTTCAAGGATGCAACATAATGAGAGTTTGATGGCTTGTGTATAGTCCCCACTTTCCCTGGCATTCTTAAATTCAGCTATAGCTAAAGAGCCTGCGACTAAACCATCACCGATCATGATGGTGCCACCGACGACACCACAGACTCCTGCTGTGACAGTCATAGCGGCGGAAGTGGCTACGAAACAAGAGACACCCTGGAAGACGGAAAAAGCGCTAGAGGTGACATCTCCACCAATGATGCAAGCTTCTTTAACTGTATTACGTCCTTTCCATCTAGTATCCAGCACTTCATGGATGTGCTCATCCTTTTTCTGAACGACTTCCTGCATGATATTCGTCACTCTCATGATATCAGTCACTCTTGCATTATCCGCCTGTGGAGCTAAAATCAGTGCTCCTGGTTGGTTGGTAGCTAGGTCTAAATTAGTGGTCATTAAATCGGCAACAGTCATAAAAAATCCCCGTATAAATAGTTAATGTTTTTTTCTTTTTTTAGTTGGTATTACAAATCTGAGGTCTTGAAAGTTAGGTTAGATGGCGCGGGGACGCCAATAGAGAATATAAAAGAACATAGAAGAAATGAATTCTTCTTTAGCAAGAGACAGGATCTGATCTCGACGCTGTATGTTCATAAAAGAAATAAACCTTGTTGTTAGTTGATTTTAATTATATATATTTTTAATATAAAATGTCAATTAAATTATTTTAAAATGTAAGTATTTAATAATAGATGTCTTGCATAATCTGCCCATGCCCATGCCCGTTTCCTACCATTTTTTGGGCAAGGGCAGAGGCAAGGGCACGGGCAAGGAACTGTGTTTAGGCGATTATCCCTAGAAGAAGCTCTTGTATAGAGGCATCCTTTCGGGTTAATGGAGTTAAATGCTTGGCCATTTCAAAAAAGGCATCTCGTTCATACACAAAGAGCGTTTTGATCAAGGAACAGATTTTCCAATGCCGAAGTTCGGGGGCTTGATCTTTTGAAAGATACTCTTTTAGGTGCTTGTAAATGGCAATGACTTCAAAAGCGAGCTGTTCACGATCTAGGTCATGAACTAATTGCTTACCCAATCTTGGAGTGAAGAGTTGTTCGGCAGTCGCATGAAGAAGTTCAGAGGTTAAATCCACAGTGGGACTTGAATGGGAATCCTTTTTTCTTAGCACACAAGAAGGGATGGTAATTTTTAAAGATTCTAATACTTCTTTCCAGTTACCAGATAGCTTCCAATTATTGATGATTTGACGAGCGATCAATTGATAGAAAGAATCAGGGAGTGACTCCGTAACTTCTCCGTCAACTAACCAGTAAATATGATTGACTTCCTCGAGAGTGCATTTTTGCGATAAGAGAGCAACTCCAATTTGATAGCCAATTTGGCGTTCGATAGTGAGGGGTTCTTGCTTAATCGCTGCGCAAAATTGATGCATTAATTGTTCTGCAATAACTACTCTTTGAGCAAATGGCCAGCTGGCATAAGTTTTCATAAAGTAATCCACTGCTTCGTTCACATAAGTTAAATACTCAGGGCCTTCGACATCGATTCCTTCTAATCGTTTAAGATGATCTTGTGGCAATACCGGGACTAATGAGAAAGCAGCTATTGGTAAATAGGTTCTCGTTGTACTCCATACCTTCTTTGTGGCTCCATCTCCCATTTTAGCAGCGGCAGAGGCAAAACGCCCTAGACTTGATTTCCAAGAACCGGCTGCAGCTGATGGGGTCGTTTGTGAAGGCTTTATAGTTTCGCTACCTGCTGCAGCTGGTTCGTCTGGCTGTTCGGAAGACGCTGAGGGAGTTAAAATGGGATAAGATGAGGTGGGTTGTTTTTTAACTGGTAAGGGGGTAGGAGATTCCATTCCTCCTAGGAGTGAGGCTAGGGAGGGAGCTGGCAGTTCGGACGCAATGGGTTGTTTTTTGACTGGTAAAGGAGCTGTTTGAGCTATCTTAGGGTAAGTAGGGGGTTCCTTCGATTGGGCAGGGAGTGACAAATCTTGTAAGTTAAGAACTTTTTTAACTTGAAGGGCTGTAGGGGCGGACGGTGTCGCTCGAACTGACAAGGGAGAAGGGGCTGGCTGTTCTTCGGATTTTTGAGGGCCTAAAAAGCCTCCAAAAGGAGCCCAAACTATATTTGAGGTCCATCGTCGAGAAGCGGGCAATTGCTGTGGTAAGGGGTCAGCTTCTTGTGGTCGTGCCGGCGCCTTATCCGGTGTGGGCAGGAAGGAAAAAGGGGCCCATGTAATATGGCTAGTTGATTCTGTCATAATATTCCTCTTGTATTAAGTTAATTAAGTCGCGTAGTTAATTGTACTTTGTTTCAGTTTTCTAAACAATTGAAATAGTTTTTATGTGCTTGATTATCATAGGGTTAGTAATGAAATTTTTAGGGTTGTTTGGATTTAATTTTATGTCTGGCGTTCTTAATGTTTAGAGTTGTAAAATTAGGGAGTGTAAGTGTTGATTTAAAGAATTAATGTTAATTTAATCTCTAACAGGTGGTTTTAATAATGGTAATAAAAATGGATAATAATCTTAATGAACTAAAGGCTCGTGTAGCCAGCCTGGAAAGTCATGTAGACTTACTAGAAGCAGAACTCTCGTATTTGAATGCGATGCTCGTTCGTTGTGGGTTCTCAGATGGAATCACAACATTGAAAGAAACTGTTGAGGAAATCCTCGCAGAAGAATCCATTCCAAGCAGTCAGGAGCGCATCTGATTTGAGAGGAGTGAACATCTAGGAAAAGTAAAAGGGGCAGGTCGTAAGACCTGCCCCTTGTGTTTTTGCAGAAGGTTGTGTTATTATGCTCCCATACTAAAAGGATCGATATGGCGAAGTTGATTTTTGAAAATAGTGGAGAGGAGAAAATCCTTGACGATCAATCCCCACTTCAAGAGAGTTGTGAAGAAGCAGGCGTTCCTTTTGCCTGTACGGAAGGGGTGTGTGGAACTTGTGTCATTGAAGTCGTTGAAGGGATGGAAAATCTCTCAGACTTCACACCGGAAGAAAAAGATTTTCTTGGCGAGCAAGACCGAGAGCGGCTAGCATGCCAATGCCAGATTAAAGGTGGTTGTGTAAAAATTAAATATTGATAGGATCCCATGAGTACTGAAACAAAAAACAAGATTACCAAAGAAATGACCATCGAGGAGATCTTAGGTACTTTTCCTCATAAAAGCCAAAAGATCGCTCAAGAATTGACTAATACAGGCCTCAATTGCGTAGGGTGCGGAGCTGCTACATGGGAAACCCTAGAAATGGGCATGCTAAGCCATGGATTTTCCGAAGAGCAAATTAATGGTTTATTGGGACGCCTGAACGCTATTTTAGCTGAAGTGGTAGATTTGACCCAGATCACGATGACAGAGCGAGCTGCCACTCAATATAAGCGAATTTTAAAAGAAGAAGGAAAAGAGGGCTGGGGACTTCGCTTAGGCATTCGCGCCGGGGGCTGTAGTGGCTATGAGTACCTTCTCGACTATTCTCAGCAAGCAGAAGAGGGTGATAAGATCTTCACCTCGAATGGTGTAGAAATTCACATTCAGGAACAGATGGTTTCCCGTCTCCTAGGTGTGGAAGTTGACTATGTCGATGGTCTGCAAGGTTCCGGCTTTAAAATCAGCAATCCCAACGCCAAAAGTGCCTGTGGCTGCGGCAAATCTCAAAACTACTAGATTATTGAGCGCTTTTAAAAACAGGAGATTTACTGTCTCCTGTTGTTATTTTTTGCCGTTAGAACTCCAATATGGAAATTGCCGAGATTGGAAGTAATAGCAATGGCTAAATCATCGAAAGCGAGCAGCAGAAAAACATGATTTGCAGGATATGCCTGATTAGCACGATAAAAAAATATTATGTTGAGGCAATTGCAAACTCCACTCCGCAGCAAAATCGCCCTTTTGAGCCATTTTGCCACCCCATCCCCGAGCCCTACTCGCTTGGATCAAGGGAAAACTACGTGTAATTACAAAGCTCGAACGAAAAAGAGTGCTTTTTTGGGCCTAAAAAATGTTTTAAAAATTAGCCCCCAAAAAATCTCTTTTTTTCGTTCGAGTTTTGCAATTCCCTCTTCATTTATGGATGGCTCGGTTGTGCACAGCAAGCGCTGCTTCCTTAATCGCTTCGGCTAGGGTGGGATGGGCGAAGGGTGTGTGAATGATGTCGTCTATGGTCATCTTTTTCTGCAGAGCGAGAGCTCCAGCGACAATGAGCTCGGAGGCATGCGCTCCAATGATGTGCATGCCTAATATTCTTTTCGTTTGTCCTTCCACAACGATTTTGACAAAACCATCTTCTTCTGCACTGCAAGGTGCTCTTGAATTGGCTTTGAAGGGGAAAACGCCACTCTGGGTAGATAATCCAAACTGTTGGGCTTGGGCTTCTGAAAGCCCTACAGATGCCACTTCTGGATACGTGTAGACTACGTTGGGGATCGCTGCATAATTAATATGAGGTTGTTGTCCTGCGATAATCTCCGCTGCAGCTATTCCTTCTTCTTCTGCTTTATGTGCTAACATGGGGCCATCGACGATATCTCCAATGGCGAAGATAGAAGGGACTTTAGTGCGAAACTGTCCATCGATGGGAACTAGTCCTTGTGGTGTTAAGGAAATTCCCACTTGCTCGAGTCCAAGTCCTTGTGTGTAGGCTCGCCTTCCAATAGATACGAGCACAACATCAGTGGCTAGAGTTTTCGTTGTCTTATCAGGTAAGGTGATTTGCACGCTGATCTCTTTATCGTTCATGAGAGCAGAGTTCACTTTGGAAGAGAGATAGAACGTTAAACCTTGCTTGGTGAGTTGTGTTTGCAGCTCTTTAGAAAGACTTTCTTCGAGGGTTGGGCATACGCGGTCCATGAATTCAACAAAGGTGACTTGTGTGCCCAATCGACTGTAAACCGAACCTAATTCCACTCCAATTACGCCAGCGCCAACAACTGTCATCCTCTCAGGTGTGTAGGGAAGAGCCAAGGCCCCTGTAGAAGAGAGAATCTTTTTCTCATCAAAGGGAAGAAAAGGAAGAGGCGTAGGCTCTGATCCTGTGGCTAAGATGATGTATTTGGTTTTAATTTCTTGAGATCCCACTCTAAGAGAATGAGGAGAAAGCAAAGTGGCTGTACCTTGCAAATGAGTGACTTTATTTTTTTTAAATAACCCAGCTATTCCTGCGCGAAATCCAGAGACGATTTTGTTTTTCCGCGCCATCATGGCTAAAAAGTCGCAATGAAGAGCTTCCGCTTTTATCCCATGGAGCGCTCCCTCTTTTTTGCATTTCCAATAGAGTTCCGAAGAATAGAGGAGAGCCTTGGAAGGGATACATCCTACATTGAGACATGTTCCTCCTAGATCCGCATTCTTTTCGACACAGGCTGTTTTTAGCTTGAGCTGCGCTGCGCGGATCGCAGCGACATAGCCTCCAGGACCCGATCCAATGACGACGACATCAAATTCCATATTAGACATCTTGCGTAACCTCATTTACTCATTAAAACCAAATATTTTCTGTCCAATTTTTGTATCGTCATCTCAGCGACTTGCCAAAGTCGCTTCGCCTCCGTTACCCGCATCTACTACCGTAGATTCTAAAAATTTGCCTAGAAAATCTTCGATTTTTCTGAGCAAAGCAGGTTACGCAAGATGTCTATTCCCTACAGATCGAGGAGGAGACGGGATGGATCCTCCAGTGCTTGTTTTAAGTGAACGAGAAACAAGACGGCTTCTTTGCCATCGACGATCCGATGATCATAACTTAAGGCGACATACATCATAGGTCGGATGACAATTTCATCGTTGACAACCACGGGGCGTTTGACGATCGAATGCATACCCAAGATAGCACTCTGGGGAGGGTTTAAGATCGGAGTTGAGAGTAGAGATCCAAACACACCGCCATTGGTGATCGTGAATGTGCCGCCTCGGAGATCATCGACAGAGATTGTGCCTTCACGCGCTTTTTTAGAGAATGATTCAATGGCCAGTTCAATCTGAGCAAAGTTTAACATCTCACACTGCTTGATAACAGGGACCATGAGACCGCGATCGGTTGAGACCGCCACTCCAATATCATACGTGTTAAAGGTGACGATCTCATCTCCTTCTAAAAAGGCATTGATCTGTGGAATGGCTTTAAGAGCGGCAATCACCCCTTTGACAAAGAAAGACATGAATCCCAACTTAGCGCCGTGTTTTTTGAAGAAGTTATCCTTTTCACGCGCTCGGATCTCTATCACAGCCGACATGTCAATCTCATTGAAGGTCGTCAACATGGCAGTCGTGTTTTTCGCTTCGACGAGTTTTTGAGCAATCACCTTGCGCAGCCCACTCATCTTCTTACGCGTAGCATGTGGGCTCGTTTTTGTGATTTGTGTAGGAGGTAGTGCAGGCGTTTTAATGGAAGCGACAAATTCAGGGATGCCTTCACGCGCACTGGGACCACTTGATGGGGGTGGAGAGGATGGGGGTGGTGGAGCTTTTTGTTCCGGTGGAGGAGGCGCTGATGGTGTAGGGGCTTGTGCTGTCGTTTCGACAGAACCGATCACTTGGCCGATTGTCACCACTTGTCCTACATTGACATTCCAAGTCACTTGGCCGCTTTGAGGAGCGTAGAGAGCTTGATTCACTTTATCGGTTTCCAGTTCGATGATTTCTTCATCCACTTTCACAAAACTGCCCGTGGCTTTCAGAATGTTGCTAATGGTAGCTTCTGCCACCGATTCACCCATCGAGGGAATTTTGATGTCAACTTTCATGGTTTTCCTTGAAATGCGCGTTGCATGATCTCTTCGAGTTGTTTTTTATGTAGCACATAGGAGCCAGCAGCCGGCGAGGCGCTGCGATCTCTTCCGATATACTTCAGCGAGGTTTTTGAACCAAGCAATTCGTTAAAATGGGGCGCAATGTATTCCCATGGGCCCATGTTCTGATGTTCTTCTTGGACCCAGAATACTTCTTGCACGTTAGAATATTTACTTAAAATGCTAGCAATTAGCTCTTTAGGGAATGGATGTAGCTGTTCTAGACGAATAATAGCGGTATCTGCATCTCGCTTGAGGAGGAGATCGTAGTAAACTTTGCCGCTGCAAAAGAGCAACCTCTTGGGAGAGGATGGTGAAGAGGGATCATCGAGCACTTCTTGAAACGATCCTTGTGAGAGCTCGTTGAGACTTGAGACGCAAGCGGGATGGCGCAAGAGCGCTTTGGGCGTGAAGAGAATCAATGGTTTTTTAATCGGTAAAAGAGCTTGTGCGCGCAAGAGATGAAAGAGTGAAGCTGGCGTTGAGCAATTGGCAATTCTCATGTTCTCTTGTCCGGATAGTTGTAAGAAGCGCTCGATCCTCGCTGAAGAATGGTCAGGTCCTTGTCCTTCATAACCGTGAGGAAGCATCAAGGTCAGATTAGAGGTGAGGTTCCATTTTTGTTCGGAAGAGGCGATGAATTGATCGATGATGATTTGAGCGCCATTGGCAAAATCGCCAAATTGCGCTTCCCAAATCACAAGCGATTTAGGGTAAGCTACGCTATAGCCAAAATCAAATCCCAACACAGCAAATTCAGACAGATTAGAATTGAACACATCAAAAGGCGCTTGCGTCTTACTCAAATGAGATAGAGGATAGTAGCGCCCTTCTTTCACTTGATCGACCCATATTGCATGACGATGAGAGAAGGTGCCGCGTCTCACATCTTCTCCTGAGAGGCGCACGTGGATCCCCTCGACAAGAAGGCTGGCAAAAGCGAGATGTTCACCCATGCCCCAATCGATCTTGGCTTCATCTGGCTTGCCGTGAACCATGGCTAATCGATCTTGCAGGAGTTTAGCAATTTTGGGATGGATCTTAAAATCAGCGGGTACACTGCAAAATAGAGTGGCAAGTTCAATCAGTTGCTGCGCGGCAACGTGCGTTTTAATTGAGGAAGGACGCGGCTCTTTAGGAATGTATTCCTGTTTGGCAGGAGGAGAAGAGTAGCCAGGTAAGCTTTTGAGTGCTTCTTGCAGCTTTTCTTTAAATGCATTTTCCAGCTGTTCCGATTGTGTGCTATCTAAGATTTTCTCCTGGATAAGTCGCTCTTTGAAGATGTCTCGAATCGAGCGTTTATTTTTAATGATCGAGTATTCTAGAGGTTGCGTAAAGGTAGGTTCATCACTTTCGTTATGACCGTATTTTCTGTAGCAGTTAAGGTCGATGAAGACATCGCATTGAAAGATCTGACGTAGTTCAATGGCTAATTGAGCGGCTCGCACACACGTCTCTGGATCTTCAGCATTCACATGAAAAACAGGGGATCCAAAGATATGGCTAATATCAGAACAGTAACGCGTCGATTGATAGTCTTGAGGAAGTGTCGTGAACCCAATGTGATTGTTGATGATGATGTGCACAGTGCCACCTGTGGCGTAACCATTTAACTGCGCCAGCTGCATGGTTTCATAAACCACACCTTGACCTGCAATCGCTGAATCGCCATGGATGAGGATAGGGAGCACTTCTTTTCGCTGTTCTTTGCTGCCCTTCAATTGTTGTCTTGCTCTTGTAATCCCTTCCACTACGGGATCGACACTTTCTAAATGACTGGGATTGGCCACAAGGGTGACCGTGACGGGTTGTCCTTTACGCGTGTTCAACGCACCGACAAAGCCCTTATGGTACTTGACATCACCAGTACCTTCAAAATCATGAGGTTCATAATGCGCTTCAAATTCATGAAAGATCGCCGCGTAAGATTTATTCAAAATGTTGGCTAAGACATTGAGTCGACCCCGGTGCGCCATTCCCAAAAAAGCTTCTGTGATGCCCAACTCAGAGCCCTTTTCAATGAGAGCTGAGATCAAGGGAATGAATGTCTCTCCTCCCTCGATGGAAAAGCGCTTTTGTCCCACGTATTTCGTGTGTAAGAATGATTCAAAGAACTCGGCTTTATTGAGCATGTCGAGAATCCAGACCTTATCTTCTCGACTCATATGCAAAGGAAAAAAGGGTTCAATTCTCTGTTGTAGCCATTTTTCCATGGCGGGGTGCCCTAAGCCCATGTACTCAATACCAATGTTCTTGCAGTAGGTTGCGCGCAAGGCTTCGATGAGAGTCTTTAGAGGAGCTTGCTTTTCAGGCAAAAATCCACAGGTAGGAAATTCTGCTGTTAAATCTTGAGAGCTAAAACCGAGGTTCTCCAGTTTCAATTCAAGAGGCTCTTCTGGAGCTTTCGTTGCAATGGGATTGCATCGAGCTACAAGATGGCCAAAGCTTCTGTAGGCGTCTATGAGCCGATGTACTTTAAGATCAGGACTTCCTTCCGATGGAACGCTGGGAATGACTTGGCTTCCCCATTCCATGCCTTCAAAAAAATAGCGCCATGAGGATTCAACACTTGCAGGATCAGACTGATACTTCTGATACAATTCTTCAATCCATGCTAAATTGAGATGATTGAACGCATTCATGAGGAACCTGGGTCAGTTTATATCTCCTCATATCAAAATAGGGATTTATTGCAGAACCCTCAAATTTGTCCTTTCGAACCGCCGTGCCCGTGCCTGTGGCAGTACCTGCAAAAAAAAACATGATTAATGGGATATGCATGATACGCATGATGGAAGAAGAAAACGCGGCGGAGCCGCACGCCGCTCTGCGGCGAAAATTATTTATCATGCATATCCTGCCTATCTT
>Ga0206972_1101_pt1 | contig 20565 bp, 20 predicted proteins | sample Alteio_BWOrgHeat_86_FD_152925 | JGI IMG/M metagenome (GOLD analysis project Ga0206972, IMG submission 152925) | Enriched cells from forest soil in Barre Woods Harvard Forest LTER site, Petersham, Massachusetts, United States -... | ecosystem: Environmental > Terrestrial > Soil > Temperate forest >...
GCGGTCCGGAATATCTCCAGGGCCGCGGGATAGCGGCCTGCATCATACTGCAGATAGCCCTTTTCAAAATAGGCCTGTATATAAGTATAGTCATCATTGATGCAGCGGTCCAGGAACCTATTGGCCATTGCCGTATTCCGGGTGCGTGCATAATAAACACCGCTGATAAAATCGCAGTGGGCCGCATACTTGCTGCCCTGATTCATTTCGCGGACATTATCGCAGAGAAGCAGCGACTGCGCATTCCGGGTTTCCGCCAGCAGGAACGCAAGCGACAGCATTCCGTCCGGGGACCGGTATACATGAAGGGCCCTGACATAAGACATGATCGCAGCCGTGGTATCGTGCGCCGATTCATTGAACCTGGCGCGTTTGAACCAGAGATCGTAATTATTGCTGTCTTTCCGGATAAGAGAATCGAGCTGGCCGATCGCTTCGCGGCCGTGCCCGAGACTGTCGAGCGCATCCGCCAATGCCAGCCTCGCGCCAGCGCTGTCAGGGGCTGCGGTTACACCCTGGCGCAGTGTATTCAGGTAGGCAACCGAATCGGGTGCGGCTGCCGGCCTGTTGGGTTGTGTACCCGTTTCACAGGCGGTGTACAGGAAAACAATGGCGATGCAGGCGATGAGTGGTCTCATCCCGCAAAAATAAACCCGTGCCCGGCGTTTTCGCGGTGTTTGTTCGGGGATTTTACGTTTATTTGGCTTTATGAGAAAAGCGTTTTCGTTTGTGATGATCGGCATATGGCTGCCGGTGCTGTTCTTTTCCTTTCGTACGATAAAAAGGCAACCGGTCACGGATACGCCGCAAGACAGTATCTCCTATGCGAACGAGCATCATTTTAAAAATATCCGGCAACTCACGTTTGGTGGCGACAATGCCGAAGCGTACTGGAGCCCGGACGGTAAATACCTCACCTTTCAGCGGCAGAACCCGAAGGAAGGGATTATGTGCGACCGCATATTTATGGGTAAGGTGCCGACGGCACCGGGTGAAAAGTTTGTGTACCACCCGGTGAGCAGCGGCAAGGGACGAACCACCTGTTCCTATTTCTTGCCCGATGGAAAGCATATCATCTACGCGTCTACTCACCTGGGAGCGGATACCTGCCCGCCATTACCCGACCGTTCGAAGTATGGTAATAAATATATCTGGCCGGTATACGATACCTATGACATCTTCCTGTCAGACCTCGAAGGGCATATCATCCGCCGGCTCACCAGTACCAAAGGATACGATGCGGAGGGAACGCTGTCGCGTGATGGCAGCAAGATGATATTTACTTCGCTGCGCGACGGGGACCTGGACCTTTATGTGATGGACATGAAGACCTACGCCGTAAAGCGCATCACCCACGAACTGGGGTATGACGGCGGCGCCTGGTTCAGCCCCGACGGAACAAAGATCGTATGGCGGGCAAGCCGGCCAAAGACAAAGGAAGAGATCGCGGAATACAAGTCGCTCCTGAAAGAAAACCTCGTGGCGCCAACGCATATGGAAGTTTTCGTGGCCAATGCCGATGGCAGCAACGCAAAGCAGATCACCTCCCTCGGGCAGGCGAACTGGGCGCCGAACTTCACGCCAGACGGGCAGCATATCATTTTCTGCAGCAACCACGAATATGCACACGGTTTCCCATTCAATATGTACCTCACGGATATCAATGGCAGGGGGCTGGAAAAAGTAAGCCGCGACAAAGGCTTTGATGCGTTCCCGATGTTCAGTCCCGACGGAAAAAAGATCGTGTTCTCTTCCAACCGCAACAATGGCGGCGGCCAGGGTATCAATCTCTTTGTGGCGGACTGGGTGCCTTAGCGTTAACTGGAGATTAATCCCTATTTTGCCTGCATAAATCAACCTCATGAACGACGTACTGCTGGCCATCCATAGTTTTTTACGCTGGGCAATCATCCTGCTGCTGTTAGTGAATATCATCCGGTTACTGGGTGGCAGGCGGAACCTGGCATTGAGCAAATGGCTCATGATCTCCGCGCATACCACGCTGGTGATCGGTCTCTACCAATATTATTTCAGTCCCAATGTAGGATTGAAGGGACTGCTGGAGCGGATGGGAAGTTTCAGTGCGATCATGAAAGACAGTTTCGCCCGTTACTGGGCGGTGGAGCACATATCGGGCATGATCCTCGCGATCGTGCTGATCACCATCGGCCATATATCGCTGAAAAAAGGCGGAACTGCCCGTAAAACGGCGATCTTTTATATCATTGCACTGATCGTGATCCTGGCGATGGCACCCTGGCCTTTCCGCGCCCTGATCGGACGGCCCTGGATATAGCAAGGTTTGCGCACGGATATGTCTTACCTTTCAGTATGACGTTTCACCGGAATTTTACTTATTGGATCGACAAGCGCCGCTGGAAATATATTTTCCTGCTGTCTATGCTGGAGTTGTCGCCCGCCCTGTAAAAATTTGCGGCTGGCCATGGGCCGGTCATACAGCAAAATGCCGGTGCGTTCCGGGAACCGCCGGCCATCCCGTCATCAATCAACAGATAACACATGCCACACTATCAATCCATGGGACGTGTACCCCATAAGCGGCACACGCAGTTCCGCCAGCCGGATGGACGTTTATATTCCGAACAGCTGTTTTCAACCGAAGGGTTCAGCAATGACCATACATTATTGTACCATGTTCATCCGCCGACGGAGATCATCGGGACCGACAAGCCGGTGAGCGTTGCACCGGCCATTGCCGAGGAAAAAATGCTGAAGCACCGCAGCTTCGAAGGTTTCCGGGTAGCGCCAACGAATGATTTCCTGGAGAGCCGGAAAGCGATCCTGGTGAACAATGATTGTCATATTTCACTGGCCGCGCCGCGGGAAAGCATGCGCGACTATTTTTACAAGAATGCCGATGCCGATGAGTTGCTGTTCGTGCATGAAGGAAAGGGGAAGTTGCTGACGCAATATGGTGAGCTGGCATTCGGTTATGGCGATTACCTGCTGATACCGAGGGGGACCATTTACCAGGTGCAGTTCGGGACGGCGGAGAACCGGCTGTTCATCGTAGAATCTTTTACGCCGATACGTTACCCCAAGCGGTACCTGAGCCGGTATGGCCAGTTGCTGGAGCATGCACCTTACTGCGAGCGAGACATCCGGGTACCGCAATCGCTGCGCACCGTGGATGAGGCGGGCGATTTCCTGATCAGGACAAAAAAGAAAGGCGTGTTATACGGATTGCACTATGCGCACCACCCGTTTGATGTGGTGGGATGGGCGGGCTGTTGTTACCCGATGGCGTTCAGCATCCACGATTTTGAACCGATCACGGGGCGGGTGCACCAGCCGCCGCCCGTGCACCAGACATTTGAAGCGAATAATTTCGTTGTGTGCAGTTTTTGCCCGCGCATGTACGATTACCATCCCGAGGCGGTACCGGCGCCTTACAACCACAGCAATATCGACAGCGACGAGTTGTTGTATTATGTGGATGGGGATTTCATGAGCCGTAAACACGTAACGCGCGGTATGCTGACGCTGCACCCGGCAGGGATCCCGCATGGACCGCACCCGGGGGCCGTGGAGAAAAGTATCGGCAAAAAAGAAACGGGGGAACTGGCGGTAATGGTAGATACTTTTCACCTGCTGATGATCACGGAGGAGGCATTGAAAATTGAGGACCCCGGCTATACGATGAGCTGGGCCGAATGAGGGTGATGGGGAGAACTGCGGTGCCGGGGGCAGATTTTTTGCGTTTACTCATGAATACTTTGTAATTTTTCGCCACAAAAAAAATCTGGGCCATATGATCAAATTCAGTGACATCAAAATCGGAGATTTCGTAATGGGCGAGTTCGAGGGAAAAAAATGGGAGGGTGAGGTAACGCATTTGAATGGGGATGAAAAGCAGGTCTGCGTTCAAACGGACGTGCAGGAGTTCTGGTTTGAGCAGGAACACCTGTATGCCATCCCGCTGACCGAGGAGCAGTTGATGAAAATGCAGTTTTCGAGGCACACGAATGAAGACGGATCTGTCAAGTACATGAAGGGTGCATTCCGCATTGTGATCGCGAAGCCGGGGGATTTCAGCCAGATGGAGATCTGGTACCGGGAAGACCGGAGGCACAACCCGGATATCCATTCGGTGCACCAGTTGCAGAACCAGTACCTGCAGATGACCAAAGTGCCTTTGACGAAGGACCATATGTAGGGGAACCATATTTTTGGAAGACAGGAAAGGCCCCGGAACGACTTTGTTCCGGGGCCTTTTCGTATTTTTGCGGTTCCGGGAGGGCCCGGCATCATATTATGTTTTTTTATATATGTGTGATGATTTCCCCCATTCCACCCGTTTTTCAACGGATTTCGCTTCCCCGGCGATATTTTTTGGACTTATTTTTCATATTTCAGTTGCCTTTTAGTATCTTTGCAGCCCCAAAAACAGTATGTCGAAACAACCGTTGATCAAACAGGATGGTGTAATTCTGGAAGCCCTGAGCAATGCTATGTTCAGGGTAAAACTTGAAAACGGTCACGAAATACTGGCTACGATCTCCGGCAAGATGCGGATGCACTACATCAGGATACTGCCGGGGGACAAAGTGGGGGTGGAAATGAGCCCATATGACCTCAGTCGCGGACGCATCATTTTCAGGTATAAATAAACAGGAAAATTCGTAACAATGAAAGTCAGGGCTTCGATCAAGAAACGCAGCGTGGATTGCAAGATCGTAAAAAGGAAAGGCAAACTCTACGTGATCAACAAAAAGAACCCCCGCTTTAAGCAGCGCCAGGGATAATCGCGTTCAACCACATCGTTATATCTAAATCATAAATAGAAATGGCTCGTATTGCCGGTATTGACTTACCAAAAAACAAAAGAGGGGAGATAGGCCTGACCTATATTTTCGGGATCGGCCGTTCCAAGGCGCAGTATATCCTGAACAAGGCGGGCATCAGCTACGACAAGAAAGTGAACCAGTGGGATGATGATGAGCAGGCTGCGATCCGTAATATCATTAATAATGAGTTCAAGGTGGAAGGTGCCCTGCGCAGCGAAGTGCAGATGAGCATCAAGCGCCTGCTGGATATCGCCTGCTACCGCGGCCTGCGTCACCGCAAGGGACTGCCGGTGCGTGGTCAGCGTACCAAAACCAACAGCCGTACCCGTAAGGGCAAGCGCAAAACGGTTGCCGGTAAGAAAAAGGCACCTAAGAAGTAGATAACAAATTCCAGGTCAGCTATACAGACCTGGAATTTGAGTTTTCATTCATAACAATCCGCCACCGGAATTCCTTCACAGGAACAGGGGCATTCACCACAAAGACCACCTCCAGAAAAATGGCTAAGACAGTAAAACCACAGAACAGCGCCAAAACGACCACCAAGAAAAGGATCGTTAAGGTAGAAGCAGCCGGCGATGCCCGGATCTCCGCAACATTCAACAACATCATTATTGCCTTTACCAACAAGCAGGGCCAGGTGATCTCCTGGTCTTCCGCCGGTAAAATGGGCTTCCGCGGCTCCAAGAAAAATACACCGTATGCCGCACAGATGGCAGCAGCCGATGCCGCCAGGGTAGCATCCGATGCCGGCCTGAAACGTGTTGAAGTATATGTAAAAGGCCCCGGTTCGGGCAGGGAAGGCGCCATCCGCTCGATCTCCCAGAACGGTATCGAAGTGATCTCCATCAAAGACATCACTCCGCTGCCGCACAATGGATGCCGGCCCCCCAAGAAAAGAAGGGTATAATCAGCATTACCGTCACCATCATAGGATGGGCAATTCATTTTAGATTTTTACCGATTGCCCGTCGTCATTAAAAAATCACAAAACAGAATCAATGGCACGTTACACAGGTCCAAAGACCAAGATCTCCCGGATTTTCGGAGAGCCCATTCTCGGAAACGGGAAATGGCTGACCAAGAACAGCAACCCTCCCGGTCAGCACGGTGCTGCCCGCAAGCGTAAGACCCTCGGGGAATACGCACTCCAGTTAAAAGAAAAACAAAAGGCCAAGTATACCTATGGTGTGCTCGAGCGCCAGTTCCGCAAAACATTTGAAGAAGCTGGCCGTCTCAAGGGCGTTACGGGTGAAAACCTGATCAAACTGCTGGAAGCCCGCCTCGACAACACCGTGTTCAGGATGGGTATATCCGCCAGCCGCCCCGCTGCCCGCCAGCTGGTGGCACACAAGCACATCACCGTTAATGGTGAAGTGATGAACGTGCCCTCTTATTCCTGCAAGCCCGGCGATGTGATCGGACTGAAGGCAAAGAGCGCCGCCAATGAATCCGTCCTCAGCTTTATCAAGGGCAAAAACCCCAAATTCGGCTGGCTCGACTGGAACGAAGCAGACAAGAAAGGCACATTCATTACCTACCCGGAAAGGGAAAGTGTTCCCGAGAACATCAAGGAACAGCTGATCGTGGAACTGTACTCTAAATAATCATAATCACCCGGGCATTGCGGCCTCTCAGGGGAAGCAATGCCAGACAAAATAAAACCCGGTTTAGTATGGCCATATTAAATTTCCAGAAACCCGACAAGATCGTTTTACAGAAAGCAACTGATTTTGAAGGCCTGTTCGAATTCCGTCCCCTGGAGCCCGGCTTTGGTCTCACAGTGGGAAATGCACTGCGCAGGGTACTGCTCAGCTCGCTCGAAGGATATGCGATCGTTGGGATCAAGATTGAAGGTGTTGACCATGAGTTCGCCACCATCAAAGGAATTACGGAAGACGTTACGGAGATCATCCTCAACCTGAAACAGGTTCGTTTCAAAAAAACGATGGACCACGACGTAACCAGCGAAAAAGTAACCCTGTCCATCAAGGGCAAGCCCGAACTCACCGCCGGCATGATCGGTGAAGTGAGCCAGAGCTTCCAGGTGATGAACCCCGAATTGTCTATCTGCACCCTCGATACCTCAGCCCGCATCGATATCGAACTGACCATCGCCAAAGGCCGCGGTTATGTTCCGGCTGAAGAGAACAAACCCAAGGATGCCATCTTCGGTTTCATCCCCATCGACTCCATCCACACGCCGATCAAGAACGTAAAATATTCTATCGAGAACTATCGCGTGGAACAGCGTACGGACTATGAGAAACTGATCCTCGATGTGGCAACGGATGGTACCATCCACCCCGAAGATGCTGTAAAACAGGCATCCCGCATCATGATCCAGCACCTCATGATCATCACAGACGAAAACATCACGTTCGATAATAAGGAAGACAAGAAAGAAGACGTGGTAGACGAACAGGTGCTGCAGCTCCGCAAGGTGCTGAAGACCCCGCTCGAAGACCTCGATCTTTCCGTCCGCGCCTTCAACTGCCTCAAGGCAGCCAAGATCAACAGCCTCAGCGAACTCGTGCAGTACGAACAGGAAGACCTGATGAAATTCAGGAACTTCGGCCAGAAATCGCTGTCTGAGATCGAACAGGTGCTTACCGAAAGGGGTCTGAGCTTTGGAATGGACCTGCAGAAGCTGGGCCTCGATAACCTCGACAACTAACAACAACGTTTTTTCACATCGCCTGCAATTCCTGACACGGTGCAGGGGATCTAAATACACACAACATGCGTCACGGAGACAAGATCAACAACCTCGGCCGTAAAAAGGCCCACAGGGAAGCGCTGCTGAGCGGTCTCGCCAGCCAGCTGATCGTACACAAAAGAATCGTTACCACACTGGCAAAAGCAAAGGCCCTGCGCACGTATGCGGAGCCCCTGCTGACCAAGACCAAGAAAACCGGCACCAAGGAGCAGATCATGCACCAGCACCGTATCGTTTTCAGCTACCTCCAGAACAAGGAGGCGGTAAAGGAACTGTTTACGGTAGTGGCCCCCAAGATCGCTGCCCGCCCCGGTGGATACACGCGTATCCTGAAACTGGGCATCCGGCCAGGTGATAATGCCGAAAAAGCCATGATAGAGCTGGTTGATTTCAACGAGATCTACGGCAATTCGGTGAACAAAGCAGCGGAACCCGCCAAGAAAACGCGCCGTTCTTCTGCCGCTAAAAAGAAGGCAACGCCAGCCGCCGCTGAAGCAACAGCGCCAGCTGCCGAAGCAACGGAAACGCCAGCGACACCTGCCGCTGACCAGCCCGCTGAATAAAACAATCGGCTTAACCTATTATAAAGCAGGACCCCAAGGGTGTCCTGCTTTTTTTTGCCCGCGAATATGCACACCCGGGGCAGAAAATTGTTGTGCCGGATCATATTTACATTATTTCTTTGCACAAAAGACCATAAGATGAGCATGCTGCACGAACCGGCTTTACTGTTACTCGCTGATGGCACCCTGTTCCAGGGGCGCGCATTTGGAAAAAAAGGCACTACGGCCGGCGAGATCTGTTTCAATACCGGGATGACAGGCTACCAGGAAGTATTTACCGACCCCAGCTATGCCGGCCAGGTGCTGATCATGAACAATGTGCACGTCGGCAACTACGGCGTGAAGGACAGCGATATCGAAAGCGATTCGGTGAAGATAAAAGGACTGATCGGCCGCAACCTCGAAGACCAGTTCAGCCGTTTGCAGGCAAATGGCTCGCTGCAGCAATACCTCGTGAGCAATGGCATCGTCGGCATCGATGATATTGATACTCGCGCGCTCGTGGCGCATATCCGCTCCAAGGGAGCGATGAACTGCATCATCTCCTCTGAGATCACCGATATCAGCCAGCTTGAAAAAATGCTGGCTAAATGTCCCGATATGAACGGGCTGGAACTGGCGAGCACCGTGAGCACGGAAAAAGAATATGAGCTGGGCGACGCGGCTTCGCCATTGAAGGTGGCCGTACTCGATTTCGGGGTGAAGAAGAATATCCTGAATTGCCTCGTGGAGCGTGGCGCACATGTGCGCGTTCACCCTGCAAAAACACCGCTGAAACGGCTGAATGAATTCAAGCCGTCCGGCTTCTTCATCTCCAATGGACCCGGTGACCCGGCTGCGATGCCTTATGCCGTGGAAACGATCCGTGGGATACTGGCCGAGAACAAGCCTTTTTTTGGGATCTGCCTTGGCCACCAGCTGCTGGCGCTCGCGAACGACATACCCACTTATAAGATGCACCACGGCCACCGCGGTCTCAATCACCCCGTAAAAAATATCATCACCGGCCAGTGCGAGATCACCACGCAGAACCATGGTTTTGGCGTGGACCCCGAAGCGGTGCGCAAGCACCCGGGCATGGAGATCACGCACGTAAACCTGAACGACGACAGCATAGAGGGCATCCGCGTGAAGAACAAATCGGCTTTCAGCGTGCAGTACCATCCCGAGGCCACGCCCGGTCCGCATGATTCCCGTTACCTGTTCGACCAGTTCGTGGATATGATGAAAAAATAACGGCTGCGACCGGCGACGAGGGCAGTGACAGGTTTATAGTATCTTTCACTATAGAGGCACCCATTGTTGCCCGCATCATAAAACGATCCTGCATGAAAATCGCGATCATCAACGGACCCAACCTCAACCTGCTGGGCAAACGCGAAACGGATGTCTATGGCAATATGCCCTTTGAATCCTATCTCGATCAATTGAAGGGATTGTTTCCATCCGTCCATTTTTCTTATTACCAGAGCAATATAGAAGGAGAGCTCGTGAATGAGCTGCAGCGCGCGGGCTTCGATTGCGATGCGATCGTGCTCAATCCTGCTGCCTACACGCATACATCGGTGGCCATCGGGGACGCGATCGCCGCGATCAGGGCGCCGGTGGTGGAAGTGCATATCTCCAACGTGCATGCCCGCGAAGATTTCAGGAAGTTCTCTTACGTTTCCGCAAAATCGGCGGGCAGCATTTTCGGATTGGGACTAAAGGGATATGAGCTGGCCGTTCGCTGGATACTCGACCCGAAATGATCTTTACCGCAACCCATTTTTTGCCATGACCTATTACAAACGGATAGGGTACCTCATTCTTATCAGCACGGTTGCGAAACTGCTGATCTCGGGGCTGGTGGAACTCGGCAATGACGAGGTATATTATTACACTTATGCGCTGCGGCCGGACTGGAGCTATTTCGATCACCCGCCATTCGTCGGCTGGCTGATCCGCCTGAGCACGCTGAACCTGCATTGGGTCAACACCTGGACGATGCGGTTAGGACCCATCGCCTGTTGTGCAATCTCCACTTTCTTCATTTTTGATACGGGCAAAGCGATCGGCAACGAAAAAACGGGCTGGTATGCCGCATTGATCTACCAGTGTGCTGTGTACACGGGCATCATCGCCGGCCTGTTCATTCTTCCCGATTCGCCGCAGATGCCGTTCTGGACGGGTGCGCTTTGTATCATGGCGCGCTTGCTCACTTTAAAGAATAGTGACAGAACGAAAAACTGGCTATTGCTCGGATTGCTGATCGGGCTGGCTACGCTGAGCAAGGTGCACGGGCTGTATCTCTGGGCCGGTTTCGGATTGTTTATCCTGTTCAAACGCCGGGCCTGGCTGCTGCGCTGGCAATTATATGCTGCGTTTACGGTAACCCTGGTTTGTTTGATCCCCATCGTGTATTGGAATATCCAGAATCATTTTATCACCTATACCTACCATTCGGCGAGGGTAACGCATACAACTGTTCAATGGGATTCATTGCTGCGCGAGGTAGTGGGTGAGATGATCTACCAGAACCCCATTGTGTTTGTGTTGCTGGTCATCGGGCTGGTCTTTCTGATCCGGCGCAAAAGCAGCTTTGAGTCCAATGATACACGGGTATGGCTGTTGTGCATGAGCCTGCCGATGATATTGTTGTTCTGGGGTGTCGCGTTGTTCAATCCTACGCTGCCGCACTGGAGCGGCCCCGCCTATATACCGTTGTTCTTTGGAGCGGCGTTCTGGCTTTCATCGCGCAGCAAAAAAATAATACCGTCTGTAATGGGCTGGGCAGGTGGTTTGATCGTGTTCTTCCTGGCAGGGGCGATCCTGCTGTGCCGGTTGGCTCCTTTTAACCTGGGGAGCCAGGAACAGAAAAATTATGGGGAGTATTGTCCCACGCTGGACCTGAGCGGCTGGAATGATTTCGGGAAGCGGTTTGCGCAACTGGTGCATGATGACCTGGTTTCCGGCAAGATGAAGCCGAACGCGCCGCTGCTGGTATCGAAATGGTTTCCCGGGGGGCACCTGCAGTTTTATGTGGCTCCTAAAGCGTGCATGAGAATATTGGGCGTTGGGGAACTGGAGGATCTGCATGAGTTTGCCTGGCTGAACCGCGAACGGGCTCCGTTGCGAGTGGGGGATGATGCGTATTATGTTGTTCCGTCGAATGTTCCTGCGGACCCGGCGGTGTTATACGGAAAGTATTTTTCTACGATCGATGCGCCGGTGGTGATTGACCAGGTTCGGGGCGGGAAAGTGGTGCGATATTTTTGGGTGTATAGGTTGAGGGGGTGTAGGGTGATGGTCGAGTGAAGTGTAGTGCTGTCGAAATATAAGTGGGTAACCAAATCATTTGAATATTTGGATTTGAATAAATGAAAATATGGAAACTCAAATAGTCAAACTTTTAAACTCCTCCGTAGCCCTTTTACAAGAAGGACAGTCATTTAGAGTTGATGAATTTGTTTTGGGGACAATTGATTCAGCGACAGTTTTTGTTAACTGTTATAGCGCTTATAAAAATTTGGACAGTTTTACAAAAGCGATTGCCGTTGATGAGCTGAACGCCGCCGCAAAAAAATTTTATGAAATAAGTGGTGAAGCCAGGGAGTTTCGTGAATTTGCAAAGAGCAAAAGTATTCAATATATTCTTGTTATGGATACGGGGAGTGCTGGGGTTAATATATGCAGTTTGACAGAAGGAATCGTAGCATATCTACTTTGAATGGTCACAGTTCTGAGAATAAAATAATTTTAAACTATCTATATCCTGTGAATAATCAGGAAACGATAAATAGCATTAAATTCACTGTGCATACTTTTCTGCCCGAGGCGCAGGTGCTTCTTTTTGGGTCAAGGGCAAAGGGTCAAAATACGGAGCGAAGCGACTATGATCTACTAATTATTACACAACGAACTTATGAACCTCGCGAGAATATGCATTGGGAAAGTAAAATAAGTAAGGCATTGATTGCATCGCTTCGCGCTCCTTTTGATGTTATTGTTCAAAGCAATGAGGATATCGCATTGAAAGGAAACTCAAAGGGCAGTATTTTGTATTACGCACTTAAAGATGCTGTTGAATTATGAAAATAATCTTATCTATATTTTCAATTATGATAGGTCTGTTTGTCATTCTCTTTTGGGAAGTCGGTTCTCACGGGTCACGTGTAAAGTTTAGGTCCTGGATGATGGAGGATTGGATTGTGAGTATATTGATAGTATTTTCTTCTGCGTTCCGCTAGTTTGACTTGCCCATTCGCTAAAGACAAGAAAGGGTGGCTCCAAGAGATTTTAATAAGAATTTTCTAAAAAAGGGATGAAGCTGTTCGTACGGGAGGTGACCCGATCCTTGGGTAATGATTTTCGTGGCCGTGAATTGTAAGTGGATCGGAACACCCGCGCCAATTGGAAAATTGATCTAAGTAAAAGGAAACCAATAGAAAAGTAATATATGGAAAATCAGTATAAGGATGTCTGGACCACGGATGATTTTGAACAAATGGAATGGCACGATAATAAAATATACGCTGTTGCTTTTGGAATTAATGAACATAAAATTGCCATCGATCTCGATTATATTTTGGAATGGAAAGGCCCGGAAGGTGGAAAGGCTCATTATGAGTTCCTGATTGCCCCAGCTACACTTGTCTTTACAAATGTCCATGATATAAGCATCAACTTATTATCGCCAAACCCGATAGTTGATGAAATCCATAGAACTATACTTGGTAAACCGAAGAATAGCGGCTTTATCGAAGAACAAATTGAATATGAGTGGACGATAGAAACTACAGAAGGTGAAATTACTTTCAAATCAGTTGGATTTATTCAGTCCCTAAAAGGAGATCCGAAAATGTTGGATCGACAATCCATAGGATCGTCCGAACGAGGCGGAATTTCATTTGACATACAGTCTGGCTGCAGGGCATAATCCCGGTCACAGACCGGGAGCACTAATAGACACGGGTGCCCCGATCCTTGGATGATTATTTTTTGTGGTCGTGAATTGTAAGCGGATCGGAACACCCCCCGAAAGCATCGGGGCAGGCTGCGCCAGATCACGGATTGCTCGTAGTCGGCGGTGTTACCGGCGCCTTCACCGTCACCGGCTTTTCCTTCTTCCCGAATATCCTTTCAAAATCTTTCTGGTAGGAGAGACCGATCCCCTGTTTATTGATCCTGCCGAGCGTGGTGCCGGTAGATCCCAGGCCCAGGCTGTTCTTGTTGAAGGCAATCGCTCGCAGTTTTTTATCCCGCGTAATGTAGTATTCCACCGTAAGATCAGGCAACCACTGGAAGTTGCCTGTGGGCGCCGCCGCGGCTATATTGAAGTCGAAGTTGCCGCCAAAACTCACAACGAGCTTGTCATTGAAAAAGCTTTTTGCAAACTTGAAATTCACCTGCTGGCGGTCGAGCGAATTGTTCAGGTTGGTACCGCTGATCAGGTTGGCACTGCTATATACAGAAGTCCCCACATCGAAATGCACTGTCTTGTCGCCCGTGATCTTGGAGAGGAGGGTGGCTACTGTATTATTGAGCTGTCGGCTCAGCATCTGTGAAATGGTATTCACGCCCAGCGAAGTGAAATTCGTATTCACGCCCCCGCCTTCGCCATAGGGTGCGAATGAATTGAACAGCACGAGGTAGGTTACCTGTTTGAGCATTTCATTATCATCCTTCTCTATCTTGTTCACGAACTCCGCAAAGAACGCATTGCCTTTTACCGGGCTGCCCTGCGGGAAGTCGAGGCTGAATTTGATATCCGGTTTGGCAAGCTTGCCCGAGAGATCGGCCACCACGTATACCGGCCCGCGGTAGGTCTTGATGCCCGCATTGTTGATGTCGAAGGGCACATTGCTGATCAGGTCATTGATGCTCACATTATCTGCCGTGTACTGCGCGGTGATGTGGATGTCTGCATCGAACGGATCGCCCGTCCAGTCGATATAGCTGCCCGCATAAGGCGTGAGTATAAACGGCTTGCGGATCAGCGACTGGAAATTGAAATCGTATTTACCGTTCTCGATCTCGTAATGACCGCGGATCGTTGGTTTTTCGGTGGTGCCGGCAGATATCTTCAGCCGCCCATTTCCCGTGGCTTTGATCTCATCACCCGTCAGCTCATCCAGTATCACGTTCACCTGCGCCTTGTTGTTGGCAACGATATCCAGGTCAACGGAGATATTGAAGTTGTCGCCATTATCTTCTGCTTCCATCTCGGTGCCGTACTGCTTGAACACGATAAAATCCGCATCGCCTGTTTCCTTGCTGATCGTATTTGGGATGTATATCTGCGAGAGATCGGTCGGCTCTGCAGAGACGGTCATCTTGCATTGCGTGGCCGGGCCCTTGAAGCTGACATTCGCCTTGCCGATCACCTTGCCGTAGAACTGCTGGTTGTCTTTCGGCTTGGTATCGATCAGCAGGAGCCGGCTGGTGGACATGTCAAAATCGAAGTTCATGTCTTTAAATCCTTTTTCACTGAGCTTTCCCTTGATGATGCCGGTGTTCCGTAGTGAGTCGTGCACGATCATCTGCCCAAAATTGATCCCATCAGGCTCAAATTTTATGTCGGTTGAATCAATATGATAGGTTACCTGGGTGTAGTCTATTTTCATTGAGGCATCGCGGAGCTTCACATCGCCCGTGAGGATCAGAAAATTCGGCTTGCCTGAAACCGTGAGCTCACCGGTAGCATAGCCCTTGAGGTTATCGATCGTACCCTCAAGGAACTTGTTGACAAAAGCGATATTGGTATTGTCGAGCTTTGAAACAATGTTCAGCGGACTGCCCGAACTGTCTTTTAATGCATAGAACCCGTCTGCGGCGAAATGGTAACCGGGGTTCAATGATTTAACGCTGAACGGTATTTTTCCGGTCTCGGCATCATAGCCTGATTTGATCGTAACGAACCCGATGGAGTCATTGTCCATCCGGAATTGTTCTGCATCCAGCGTTACCTCAGCATTGAACTTCCCGTAAAAATCGTGCAGGTGGATTTCGCCCGTTGCAATGCCATCGAGCCTCGGGTCTTTGAAGAACAGCGACGTGATATCGCCCAGCACTACATTCTTCATCCTCACCAGCAGGTTGTTGGCGCTGTTCTGCTCTGCATTGTCCGTTTCCACCGTGATCTCCTGGAAGCCCTGGTAGAACTTGACGTTCTGCGCCGATACGGAATTCTTGTGGAGTACGATCTCTCCTTCTTTCTCCAGGTTCCACTTCTTATTGTTGAGGATAAAGGAGGAAGGATTGAAATGCAGGCGCAGTCCGTCGGCAGATGTATACACATCGGCATTCAGATCGGCCTCGTTCAGCGTATTGCTGGCGCGCGTTTTTATGGAGACCACCGAATGATCATTGCCCGATTTGATGGAAATCTTTGTATTCGGAAAGGCGACGCTGTCGCTGCTTTCAATATCCAGTATATCGGCGTTGAGGATCAGGCTGTCGCGGTTGCCCGTGCCTTTAATATCCGCCCCGGTAATGGTATAAGGTCCCATCTTGACGTACGGCAGCTTTACGTCGAGGTTAAAAATATTCTTACGCGTATCAACAATACCCGCTATGCTGATGTCATTCAGGCCTGCCATTTTTTTATCGAACAGTTGCAGGTAGGGTTCGATGTAGTTGGTGGTGAGTTGTATGTTGAACTGCTGGTCTGCCGGGACCACCAGCGGCGCCGATACATAAGAAGGGTAATACCGGTTGAGGAAAGAAGTGATGCTGTTGGGTAGATCGAGGATGCTGAACTTGCCGGAGATCGTGGCATTCAGGTCATTGCCCGCCAGCTGCAGGTATTTTACGGAATCTTTGTAATAAGAGCTGATGGACAGCGAATCGAAGCTGAAATCGGTTCCGTTCTTGGAAATGCGTGCATTCAGGAACTTGGCGCTGCCCAGGAAGTTGTCGATGTTCGTTCCTGTGAAATTGGCATCGAGCAGCCCGGTGATGCCTACACTGTCTTTATAGAAATTGAGCGGGCGCAGGTTCATCTTTACCAGGTCGCCCACCATATTGAAGCTGGGCTGATCGTGCGTAAGGTCTACCTCCACGCTGCTGTTGAACTCGAGATTGGGATCATGGATCTTTACCTCGCCATTAAAGTATTTTTTCTGAAAGGTACCGTTGGTGGTGATATCGGAATATGTGTAGCCGTTGTAGTCGAGGCTGCTGATATTTCCTTCCAGCGTGGTTTTCAGTTTTTCAAGCTCAAAACTGTTGCCCGATATCTTGCCGTTAAAATCAACTAGTCCAAGCTGGCTGCTGTTCAGGAATTTGCCTACATCGAACCGGCTGAGCGTGAGCGCACCGGTGTAGGTGGCGTCCCCATGACCGGGCAACTGCATGCTTACATTGGCCGTAACGCCGCCGAGGTTGGAACTGACGGTTCCGGCCGCCGCAAAATCACGGATGGTGCCATCGAAATTCCCCCGGAAAATGATATTGCCCAGCGCCATCAGGTTGGGGGAGGCCACGGTCTTTACGATCGGCGCGAAGATGGCGATATCGCTGTAACTCGTTTTGACGCTCCCATTGATGAAATGGATATGGGTGGTATTGATGTCGGTTAGGCCTTTCATGGAAAGGTTACCGCTGAGGTAAGTCGTGTTCCCTGCGCGCGCAAAGAAATTGGGCATATTGAAATTGGAAATGGACCCGCTGAAATTGCCACTGAGGGTGATCTGTTTTTTCCACGGTTTCAGGCCCGGGGCGAAGAAAGCAATATCATCGCTGAACACCTGCGATTCTTTAAAACGTGCGTCGATGACCACGTTTGTAACAAAGTCGCCAAAGTCTTTGTTGAAAGATTTGTACTTCATCGCGTAGTAAGGGCCGATCCGGCTTTTGTTGGTTTGAAGGTCCATGGAGGCAAACTCCATGATCTGGGGGGTGACCCTGACCCTGGCCTTCAGTTTTTTCAAATCCAGCCCGCTCCGCTCTTTCGTAGCGAGGTCGATGTTGGCCAGCAGGGTGTCATTGTTCAATGTAACACCCGAAAAGGCAGCATTGATATCGCTGAAACGAAGATGCGCCCCATCAAAATGTGCGGAAGGCTTGTCCCCGTCGGCATCATCCACAAAAACACCGTTGCTGATGGATAGTTTGCCGAGGCGCAGGTGGATATGCGAGGGATTGAGTTGCAGGCCCGTATCCGGCAGGCTGGGACCTGGCGGTGCAGGCGGCCGCAATGCTTTCAGCGAGGTGATGGAGAAATAAGGCTCATCTATTTTGAGTTCGCTGATATTGAACGTATTCTGGTCAAAGCCGAGATGGTCCGCATTCAGCAGCAGGCTCCCGATATGCGCGTACATCTTTTCGCCGCTCCATTCATCGTTCTTCAGGAATGCAACATTCTTAAGGTCTGCCTTTTGCAGGTTGAGCACGATGCCCCCTTTTTTCCTGGAAGGAGAGGGGGGAGAAGAAAAATAGTCGGCTACGAACTGGTAGTTCCAGGTGGGACCCTTGCGCTGCATTTTTACGACGGCATCTTCCAGGCCGATGTAGTGGAGATCGGCCGAATCCTTCAGGAAGAACCAGTCCGTAATGCGCACGCGCAACGCCCCGGCATACAACAGGGTGTCATGCTGCCGGTCGCGGATCAGCAGGCCTTCCATATTCAGTTTGTCGAACAGGGAAATGCTCACATTGCGGATATGTACCTCGGTGCCCAGTTGTTTGGAGAGACGCCTGGTGGCGATCCCGGCCAGCCAGTTCTGCACCAGGCCGGTTTGAACGGCGATCACAATGATCAGCAACAGTGCCAGGAGGGAGAGTAATATGCGGCCGGATATTTTAAGGAATTTCTTCAGGCTCCGTTCTTTGGGGTAAAAATACAATTCACGCGCATGATAATGGCAGGTCAGCGACCGATTTATGTGAATGATTAGCTAATTGAGCGATTGACATGCAGCGTATTACATATTGCAATCGAAACCGGATGCCTTATCCTGCCAAAAGCGGTGTTCGATTATCAATACCCGGCCACGGAATCATCGCCCCGGATATCGGCCGCGGTTTCTCTTTTACCGTCCTTCAGAATTTTGATCACTTCTGTTCTGCCGATGCCGGAACGCTCTTTAATCGTGTATCCCATGGCCTCCAGCTTTTTCCGCACCTCTTCGGGAAAGCCTTTTTCAACATCGAGCTCATCGGGCAGCCACTGATGATGGAACTTTGGTTTGTTGACTGCATCGGGTGCGCTCATGTGGTAGTCGATGATATCCACCAGGGTCTGGAACACGGAAGTGGGGATGGTGGTGCCACCAGGTGTTCCTGCCACTACGAAGGGCTGCCGGTCCTTTAATACCAGTGTCGGTGTCATGGAACTGAGCATTCTTTTGCCCGCTGCGATCGCATTGGCATCGCCGCCCACCGCCCCATACATATTCGGTACGCCCGGCTTGGCGCTGAAATCATCCATCTCGTTGTTCATGAGAAAGCCGGCGCCGCCTACCACGGTGCGGCTGCCGTAGCCGCCATTGAGCGTGGTGGTCACCGATACCATATTGCCCATTCCATCCATAATGCTGAAATGTGTTGTCTGTTCGCTCTCTTTGATCTGGCCGGCGGTAACATTCCCGCTGGGCGTTGCTTTTGCCGCATCAAAATCGTTCATCCGGTTCTGCAGGTAAGATTCATTGGTCATGCCTGCCACGGGAACCTTCCAGAAATCGGGATCTCCCATGTGTTCCGCCCGGTCTGCAAAGGCGCGGCGCTCCGCCTCTGCCATCAGGTGCACGCTTTCCACGCTTTCGAAACCGTAATTGGCAAGCGGTTTTTTCTCCATCATCTTCATCAGTTGCCACACGATAATGCCGCCGCTGCTCGGGGGTGGCATGCCTACGATCGTGTAGCCTTTATAAGTGAATTCCAATGCCGTCCTTTTTTTGGCCGTGTAATGGAGTAGGTCATCGGCGGTAATGATGCCGCCCCCTCTTTTCATTTCTTCGGCGATCAGCCGTGCCGTCTCTCCTTCATAAAACCCTTTTTTACCCAGGTCGCGGATCCTTTTCAGCGTCGCGGCCAGTTCTTTCTGAATGAGCGTGTCGCCTGCTTTCCATTTGGTGTCCCTTAAAAATGCAGAGGGACGGGTGCTGTTCCGGATAAAGGATTCGCGCGTGGCATTCAATCCTGCCGCTTCATGCTCCGTTAAAACAAAACCATTTTCTGCGAGATCGATCGCGGGTTGAATGAGTGTTCTGAAAGGCATGGATGCATACTCGGCGGTAGCGAACAGACCTGCCACCGTTCCCGGAACGCCGCTCGCCAGGTGGCCCGCCTGCGACAGCTTCGGCACTACATTCCCGTTTTTATCGAGGTACATATCACGGGTGGCTTTGGACGGTCCCGTTTCACGATAGTCGATCGAAATATTTTCGCCCCCGCTGCGATGGGCCACGAGGAAGCCGCCACCCCCGATATTGCCGGCGCCGGGATAAACCACTGCCAGCACCAGTTGCGTGGTAATGGCAGCATCGAAAGCATTGCCGCCGCGCCGCAGGATCTCGGCGCCTGCGAGACTGGCCAGCGGGTGCGCGGAAGAAACGGCGCCCTTTGTAAAAGAGGCGGATTTCTGAATGGAATAATGAAAGGGATCTACGGCCCGGCCCGGTCCTACCACCGGTACATTCTGTGCGCTAACGGTGCCGCAGGCGCACACGGGGATCAGCAGTGCATATAAAAATTTCATTTGAAATGATTGTTTTTGATTGGGTTCATCAGGAAAAAAAATGGTGGTGATCCGGGTTTCAGGTTGATTGTCAATGAGATTGGGCCATTGATCCTTTCTAACGGCAAGGTAAGAATTTATCAGGCGCTTTGTTCGCGCCGGTCCGGCAGTTGGAAACGGCTTCCCCGCGATCGTATTTTGCAATACCTGCAGGCCGTTCTTCCGTGAAATGATCAATGAGGATGTATGAAAAAAATATTTTTTTGCTGCGCGATGTTATTGCCTGCGTTCGTTCCCGCCCAGTACAGCTATACCGCCGCAGGTTCGGTGTATTCGCAGGATTTCAATGGGTTGCCCGCTGCGGGCAGCTTTACACTTACCGGTAAGGGGCCGTTTGCATTCAACGCGGCGCCGGTCATTGCCACGGGAATGCAGGGCTGGCAGTTTTACCAGTATGGGGGCACTGGTGCGAACGCGGTTTTTGCGGTGGGAACGGGGAGTGGTACCGGCCAGGGAGTGTACAGTGCTGGTGCTGCGGGGTCTGCGGACAGGGCCCTCGGCTCACTGGCCTCGGGCACGGGTATTTCCACTTTCGGCATGATCTTCACCAACAACACAGGTGTTACGCTGCATTCCTTTACGATAGGATACACGGCGCAGCAGTGGCGCATCGGAGGATCGGGCAATATAAATAACTGGACGTTCCGCTACAAGACCGGCGCCGGCATCACCGATCTGAATGCCACGGGCCTGCTCACGACCGCAGCGTTAAATTTTTCTTCGGTGAATACCACCGGCCCGACCGGCGCGCTGAAT
>Ga0206972_1102_pt1 | contig 20551 bp, 18 predicted proteins | sample Alteio_BWOrgHeat_86_FD_152925 | JGI IMG/M metagenome (GOLD analysis project Ga0206972, IMG submission 152925) | Enriched cells from forest soil in Barre Woods Harvard Forest LTER site, Petersham, Massachusetts, United States -... | ecosystem: Environmental > Terrestrial > Soil > Temperate forest >...
TGACCTGTTATCCACGATGATTGCTCAGTAGCTAAGAAAAGTGCAGCTTGAGCTTGATCTAGAGGCAATCCTGCGCGTCTTAGCGGAATGTCATTAAGAAATGGATCTAGTTCAGCGTTCAGCTCATAGGGAGTGTATCCAGGAGCTATTGCATTGACGCGAATCTGATGGGAAGCCAATTCTAAAGCCATACTTTGGGTCAACATATTGAGAGCTGCTTTTGCAGTCGCATGAGCTACGCGATTTAACGAAGGACGTGTTCCAGAGATAGATGAAATATGAATGATATTTCCTTTCACATGGTTTTCAATCATCTCTTGTGCAACGAGTTGTGATAAAAAAAATGGCGCCAAGACTGAAATTTGCAGTACTTTTTGGAACTCTTCTGGTTTCAAATCAAAAAAACCCTGCGTATCGTACGCAGCGGCATTGTTCACTAAGATGTCAATACGACCTAATATCCTCATGCACTCTTTATAAAACTGCTGTATGCCCTCAAAAGTGGAAAAATCTGCGAATACTGCAGTGACTTTTCCGTTATCTTCTTGAATGGTGTCAACCGTCTCTTCGACCCCTTTTTTATCCGATCGATAGCTCACGACTAATTCAGAACCTTCTTGAGCAAATACATGAGCGATAGCCCTACCAATGCTTCGATTGGCTCCAGTCACAACCGCTTTTTTACCTTTCAATTTCATCCATTTTCTCCACATGACAAGCATTTAGAAACCAACTCCTATCAATTGGAATCCAATCAATAGATATTCAGAGACTCTCTTGCCAACCTTACCGGAGCATTTCCTTGTGAAATTGTCACCATGAATTCTCTCACTGTCAACTTGCATCTCATGATGGTTTCTTTCAGAAAGAGTAAGCTAAGTTGACGTCAACTCCTGCAAAGTTGTAGGTATTGCCTGGAATGTCCAGTGCTGATCCCGAGGAAGTTTTGGCGGTAGAATGCCCATCTTGCCAACGTTCATAGAAAGGATTGATGATCAGGGCAAAACTGCGACTGTCGGTTAAGGTAAAAGTTAGAGGCATTTCCACAAAAAAATTAGCTAGCTCAGTTGTAATGACCCAGCGCGCTCCCTTGATAGGAGAAAGGGTTACCGTCGGATAAACCTGAGGCATCCACGTGAAGCCCAGTCCAATGGCAAAGCAGGAGGTGATATCGTAGTTTGTCTTCGTTCCAACAGGGATGTAAATTTCATTGTATCTAAATTTAATGGAGGATCCTTCTTTTGGATCGAACTTCTGCCCGTAATGCCTGTAGCCAAATCCTGAATAAAAAGTGAAAAGTAAATCATCGCAAAAAAAGGAAAAGGTATAACCAAGTCTTTCTTGGGTGTCGATGTATAAGAGAGAGCGTTTACCCGAATGCCCATGAGTATTTCCCTGGCGCCATGCCAATTTTGCAGCACCATAGAATGAGTCCGGTGGAAGATACTCATAAATTCCCTGAGCACCTCCCAGGTTGCCATGGAAAGAGTTTTGACCGTGAGGATGAATGCTCGCCCACGTGTAGTTGCCTCCAATCTGCAACCGAGAATTTTTTGTGCAATAGCAATCAATGAATCGTTCGTTACAGCAAGTGCTATGATCACAGGATGCAATTAATGCCGATTGGCAAGCGAGGAAAAGTAAACCTTGAATCGCGATCAGTTTTTTCATTTTTTTTCTTCACTTTAAAAAATTCACTAGAATCGATTTAGAGACATAAGTAATATCTTTATAGAAAATTTTAAATTTCGTCTAGCCCTTATGAAAAGATTGATCACGCAGCTGGCTTCTCTCTCTTCTATCCTTGTTCATGCCGATTCAGATACTTTTTCTCCGGACAGATTAGAAGATTTTTATCAGGAATTTGTCAGTGAGGAAAAAGCACACGTTTGCGCATCTGGAATCGGTTCCAATTGTTCTTTTTCTACAGCTAGTGCAATACCTCCTGCTGCAGTACCTCCTGCACCAGTTAGTGGTTATTTTCCCATTGTCATTTCCAATGGAACAGGGATTCCCGATAGTCAAGTCTATTTCTTAGGTCTACCGAACGCCAATACTGAGTTTTTCCAACTCTCTGGTGCATTCGCAGGCGCTATGACCACTGTTCCCATCACGACAAGTACTTTCTCCGCATCTAGCCAGTATTCTTATCCCCTGTCAGCTCTACCACAATCAACGACAGGTCCCCATGATTACATCATCTACGTTCCCTATGGGAACAGCGATCGCCTGTATTTTTCCATTGGAAATCCTTTGTATTTTTTATCCAATAGTGGTTCTGCTAGCATTTCAATAGGGAATAACTTTTACGACCCCAATTACAACGTCATCTACGATTTTGCTGAAGTGACGTTCCGCACAGCAGTCCCTCCTATGGCAGGTGATATTGATTGGACTGTCACTCTAGATACCACACAGGTAGATAGTTTAGCTCTTCCCATTAAATTGGGATTTTACACTTACAATCCTGCTAACCCTAGTGCTGTAACACCGTATATAGGAGGCATTGGTAACCCCTCCACAAATCCAGTGGGATTCGCAATTGCAAGAGATACACTCATTAACAATATTGTGAATGGAATGACAGCATCCTCGGCATCGAATACCTGGAAAAATCTAGCTCTTCCCTTTTATACAACCCCCTATTCCCCTACTACGCCCACCACTTATTTACGCGTGATGTCCCCTAAACATGGAGGACCTGTTCCCCAACCCAAAGCCAACTACCAAATACCAGAATTTCCCAACGGATATTTAACGAATAATGGCAATGGTGTGGATTATTTAAATGCCATCTTCACTTTTTATACCAGTGGAACCTCTCTCTATCTCCAGACTGATGCTGGAGGAGGAACAGGAGAGATCTATAAGGGAACAGTTTCTGGAAATCTATTTACATTTGTTGGTCAAACTCATCCCAGTTATACCGTGACACTAGATAAAACAGCGCTAACGATCGAAAATATGTTTTCTGGAACACCTCCGATGACCAATACAGGATCTACTCCCAGTGTCGATATAGGTATCATGGCAGACTACTTTGCAAGCGCATTTGTGCTGGGTTTGTTAGGAGTACCCGGGCTATATACCACTGCCGCTATTCCCTTGAGCGAAGCAAATCTTCAAACTCATTTACCCAAAAATTCTGGTACCTTGACTCCCACTTATTACACCAACAACTTCACTGCGCCCATGAGCGACCCTGGATTTGACATCTATGCTCAGCTCCTACATCAAAATGCCATTCTTCCAGAGAGCCCTCCTTTTACGAATCCCTATCCCACACTAGGACTTTGCTACGCGTATGATTTTGATGATACCTTGGGCTTTAGCAGTGCCATCACTCCTCCTGCGACAACGCCTACCTCGTCCAACGTCTATTCCATCATCACTTTAGGTTTGGTCAGCACGGTTCCCACAGGCGTGTTTGATGATGCCAGTACTTATGATCTGACTTTCACCTTTGTGGGCACAGCCTTTGGATATCGCCAAGGTTCTAGCGGCTCCTTTACCTCGGGCACATCGCCAGTTAATGTGACTAGCATCACATCGACAATTAGCAATCCATTTCAAATCCAGTACAATGGAACTATCTATACCGTTTTTCCCAAGTATCAATTCCTTCAACCTGTGAATCAGTACACCAGTGTGCAAAATGCTGTCATACAAGGCGTGACTTTCACTCCGAATTCAGCTATGGAACCAACCGGATTCACCATCGCCTTGCCCTAGATGCTATAAGGAGATATACACAAATGAATTCAAAAATTGGGAATTTGGCTGGTAAGCAGCGCAAATTTTTGTGTCTGGTGAGAGCGACCATTGCTGAATAGCAAGGCGCGAGTGAAGACCAAAAATTTGCTGCCAAGCTGACGTAGCCAAAAACCAATTTTTGAGTTTATTTGTGTATACATCTAGTCTGCAAGCAATTGACTAGCCAACTCTTTGGCTAGTTTCCCATCCACAGTGCTATTGAGCTTCATGATCGCCTTCATCACCAGTCCCAGATCTTTTTTTGTTTTAGCACCGGATTCAGCAATCGCCTGCTCAACAATCTTTTGGGTTTCTGCTGCAGAAAGACTTTTGGGTAAAAATTCCTGAATGATGACGATTTCCTGCTTTAAGGTCTCAACCATGTCAGAGCGGTTAGCCTTTTGGGCTTCGTCCAAAGCTTCTTGAACATTCCCTAAATAGGTTTTGAACAGTTTGATCACTTCGGTATCTGGAAGGGTGCAACGCGCGTCAACTGCCATGACTTTGGATTTGAGCATGCGCAAGGTCATAAGCTTCACCTGATCCCGACTTCTCATGGCTTCTTTGATACCTTCGTTGATGTGCTCGATAATGGCCATAGTGGTCTCCTTCGTTTAAGCTAAAATGAGATCGTTGCATAATCTGCGAATACCGGAAAAAATAGACTATTGAGGCAATTGCAAATTTAACGGTGTCCCGGGTTATGCAATGGTCTCAAAATAGCATTTTAAAATTTTTAGACGATTTTTCCTAACAAAAGTTCAAGAAGATTGCTTTTTCTTGAGGAATTTCTGCCAAGATGGGGGAAATATGATGAAAATGGCTAGGCACTAGCCAATAGTTTCAAAGTGTAGACAAAAAAAAGAAAAGCTGCCACAACCTAAAATTAGGTTTTATTCAAAAAACCGGAGAAAATTTATGCTTGGTACAATTTTACTTATTATCCTCATTTTGTTGCTCATTGGCGCGATCCCGCGATGGGGTTACAGCCGCGATTGGGGCTATGGTCCATTTGGTGGAGTGACAGTCATCTTGGTCATCATCTTGATCCTGTGGCTATTAAACGTTATCTAATGCATCTTTCAACATCCTCATCTCAAGATGAGGATGTCTCATTTGTGTATATCTTGTTAATGCATCCATGTTCATAATAAAGTGGGCAAATGCTCACAAACTTCTCTTCAAGTAAGCCCTATGTTAAAAAAAATATCAAGTTGCTTAGTGTCGACCGGCTCTCTGACAACTGGACGTACCCATTTTGCCCAAGCAAATGATGTTTCTATCTGGTACGAAACTTTCGGCAAAAAAGAAAACCCTGCTGTATTGCTCATCATGGGAGGTTGCTGCCAAGGCGTTCTTTGGCCTAAAATCTTTTGCGAGAAGCTAGCCAATGAAGGATTTCATGTGATTCGCTATGATCATCGAGATAGCGGTTTATCGACCTGCTTTGACTTTGAGAAACAGCCTTATGATCCTCTGGACATGGCACAAGATGCTGTTAGTGTCTTGGATGCAGCTGGTGTAAAAAAAGCTCGTATATTTGGGGTATCGCTCGGAGCATTCATTGCTGAATTGATGGCAGGGTATTTCCCAGAAAGGGTCGATTCTATTTTACTCATGGGTTCTACAACTAACATCCACCCTATGAACCTCGCCTATGCGAATCTTCCCCAAGACGATCAGGCTAGTTTACCTCCCCCCTCTCCCGACTACCTTGCTTGGATGAAAGAGTACATGAAGCTAGCACCTAAAACCGATGAAGAAAAATTGGCACAACGAGAAGCGGGCTGGAATAAACTCAACGGTCAAAAATTCCCATTAAATGAAACAATCAATCGGGAGATTCATCGAGAATTCCTCTCCAGGATGCGCTTCCCACAAGGCGTGATCAATCACATCACCATGTTGCGCAGAGAACTCTCTGAAGAATTGGTCAGAACGGTGCCTTCTAAAATCAAGGTGCCCACAGTCATCATCCATGGAACAGAAGATCCGATTTTTGCGCCCGATCATGGAGAAGCACTTCATCGAGCCATCCCTCATTCTAAGTATCTACTCATGGAAGGGATGGGACACGTTCCCGGTGATCATTTTTTTGATCTCTACATCGACCTTATCAAGACGCTCAATTTAAGGTTCTAAAATGAGTCGATATCCGACATAACGATCGTCATAGCTCTCTCCATAAATTGCTGGATCGATTGTCTCATCCATGATGAACCCTGCTCGGGTAAAGAGATGCTTTGTGATAGCATTGATTTTTCGCGTGATGACCTTTAGGACTTTGGCTCCTGGAAAAATAACTTTTGCGTAGTCCTTTTGCAAGACTTGTGCAAAGGCTGACGTGGCCACTTTTTTGTTGCGTGAACCCGCTTCTAGCGAACATTGACTCAAGTACAATTCTCCTTGCGCAGACATAGGACTATAGGATAACCATCCTACAAGATCCCCATGAGCGTTAGAGAAAAAAATAAACTCTTTCGTACCGGCTAAATATTCCTGATACTCATCGTCAAAAACAGCACTTAGCCAACCTTCTAGTGTCACCTCACCCCTAAGGCGCAACCACTTTTCGATGGAATCCGAAGATCCACTCTTCAGATGGTACTCTCGATACGTGGTAGAAAAAGCTTCGACAAAAATCTTTTTAGCCACTGGCGACATTTTTTGCATTTCTTCACTACTTGGCCGATAAAGGAACAACTCTCCAATGGGAGTAGGAACCTCCACAAGAACTTCAGAAGATCTCGCATCTAAACGAAATAAGGAGAGGCATAAAACAACCATTAAATAGATAGTTTTTTTCATATACCCTCATAAATATTTAGGAGGCTAAACTATACAAGCATTTGACCAAAAACAGCAAGATCGGAGAATCTCTAAACATTTTCTACATCTCAAGGGGATATTCTCATGGAGCTCGAATATAGTCCGAATTATTGCTTACAACTCGAAGCGGCTTACGGCCAAGGAATGATGTCAGAAGGAGGAATCGAAGGAATTGAGCATATGTTCGAAGGGATTTCTCTGGAGGGAAAAACTGCTCTTGACATCGGATGTGGCTTAGGTGGTGTCGCCATCTATCTTTCGACAACTTTCCAGATGAAAGTCATCGGGCTCGAGGTCAATCCCTGGATGGTAGAAGAATGCCAGAAACGCTTAGTCGACAAACCTAGAGATCAACTTGATTTCATGCTGATCTCTCCAGAGGCCACCCAGTGGAATGTTTCCTCAACGAGTTGTGATCTGGTGTATAGTAAAGGTGTTCTAACGCATGTGGAATCAAAAGATTCCGTCTTTCTCGAAGTTCATCGCTGTCTTAAACCAGGTGGCTTACTCGTCCTCACAGATTGGTTGAGTTCTGATGAAAAGCAATGGGGGAAAAACATGGCGCGTCTTATCGAATTGGAAAATCTCACGATTTTCCCTGAAAACATCGCTGGTTACTTAAATTCCTTTAAGAGATGTGGATTGCACGTCCTATCCACACGAGACGATACTTCCACTTACCTGAAATTTAATCGTGAAATCATCGCTCGTTTGGAAAACCCCAGCCAACGAGAGACTCACTTAAAGTGGTTTAGCCCACAAGAACTCGCAGCAGCAATTGAAGGCTATCAAGCCATCGTTCAGGCTTTGGAGACAGGAGAACTCAAAGTCATCCATTTTGTGGCTCAAAAATAATGGTCTCATTTACCTTTCTAGATGCACATGAGCTCTTTCAGAAGCTTCCAAAGCCATGTGCATGGCTGCCACAGCCCAGCTTAAGGGGCAAATCAACGATGGCATAGGTAGATAGTCGCCGTTTGCCATCCTAAGAGTATTAATGCTTTCGGATAATTGCAACGGGGCTACTTTTTCTCCCCCAGAAGTATAGTAATCGATTCCAGTGAGTTGACCTAAAGCGCGTTTCAGATGATGATCCCCTTTTCTCAAGTAGTACTCTTTGACTGGTGTATCCTTTTCGAGTAGGACCAAATTGTAGTAGATATGGGCGATGTTAGAATCAAAAAACCACTGCGCATCATAGGATTGTTGATGGGGCTCGTACCCTTTATGTAACCGATTCAAAAAGGAGCGATCATACGTAGTTGGTCCCCCAATCTTTGATGACCGATCATAGGTGATCCAGTAATTCAACGCTTGATAAGCATCATACTTATAACGATAGACACCATAAGGTCCGATCAAACTGGAATTGATGTTGAGAATCTGTTTCATCCTTTCAGGATGATTTCCGTATAAGCCATCTTCGAGAAGACAGAGAAAATACAGAGCAGCATCAGCTTTTCTATCCAGTTTCCCAGGCTCCAAGGCTGGAGCTTCTCCTCCTAGATTCAAGTTGTTTTCTACCCGTTCCACGCCTAATTGATGAAGTTCTGCAATAGATTCAGGTGATAATGCCGCATGAATTTTCTTCTTGAGAGGGAGACTCCCGTGAAGATGTTCTACAGACGATCGTAGACGATTCTTGAGAGATGGCTCATCTTGGATCACCTCCATCATACGCTTAAGACCTGAGGCTATTAAACCTGCGGAAGAGGCATTACAGAGCAATTCTTCCTCCCAAGGTCCCGCATCGCCTGCTTTCCAATACTGTGTGGCGCGAAAAAAAGCCGGAAATAAGCTCAGGGATACAAAATCTTGTTCTTGCAAATCCTTAGGTGAGAGGATGTGAGAGGTTAAGGCATCGCTAAAGCTTAAGAGAAACAATCCATGGGAGTCAAACTGCAAGTGATTCCATTCTTGGTCTTTCCCTTCAATTTGATGGTGGGAAAGCGTTTTTCTCGAAAATCGGATGAGGGGAACTGCCATGTGCGCAAGCGGATTGCTGGCAGGATCTGCTATCTTAGGATCCAGAATAACGGACACAAAACGCTCTCTTTGTTCTTTCGAGGCGTAAAACTTGAGCAGACTCAGAATGAGTTGCTTTGCAGATGTTCTATCATAGGTTTTAAGCCCAAAGTAATGCCAGACGCAGTCGCGCACCCAGATCGCAGAATAACTGCTTTCATCCACTTCATTTTCCTCTTTCCGCGTGGAAGCCATCGAAAATCCCTCTTGTGTCAAAGGGATCTGAAGATGGGGAGCAAGAGTTGTTCTTATCTCCTTTATCCTTTGCGCTGTCATGGGATGCTCTAACCAAGGAGCTACGATCGGGTGGTAGTAGTAGACAAAGCCCCCTTCTGGTACAGCAACGCAAGCGGGAAGATTCTGAGGCAGCTCTAGTTTTTCAAGTCGTTGACGAATGACGATCGTTTCCATTTCATTCGGTACAAAAGCTTCTAGTGAACCCACCGAGGCGAGTAAAGGGATCCAGGTGAAGAATCGATTCATAGACTACCTGCTTGATAAGAGAACAGCTTAGAAAATCGAAGGGATTTTATTCCACTACGTCCTTGCTCGATGAAGCGACAGTGACTTTTTGGACCTTATGGGTTGAAATGCGCATGCCACGTGTATGGGGCGCCTTAATAGGAACGTCTCTGAAGTGTAACGACATCGTTTTGACTTTTTGACGCGGCTGAGGAGTGAAATGGAGAACTACAGAAGGATCTTGGAAAGAAGAAATGTAGAGTAGGATCATGTTGTCATCAAGAAACCGGTAGGTTTTATCGAGGATGAATTTTTCTACAATGAATCGCTTAGCCCAAACTTGATCGCTATCCTTAATTTTATAAACGATGTTCATGATCGTTTTTTTATCAGCAACATGGGCCCATGCCACATGTTCAAAATACTGTTTTTCAGGGATGTTAGTAGCTTTATAGCTACCATCTTTATAGAAGATGAGTAATTTATCGAAGTTGGTACAAAATAATTGGACGGGGCCTGAAACTTTGGTTCCCACAAACCCTGAGACGGGATCAAAACCCACTTTGATCTCTTTTGTCTCGATAGCTCGACGATCGATCTCCTCAATGGCTTTAACACGGGTCTTACGCGTGTATTCCTGACCATACTTTGCGATGAGCTTTCTTAAGTGATCCACAGCGTATTTTTTAACGTTTCTAAGATGCTTTTCGACCTCTTTTTTAGCTTCCTCAAGAGCCTCTATTTCTTCCTTGTTCTTGTCGATGTCAAATTGAGAAATGCGTCGGATCGGAATTTGCAAGAGCTTTTCTATATCTTCTTTAGTCGGCTCTCGGATCAGCTTTTTTCGGTAGGGTTTGAACGATTCATTGAGCTCCCGATAGATTTCCTCGAGAGTTTTTATTTTCTCGATTTTTTTGTAGATCCTGTATTCGATGAAAATTCTTTCGAGGGTCTTATAAAAGATCTTTTCTAGTAACCGGTCTCTCTCAATTTCGAGCTCCCATTTGAGAAATTCCACCACCTTTTGGGCATTATAGGCAAGTACTTCATGCACATCGGTTTCGACAGGCAATCCCTCTTTGATGACAATGACCTGCGAAACCAGTGTCACTTCACATTCGGTAAAACCATAAAGCGCATCGAGAATCTCTTCCGCATACTGCCCCCGAGGGAGTTTAATTTCGATTTCCACTTCTCTAGTAGTGTAATCGTTGATCGCCTCAATTTTGATTTTTCCTTTTTTTGCTGCTTCATCAATGGACCGTATCAGACTTTCTGTCGTTGTTCCATAGCAGATCTCGCGAATGACTAAGGTCTTGGAGTCGACGATTTCAATGCGCGCTCTAAGTTTAACCTTTCCTCTCCCCTTATCATAGAGGCTTTTATCCATGATCCCCCCTGTGGGGAAATCGGGAAAGATTTTAAAGTTTCTCCCTTCAATGCAGGCAATTTCAGCTTCGAGAAGTTCCGTGAAGTTATGGGGAAGAATCCGCGTCGACATCCCCACAGCGATTCCATCCGCTCCTTGTAAGAGCAAGAGTGGGATTTTGGCAGGTAAGGTAACCGGTTCTACGTTTCTGCCATCATACGAGGGAATTTTTTCTGTAATTTCCGGATTAAACAAGGTTTCGCGAGCAAGCGGAGAAAGTCTCGTTTCGATATAACGAGCCGCAGCAGAAGGATCTCCTGTAAAAATATTGCCAAAATTACCCTGCCTATCGAGGACATACCCTTTATTGGCTAAATTGATTAAGGCCTCGTAAATCGGCGCATCTCCATGGGGATGGAGTTGCATCGTCTGCCCTACAATATTGGCGACTTTATGCAATTTCTCGTCGTTTTGTCTCCACAAGATTTCAAGAATACGCCTTTGGACCGGTTTTAACCCGTCGACCACATGGGGAATCGCCCTGTCGAGAATCACGTAAGATGCGTACTGGATGAAGTGGTCCTTCATTTGGTGCTTTAGATCATCCATCTTTCACCAAATTTTGCATGATGAAGTTCTTGCGCGCTGGAGTGTTTTTACCCATGTAAAATTCCAATGTAGGTTTGACATCAGAAAGGTTCTGAATAACAACCGGAAGCAAACGGATCTCTTTTCCAATGAACTGCTGAAACTCATCGGGAGAAATCTCGCCTAACCCCTTAAAACGAGTGATCTCAAGCCCCTTTTTAAGCTCATGGGCGGCCTGATTTTTTTCCTCTTCTGAATAACAGTAGATCGTTTTCTCTTTATTCCTTACTTTGAATAGAGGCGTTTCCAGGATATGGAGATGGCCATTTAAAACAAGGCCCTCGAAATAGGTCAAAAAGAACGTGATTAATAGATTGCGGATATGCATTCCGTCCACATCGGCATCGGTGGCAAGGATGACTTTACTGTATCTTAGATTGGCTAAATCCTCTTCGATGTTGAGCGCCGACATCAGGTTGTACATCTCTTCATTCTTATACAACTGCTCCAGCTTCATCCCATGAACATTCATAGGTTTGCCGCGCAAGGAAAATACCGCTTGTCGAAGGGGATCTCGCGTCATCACAATCGATGCTGAAGCAGAATCTCCCTCTGTCAGAAAGATGACCGATTGTTGTCCTTCTTTAGATCCATCGCCCAAGTGGAATTTAGAATCGCGCAGCTTAGGGATTTTAAAGGAGATTTTCTTCTGTTTTTCTTTGGCTTCTTTTTTAACAGCAGCTAATTCTTTTCTGAGCTTTTCGTTAAATAAAATCCTCTCGACGATTTGCTTTCCTGTTTCCTCATTCTTAAACAGCAGGTTTTGAACAGCATCTTTGACCTCTTGTACAATGGGACCGCGAATTTCATTATTCGATAACTTATTTTTAGTCTGCGACTCGAAGACGGGATCTTTGATCTTGACGAGAATCGTGCCTACAATCCCCTCGCGGACATCCACGCCTTGAAACGTTTTTTTCGCATACTCATTGACCCCTTTGAGAATCCCCTCTTTGAAAGCCGATAGGTGGGTTCCCCCATCTTGAGTGTATTGGCCGTTGACAAACGCAAAGTAAGTCTCCCCATAACTTGAGGAATGAAGGAAGGCAAACTCGATGTTCTTGCCGCGGTAATGAAGAGGTTCATAGAGACAATCGTCTTTCACCTCTTCGTTCAAAAGATCAAGGAGACCATTTTCTGAGCGAAATTCTTCTTTATTAAAGACGAGGGTAAGCCCCGTATTAAGATAAGCGTAATGCCAGATCCGCTTGATGATCAATTCTTGTTGGAAAGCGAATTTCTTAAAGATTTCTTTGTCGGGGGTGAATTCTACCCAGGTGCCATTTTCTTCTTTTGTTTTCCCCTTCTTCTTGTCTTTGAGAATCCCTTTAGAGAACCTGGCCTCGACAAACTGCCCCTCACGCACACTTTTCACGGCAAAATGGGAAGAGAGGGCATTGACTGCCTTTGTCCCCACACCATTCAACCCCACAGAAAACTGAAAGACATCATCATTGTATTTGGCGCCTGTGTTGATTTGACTGACGCATTCTACCACCTTGCCCAAAGGAATCCCACGCCCCCAATCCCGCACGGAAACGGTAGAGGTTTTAGGATCGAGGGTGATTTCGACCTTTTTGCCATTGCCCATGATGAATTCATCCACGGCATTGTCGATCACCTCTTTTAACATGACATAGATCCCATCATCAGGATGAGAGCCATCCCCTAAACGCCCTATGTACATGCCAGAACGCAGCCGGATATGCGCAAGCGCATCTAAAGACAAAACAGTGCTTTCATCGTACTTTTTAGCCATGGCTTAGCTCATACCACATTCCCATTTATTTGGCTAATAGCAGATAAAAAAAAGACCTATGATTTCTCATAGGTCTAGAAAAGTACGGTAGATTTCAACTCAAGTGTTTTTTATTCGAATTTCCATACCACCTACTTTATCACCTACTTTAACATAGTGAGGAGAAATATCCAAAGGATGCCCTTTCTTTGACTGCTCTGCTTTTGAAGGCGTTTTTGATTTTGGCTTAATAAAGTCCATTTCTGGTCCGGGAGTTTTGTGCCCTCTAATGAAACTCAACGACAAGCGAGATAATATTCCCGAATCTTGACGTTTATTGATAGGTCCCATTGGATGTTGAAAATGCGCTCCTTCTTTAGCCTTTCCTTGACGAACTGCTAGCGCTTCAAACTCTTCAGCTTCTTTAGTCAATCGTTCAGCTTCTTCATGCTTTTTCTGAGCTAGTTTACGCTTTTCCTGAGCGAACAACTGGAAGGGAGCAGGAGAGGATTTAGGAGAAGATGCAGGAGAAGATGCAGGAGAAGATGCAGGAGAAGATGCAGGAGACAATGGTACACCTTGAATTACTTCATCCCGTTCTTTAATTACTACTTCACCTTGAGCAGGATCTAAACGAATAGGAGCTGGTGATGTTACGCTAGATGAACTTGAAATTACTTCTTCACCTTGAACAGGATCATTAAAGAATACAGGATCATTAAAGAATACAGGTGCTGAGAGCTCAGAAGGTGATGTTACGCTAGGTAAACTAACTTCCTTTTCAGTGATAGCAATTGACAAATCACGCGCTTTCTTCGCAGAAGATAGGACTAAAACTTCTTCTTCCTGGCCTTCACCTTGAGATTCCAAAACTTGAATGCGTTCAGCTGCTATGTCGTAAAAAGAATGTTTAGATATCGTTTTTTCTGCATTTTTTGTTCTCGGGGCCTCCAAAAGATCTTTAAGACCATAGTACAGAGTTAATTGTGGATCAGAAATTTTGTCTGAATTGTCTAAATTAGCTTCAACATTCTTCATCCATGAGTTGACAAATTCTAAATTATTTGATATTGACATTATATAGCTCCATTTTATTATGTTTATTTACTAATTATGCATGTTTATTTATTGCCTATAGCTATATTTTACAATTATGTTAATTTTAATTCAATATTAATATTAAAAAATTTATTATTAAATGATGCATTAACGCAAGATTCTTACAATCAACTAACTAAGATCTTTATGGAATTCTAATTATTTGAATATAGATTATTGAAAGATAGCCAACAAGGAATATTTCATAATTAATTAAATTAATTTTTCAAAATTTAATTATTTAACAAGTATTAAACTTAAGATAATAGCATTATTTAGAGGCAATTGCAAAACTCCCGCCCCAGAAAAATCGATGATTTTGAGTCAGTTTGCCAGCCGCTTAAGCGGCCGTGCCCCATCCCCGAGCACACATACTCCAAGCGAGTAGGGCTAGGGCTCGGGGATGGGGCGGCAAAATGGCTCAAAAGGGCGATTTTTGCTGTGGCGTGGAGTTTTGCAATCGCCTCTTTAAACTCTGATTTTCTCCAAACAGCATCAAAGGATACGCTCTCCTTATAAAACACCCCTATTTTATTGACCAGTTTCGCTGCGACCTGTGCGATAACCAGCATTGTAACCGTCGTTATAGCCCTGATTGTAGATCTCGGTTGAATTGTGGTAAGAAGCTAACCGACCTGCCTGATATCCCTTACTATAGCTCTCCTCACTAGCATCACAGTAGAGTAAACTCAAGCACTCAGCTGGCTCAAGGGCGATCGCAAAGATAATCTGCCCTGTTTGGGGATTGCGCAGTAAGTGGGTGCACCGTCTAATCTCGTCTACATTAGAAGCATTCTCTTCGTTCACTTCTAGATTGCCGTATTTGGAAAACACTTCAATGGTAGAGCCCAAGAACCAATTGTTGGGAACACACTCATAATTCTTAGGAATCAATTCTGCTCCATTCCACCACTCATTGATGCTCCTCCACCTTTTCAAAAAAGTGATCGCCTTCCAACAGCTTCGATCAGAAAGAACAAAATAGCCATTCGTATTCTCCATGATCACCTTACAGGAAAGACTTTCGATCCTTTCAGGTCGATTAGCGTGGATCAAAGAACAACAAAATAGGGCAAGAACACACACGAGATAACGCTTCACCTTTCCTCCTAGGGTTTCGAAATAAATAGACCTCTTTCGATATGAGGTTCTGTCGATTTTCGATTCTTTTTGCTGGGATTGTATCTTGTTTCGTATACTATCCCCGCAAAAAGAATCGAAATTCGGCCAAAATAATCCCGAAAATCGAAGAACACTTAATGTCGAAAGATAACTAATGGCGCATATTCTCTGTAATCGTGTAATTTTTTGCATTGGAAAAGATGTTTGGATAAGATGACTCTATCCCCCACTAAATTCAAAGGCTATCTGATGATCTTAGCATCAGCTGTATGCTTTAGTTCCTATGGCGTGTGGTCGAGATTTCTCGGCCATGATTTTGCCCCCTTTTATCAAGGATGGGCACGCAGTGTGATCATGTTGATGCTACTCATCCCGCTTGCCCTTGCTGGAAAGCAATTGAAACGCGTTCGAGCAGGTGATCGCAAATGGTTTTCGATCACCATGATCTGTACCGTGTTCACGCAAGTTCCTCTGTATTATGCTTTCATCCATCTCCCTTTAGGAGTCGGTACACTGCTATTTTATGGGCCATTTTTAATCACCTCATATGTGGTGGGTTGGTTATTTCTCTCAGAAAAGATCACCTGGATTAAACTGATTTCCCTTTTTTTAGCGCTCATGGGACTTGTTGTCACATTTGGGTATTCACTTGCGGTATTTTCACTCGTGGCGATGTTGCTTGCTGCGTTCAACGGGGTCGCAAGTGGGGCAGAGATTGCGACCAGCAAGAAATCCAGTGGAAAGTACTCTTCTTTGCAAATCACGATTTATTCTTGTGTGTTCGTCTTAATTACCCATCTTCCCCTCTCATTGCTACTGGGAGAAAACCAAGTCATGCCGGCTTTTGATAGGCAGTGGTTAGCTATGTTAGGGCTTGCTACCACGGGATTTGGAGGGTATTGGTTGGCAATTGAAGGGTTTAAATTCGTGGATGCGAGTATTGGAAGTCTTATTGGGCTTCTCGAAATTATTTTTAGCGCTGCCTTTGGTGTCTTTCTCTTTAGTGATCCCATCACGCAGCCTGTCATATGGGGAGGATTGATTATTTTAACATCAGCGATTTTACCTGATATCTACGCTCTTTATCGTCCTCGAGCAAAACCAGCACCTCCCCCTCCTCGCGTTTAATTTTAAGCCATGCTAAACGGAATGGCAGCACATAACCCCATCACAACAACAAGTGAAACCACGAACATCTGTCTCGCCCATACCTTGTCATGAGCACAATAGAATCCTTTTAAGCCTAATGCCAGCCATGTCAACCCTAACAAGCTCACTGTGATCAAGTAGATCAAACCCACATAATTGCACACAACGAGTGCAAGAGCGATGGCAATGAATCCCACAATATAGAAAACCATCTGAATCTTTGTCGCGCGAATTCCTTTGATTAAGGGTAACACGGGAATGCCGGCTTTCTTGTATTCTTCGATGCGATACATTGCGATGGCATAGAAATGGGGCATCTGCCACATGACAATGATGAAAAATAAGATCCAAGCGCCCATATCGAGTCGATTGCTCATCGCGCAATACCCAGCAACTGGGGGAACAGCTCCAGCTACACTTCCCACTAGCGTTCCATGAATGGAATGGTATTTAGAAAGACTATACAAAATGACGTAGACCAAAAAGCCAAAAAGAGCGATCGACACCGTCAACAGATTCGCATAGGTGATTAAAACAAGAGTTCCCACTAATCCAAGGCCTATTGCAAACATCAAGGCGCGCTGCGTTGAAATCGTTCCCGCTGCAAGTGCTCGATGCCGGGTCCTATGCATCTTTTGATCTGCAAATCGATCAATGTAGTTGTTGAATACACAACCAGAGGCAATCACCAGGCAAATTCCCAATAACGTCACTAAAAAAAGCAGCACGTTGAATCCCCCTTTAGAGGCGAGTGCAAATCCTCCTGCGGTTGTTATAGCATTTCCAACAATGATTCCAGGTTTTGTTAACAAACAGTAGTTTTTTGTCGCAAAAGTGAATGCTGGGATTGATAATCTTGCCGTGTGATTTTCCATAGTACCTCATCTTTTTTGCGCAGATTGCGTAAATATTTGTTTTAAGACAAGCGGATTTTTTCTTGTAAATGAGTATTAACACCTGTAGCATGGATGAACTGTGATGTGAAAAAGAGAAGAAATATGGCGTCATCAAAAAAGAAACATCGGATTGTTCGCTTAATTCTCATTATTGCTACGGCTTGCTACATAGCGCTAATCCCCATTTATTTTTTCTTTGCACTCATGTGCTCTTTTTCTCCCTCTTCTAGCTCAACTTGGCAGACTATCCTTGCCTTGAGTTTGACGTACATCGCTTCTGCTATCCCCTTGATTAGTCTTATCCTCAGTTGGAATTATTTCAGTAAGCACAGATACCGACTTTCGCTGATCTTGATGTCTATACCACTTATTTTAATGTCTGCCTTCTATTTGATAGAAAGCTAAAACAGATTTTTAACCCGTACATGACAGTAGGGGGATTGACCTGTCTTTTCGTAGTAATGTTGGTGGTAATCCTCAGCGGGGTAGAATAGGCTGCCTGGAGTGATTTCTGTGACTACGTTCAACCCCTTGCTTTTGAGCTTATTGGCTAATTTTTCTGCAATACCCCTTTGTTTTTCACTGAAGTAAAAAATGGCAGAGCGATATTGGCTGCCACTATCGGGTCCTTGTCTCATGTATTGAGTCGAGTCATGGATCTCAAAGAACGCTTTGATCAAAGTTTCATAGTCGATGGTCTTGGGATCAAAGAGAATTTCCACTGCTTCAGCATGATGGGTTAATCCCGTACAGACTTCCTCATAGGTGGGATGAGCCACTTGACCACCTGTGTACCCCGATGTAATCTTCACGACCCCTTTTTCCTTTTTGAGTAGGTGCTCAACTCCCCAAAAACAACCTCCTGCCACCACCGCTCGCTCGTAACCTTCCTCTGTAAAGGCAGGAGCAAATGATAAAGACAAAGAATTCACACAATGACGCGTATTTTTCTGCGTTAAACCTTCTCCTATGAAGATATGCCCTAAATGTCCACCACACCGCTTACAGACAATTTCTGTTCTTTCTCCATCAGGGTCGGGTCTTCTTAAGACAGCACCCGGGATCTCTTCATCAAAACTCGGCCATCCACATCCTGATGCAAATTTGTCTTTCGAGAGATACAAGGGAGCATCACAGCGTTTGCAAACAAACACGCCGGCAGCATCATGTTGATTGTACTGACCTGTTCCAGGTCGTTCTGTCTTCTGATGAACGATGATCTCTTCTTCTGTGGGCGTTAATCGATGGAAACGGATCATGAGACCTCTTTCGAAACTTGAATTGATTTTCTTATAAGATTCTCCACCAAAAAAATGAAGATTTTTTTTCATCGGAAAAAGTATCGTGATCTTCCGTCATAACAAGAGGAAAATGATGAGAAAAAGACTCACAATCATTGGTTTAGCCTTATCATCACTATGTTCAGCACTCGATGATAACTTGGAGCTCTTGATTTCACAAGAAGAGCTTGCATCTAAAATCGCAGAAGTTGCTCAACAGATTAACTCTGACTATGCAGATAAAAATCTGACGTTAGTCATGATCATGAAGGGATCAGCGTGTGTCACAATTGACCTGATGCGCTATCTCACTGTCCCTTTCAAGTTAGAGTATGTGAAAGCGAGTAGTTACGGGTACAATGGAAGCACCAATGGTGCGCTCACTCTTTCAGGACTCAATCAAGTGGAGATCGAAGGAAGAGATGTCTTGCTAATCGATGATATCTTTGAGACTGGAAATACCATCTTGAAAGTGACAGAAGCTCTGATGGAGCACCATCCCAAGAGCATCAAAACGCTTTTACTATTGGTCAAAAACATCCCGAGAAAAACGACTTACCGACCAGACTACACTCTTTTTGAGATCGAAAATCGCTTTGTGATCGGCTATGGATTAGATTATAAGGAGTTATACCGTGGACTACCTGCTATTTACGCCTTTGTCAACGATACCCCTCCATTTTGAATGCCCGACTCCCTCGATTTCTCGAGGGAATCTTTTTATTCACTTGCTTTATTGAGAAAGGCGATCAAACTGTTGATCGAATTTCTGAAAATGCTGATATCCTGAGACTCATTATGGCTGTGTGCAGCTGTCTTGGGATCTTCTACACCTGGAACGATCATTTCCATGTCAGGAAAGGCAGCTTGGAATTCACGCAGTAAAGGAAGAGCTCCACCGCAGGGCATTGCTGAATAGGTGGAAAAATTTTCTCCCATCGCCGCTAGATATTTCTTTGAAAATGTTCCCGCTAAATTCGCTTTCCAAGCCCATGCCCCCTTCTCATCTGTGTTGATTTCAATCGGCAAGTTGTAAAGAACAGATTGTGATTTCAAGTGATCAACGACATGTTGAGAGATCACATTGGGATCTTGTCCAGGTGTCACTCGGATTCCAATTGTGCAGGTTGCACTTTCTTGAATCGAATTTCCGCCATTGGGTTGTCCACAATTCAAATTCACGACACTGACGCTGGGCTCTTCAACAATCCTCTCGTAAATGGATACCTCAGGATTTCCTCTGAGTTCTCCTCCTTCGATGACACCATGGTCTCGAGCATAGGACTCTGCACTTTGAGAACTACTCGCTAAAATTTCGCGCTCTTGATCGTTGAGTGGCTGATGATCCTCGCGTAAGGCAGGAAGCAACTCGGGATCGTTCAACGCATGAACCAAGCTAGCGATAGCACGCGCGGGATCGGGAGCAAGACATCCAATGCCACTGTGGATGGGTTTTTCTAAAGCATTCACCTTCAGTTTGACGTTGACTACACCGCGTGTTGAGCTCGTTAAAGTCCCTGTATGCACATCGCGATTGAGTCCATCTAAAACGATCAACGCATCGGCTTGCAGTTGTTCTTTATACTGCTCTAGAAGCGGTGTCATGTGCGTGGAACCATACTCCTCCTCTCCTTCAAAGAGCAGCTTCACATTCACGGGGAAAGGGATTCCTGCAACTAAGAAAGTCTCGAGAGCGGTAAGAATAGACACAATACCTGCTTTATCATCGCTAGCTCCCCTGCCATAAAGGCGTCCATCTCGTTCTTGCATAATGAAGGGATCGGTTAACCATTTACTGCGGTCTACAGGTTGCACATCATAATGCGCATACAATAACATGGTGGGCAGTGCGGGATTCACCATCCATTCTGCGACAATGAAAGGAGCTGAATCCTCAATGCTGATAGAAGAAACATCAAATCCCATCCCCTCTAACTTCTCTTGAAGCATACAAGCCACTTCTCTTAAATGTGCCATGTTGTAATCGGGACTTGTGGGATGGCTCACCGAACGCACGGCAACCAGCTGTCCTAAAAATTCCGTTGCTTTCGCAAATTGCTCATCGCTTACAACAAATTGGGGTTGTTGGGTAGTTGCAACAAGATCTGTTCCCATCCAAGCACTAAAAACACAACACATCATGGTCATTGCATATGTTTTTCTCATACCGCCTCCGAAAAAA
>Ga0206972_1090_pt2 | contig 20373 bp, 15 predicted proteins | sample Alteio_BWOrgHeat_86_FD_152925 | JGI IMG/M metagenome (GOLD analysis project Ga0206972, IMG submission 152925) | Enriched cells from forest soil in Barre Woods Harvard Forest LTER site, Petersham, Massachusetts, United States -... | ecosystem: Environmental > Terrestrial > Soil > Temperate forest >...
CAGGTAGGGGATCGCATAACGCGTACCTCTTTGTTCAAATGCAATGCAATCCCTCGTAGCGATCACGCTGCTTTTGGTCATGCCGGCTATCCAGGCGAGCGAGCTGTTACCCGGACCACCGCTCGTGAACAGCAGCGGATCGTTCTTTTTGTTCGGGTTCTTGCTTCGCAGAACAATAAAAGGAAGGCGGATCGTGGCCGTATTTCTCTTGTTGCGGTTCTCGGGCACCAGCAGGTATCCGCACCGTGTCGCAAAGCTGCTGTCGATCTTTATGGGGCAGGCGCCAGGCTCTATTACAGGGGTGTAACTATTTTTCTCCTGCGCCGCCACAGTAAGCGGGCATAACAATATCGGCAGTAAACGGCAAAACCATTTCATATTAGGGAAACTTCAGGGCAGGGAAATGGTTACGAAAAATACTCCAATCTCTATTTGAAATGAAACGTGACGGATACCGCCATGTTGAGCGCCTTACTGGTTGGCCTGCGCATCTGCCCATAAATATGATAGGTCAGCTGGTTGCCCTTCAGGTAACCGATCAGTTCGGGGCTGCTGGCCGGGACGTTGGTGACGGTTTGTGTGGCAGTATCCGGGAAACTGAGGTTAATAAAGTTGGCCGGTATCGTGTCGGTATTGGAGGCAAGCGTAACGCGCGTGGAGGTAAAATTAGACAGGTTGTTGGATGCATCGCCATTGGGAAGGTTCACTACCACCTGCCGTACTGTAATGGAACTAACATCGCTCAGGCTGAATATATTGCCGGTATTGACCCTTATGGTACTGTCGAGGTTGAAGGAGGTGGTAAAACTGCCGAGGGAGATTTCTCCCGAAGGCACTACTGGTATGGCGGGAACCGTTACCTGGAAATCCGGGACATTGGCATCGAAGCCCGTAAATGTTTCATTCAGGATCTTTTTACAGGAAACTGTGATCAGTACCAGGGAGGCTGCACAGAGAAGGATTCGTTTCATACCGTTAGCGTTTATGAGAGGGGGAGGTCCAAGAAGCATGCCACCTGTCTTCGGTTGGTGGCATGCCCGCCTGCAAAGCTAACACTCCTTTGGGAAAGCCCAGTCCAGCCTGTCCGGCAGGGAGGACTACCCGTCCGGTAAGCGGGCCTGTCTACCGACAGGCAGACCTGGCTGCCGGTAGACAAGTTCTAAACCAAATAGTATATTTACCCTGCAACCAACGTCTTATGGAGGTACATCACCACAGCAGCCATGGTAATGGCGAGAAAAAGATAAAACAATACTTTATCGAGTTCATGATGATCTTCCTGGCGGTTTCGCTGGGTTTCCTGGCAGAAAGCCTGCGGGAGCACCTGTCTGACCGCACCAAGGAAACCGAGTATATCGGGTCTATGATCAATAACCTGAAGACCGACACCCTGAAGCTTGACCACGTAGTGGATTATTACGCTGGCAATATCAGGGATATAGACAGTTTCCTGGTCAATTTTTCCCTGCTCGAGAAAGGGTTCAACATCAAAAGCTTTAGAGGCATTACCCAGATACAGGCCGGGTATATTGATTTTATCTACACAGACCCCACCATGCAGCAGCTGAAGACGGCGGGAGGCATGCGGTACATCCGGAACCTCGGTGCTATCGACAGCATGATGGACTATGATACGCGCGTAAAATCGGCGCTGATCAACGAGGGGGTGTTGAGCCGGCTCTATGAAGAGGTACACCGGCAGTTGCGCCAGCTCTACAAGTGGCAGATCGTGGTTCCGCGGTTAAGCGGTATAAAAACGCCGCAACAGGCAATGCCGGTGATTGAAGCACTGACAAAGGAAAACCCCGATATGCTGCTGACACATGATCCGGCGCGACTGGGAGAGTTCTATAATCTTATTGCGGACTATGTAAAGATCCAGAGCCTTGTGCGGGCCGAAATGAAGGCCCTGAAGAAACAGGCCACCCGGCTGATCGCCTACCTGCGGCAGACATATCACATAAAAGATTGATTTCTCAGCAGGCCGGCCTGTCTGCCGGAAGTTAGTCATCCCCGGAAAGGAATCCATGTGGCAATCTGCCTGCCCGAAGCAGGTGAACCTGCTTACGGAGAGGCGGGTTGCAGCTTTTTTGCTAATTTTTAACCCTTTGCTTACCCCCATTCTGCTATTTTTGCCCCTCTGCCTTGACTTTGAGGGCATTTCAACTGAAACAAATGAAAAAAACGTTACTCTTACTGCTTAGTGTTTACCTCCTGTACTCTGCCGATGCCCAGCTGAGCAAGCTCTTCAAAAAGAGGAACAAGAACCCACAGAACTACGTAAAGACAGATGCCCCCAAGGAAAAGCCGGATTTTTCCAAGGTGAATATGAAGGAACGCGCAGCAGACCACCTGGTACTGCAATATGGCGCGGATACCTGGATCGGTAAGCCCGACAGTGCCCGCACCGGCGGTTTCAGCCGTTCATTCAATGCTTACCTGATGTTCGACAAACCGTTCAAAACCAATCCCTATTTCAGCCTGGCCTACGGCGCGGGTATCGGGAGCAGCAATATCTTCTTCGATAAGGTGAATGTTCAGGTGAATGCCAACAGTCCCACCCTTCCTTTTTCGGACGTGTCTGGCGGCATCCATTTCAATAAGTTCAAACTGACCACCATTTACCTGGAAATACCTGCGGAGATCCGTTATTACTCCAATCCTATCAACCCCAACCGTTCCTGGAAACTGGCGGCCGGTCTCAAAGCCGGTACCCTGATCAAGGCGTATACGAAAGGAAAGGACCTGCAGGATAAGAACAATGCCAGCATTTACGGATCCACCTATATCCAGAAAACAGACGATAGCCGTTTCATCAACAGCATTCTCGTGGCAGGCACGATCCGCGTGGGTTATGGAAACTTTTCGCTGCACAGCGATTTCCAGATCACGCCCGTACTGAAGGCCGGAGCAGGAAGCGATATCCATACGCTTTCCATCGGTCTCACCATCAGCGGCCTGTAGCCCGGTTTTTCTCTCTCCCGTTCCATCATGGTCCGTCTCCCTAAAAGGTGCCGGTATTCAGCGGCAGCTGTACACCCTATCTTTGCGGCGCGGTCTTTGGCATGATTATGCCGCAGCATTTTTTACCCTTAATGAGACATCCTTGATCGAGAAGCAACAGAAAATACAGAGCGAAGAAAAAGCCGTACTGGTGGGCCTCATACAAAAGGAGCAGACCGATACCCAGGTACAGGAATACCTGGATGAGCTCTCCTTCCTGGCAGAGACGGCGGGTGCCATAGCCGTCAAACGCTACACGCAGAAAATGGAAAGGCCCGACAGCAAAACATTTGTGGGCAAGGGCAAGCTGGAAGAGATCAAGCAGTATGTGCTCTCCAAAGGGATCGACATTGCCATATTCGATGATGAGCTCACGGGCTCACAGATCAGCAATATTGAAAAAGAACTGGGCATTCCTACGATAGACCGAAGCGATCTTATCCTTGACATCTTCGCGAGGCGTGCGCGTACCGCACAGGCACGCGTGCAGGTGGAACTGGCGCAATACCAGTACCTGCTTCCGCGCCTCAAGGGCATGTGGAAACACCTGGAACGCCAGGGTGGCGGCATCGGCACCCGCGGTCCGGGGGAAACGGAAATTGAAACGGACCGCCGTATCGTGAAAGACAAAATATCCCTGTTGCGGAAACGGCTGCTGGAGATCGACAGGCAATCGTTCACCCAGCGCAAGGAGCGCGGGGAGTTCATCCGGGTATCGCTCGTCGGGTACACCAATGTTGGGAAGAGTACACTGATGACCGTGCTGAGCAAGAGCGATGTGTTTGCAGAGAACAAGCTCTTCGCTACGCTCGATACCACCACGCGCAAAGTAGTGTTCGAGAATACGCCCTTCCTGCTGAGCGATACGGTGGGATTTATCCGCAAGCTGCCGCATCACCTCATCGAAAGTTTCAAGAGCACGCTGGACGAGGTACGCGAGGCAGACATCCTGCTGCACGTGGTAGACATTTCGCACCCACAGCATGAGGACCAGATCGGGACCGTGAATAAGACATTGCAGGAACTGAAAGCATTCGAAAAGCCGACACTTACCATCTTCAATAAGATGGACCAGTATGAAAAAAATAATTTCGATCCCTGGCTCGAAGAAGAAGTAAAGGTGGAAATACTGCGGGAACTGAAAGAGAAATGGGAGAATATCACCGAAGGCAACTGCGTGTTCGTTTCGGCAACGGAGAAAAGAAACCTGGATGCATTGCGGGAGAAGATACTGCACAAGGTGCGCGAGCTGTATGAAATACGGTATCCTTACCGCACGCTGCACTATTGATCCACCCCAAATAAAAATCCGGTATCATGGAGATACATATCGACTATAATGGCAACACGTATCACGGTGTGGCCACTCCTTATGAAGACAGTATTCTCGATGGAGAGCCCTTCAAATTCAAACTGGTGATCGATGAGGAGGACAAGGGCATGCTCACCCGCACAGGATCAGGATGGGAAAGCGATACCCTGGAACCCGGATTGGCTGAGGTCATCGGGAAATACCTGCATGAGTGGTATCGCTAAACGCCGATCCTTACTGATTATCTTCTTTTTTCCTGCCCCAGCTTCCATTGGCCGTTCGCTGCATGCCACTGATCAGTGAGCTCTGCGAACTGTCGGCAGACAATTCCTGCGGCTTCAGCGGCTGGCGTACCGGCGTTGCTGCCGGTGAAGGCGTGGTCTTTTTGTCCATCACTGCCTTTGGTGCTTTTGCGATGTTATTATTGGTGGATGGGGTTGCGGCCAGGCCCGTTGAATTCATATTGGACGATGCGGCCGGCGCGTGTACAGGCGTAGTATTTTCTGCGGCCACCGGTGCGGGCAAGGGCCTCGCGATCTCCGGCGCAGGCTCCTGTCGCGGAGCATCCGTCACCGGCGGGATTACGGGGCTGTTTCCGCGTGTGGTCTCTTTCGGGCTTTCTGCAGCCTGGCTGTTATTCTTTTGCGGGTAGGTGTAAGTGTTGTAGCTGTGTTGTACAGGGGCAGCAGACCTTTCATAGGTGTTGTTGCCGGTGCGGGCGCCTGTTTCCTGGTAGCCGGGATTTTCGTCCGCAACGGTTTCGGTTGAACGCGTTACCTGTTCGTAGGAATGACCCGAAGACGGCGCGGGCGCCTGCCCGCCTGAGTTTTGCTTATAGTGCTGGTACCATTCATTATAGGGATCGTTTGCCTGGGTGGCCTGTTCGGATGCATGATGAAAACGTTGGTATTGAGGTCCCCGGTACTGTGCATACTTCGTTTTGTAGTAGTCATCGTCCAGGTAGGGAGCATTCTCATTGATGCGGACCTTATAGCAACGATAGAGATCGAATCCTGCGAAGCGCGCGGGTAGTGCGGGACTGGCCTTCCAGTCGCGGCCATTGAAAAACACGAATGCGTGTCCGGGCACATAATAGTAAGCGTCGATATCCGGGAGATAGTAGTAGAGATCGCGCTGGTAGCCTGAGGGCAGCCAGGAAAGATCGTTGCTGGAACCGGCGTAGCGGCCATATTGAGCCGTGGCGGGCTGGAAAAACCATAGGCCGGGAAGTACAAGCAGTACGGGAAACATCTTTTTCATGGCAGGAGTTTTCATGAGGATAGACCTGCAAGATGCACAAAGGATTAATGATCCGCTGTTAGCGAAAATAAAAAAGGAAGCAATAAAAGGTTAAAGCTGCTGGTGCTGGATCGCGTTGTTGCACCAGTCGATCAGGTCCTGTTCCACGTGAAGTGTCCACCGGTCTGTAGAAGAAACCCTCCACCTATCGGCTTTTTTTTCCATATGAAACTGGATCGTGCCCTTGGTTGGGTGAAGCATCAATACGATATATCGGCCGGTAAAATGAAGTTCGAATTCTCCTTCTTCTGCCTCGGGAATGAAACTGGCGAAAAACACGCTGTTGTCTCTTTCGAAGGTACGGGTGAATGAGGCGCAGGAATAATCCCGTTCAAGATGTGTCATTCTGATTACTGCTCCCATAAAAGATATTTTTTACATGTATGCAATACTAATGCCAAGGTGGGGTAACCTATAAGGTTGGCACCTTATGGGTTGGTAACCTCCTGGGTCGGAAACCTTGCAGGTTGGCACCTTATAGGTTGGTAACCTCCTGGGTCGGAAACCTTGCAGGTTGGCACCTTATAGGTTGGTAACCTCCTGGGTCGGAAACCTTGCAGGTTGGCACCTGATAGGTTGGTAACCTCCTGGGTCGGAAACCTTGCAGGTTGGCACCTGATAGGTTGGTAACCTCCTGGGTCGGAAACCTTGCAGGTTGGCACCTGATAGGTTGGTAACCTCCTGGGTCGGAAACCTTGCAGGTTGGCACCTTATAGGTTGATCGGGCTATCTGTAAGGTGGCCGGCTTTTCTTTCCGCGCCCAGCGCGAGATCATCTCGCCGTGATCGGTCAGCCAATGGCTAAAAGGATTTTGACCGATTTTTTTAAAAAGGAACGCCGGAAAATCAGTATTTTTCTATTTAGAAGTGTTAATCCCCCCAAAATCAACTGTTTATGCGACCCCTGAGGAGTTTTACGGCATCCGACCTGACCATTTTCATGCAGCATCTCTCCGGCATCCGGATGATGTTGCCCAGCCAGGTAAAACTGTTGCCGGCCGAAAGAAGAAGCATGTTCAAACTCAATTCAAAAAAGCATGTGTTCGTTGAATCTGCTTTGAAATACATGAAGATGCACCCCGAGATGGTGCCTGCCGGCGTGGATGTTTCCACCTGCAATAATTTTCTGCTGTTATATCACCAGTATACCGAACTGCTGGAAGAACTCGAGAAGGTGAAAACGCAGATGGAGGATGTGAAGCTGCAGATCGGTAACAACGTAATGAAAATGACAAGAGCCTATTTCCAGAATACGCGTTTCGCCTCTCAATCAGGTATCCGGCATGCCGAACCCATCTACCAGCAATTGAAAATGAACTACGCGGTAGGAAGGAACAGCAGGAAAAGTTAAACCCTTCATTTTATAAATTATTGAACCCTAAATCGTTAAGCAAATGAGTGCATTGTAGCAAGGGCAACGGCACCGGAATGGCATGGTTTTTAATCGTTATGCATTAAACGATCCTTTATGAAAACCATGGATAAAAGAGACCCATCCGCCAACCGGCCCAACGATGAACTGATCATCATTGTTGACGATGTTCCTAACGATGTAGCGATCAACAGCGAAGATTTCGCCGAGATCGAAATAGACGAAGAAGACCTGGAAGAGGCAGACGAAGAGTAATCCCGCCGGGGGGACTCCCTGGCGGATCAATTTTTTTTACGGCGGCGCCATTTGTACAGGATCACACCGAGTAATAACAGCCATGTGATCGCCGAGGCGATGATCGCCGGAATACGGGACGTGTAATAAGAGGCGGGCCTGAATGAAAAATACACGTCATGCTTTCCGGGTGGGATCACAATCCCCCTCAACACATAATCCACAGGAACAATAGCAGTTTCCTTTCCATCAACATAGGCTTTCCATCCGCGGTCATAATATACTTCGCTGAATACGCCGAAATGCGCCTGCCGACCGTTGTATGTATACCATATATCATCATTATCATTTTTCCGCAGCACCAGGGAAGCAGAACTATCGGTGCCGGTTGAATCGAACGGCAGCACCTGTTGTGCATACCTGCTTTCCACAAGGGCGGTATCGAGCGGATGAAAATCGCCGAGCGCCCGCATCATGTCTGCAGGCCCCGGCAGAAACCTGATATTTTTTACCAGCCAGCAGGGCCCGCAGGCGCCGGCATTCTGCCGCAGGGCCAGTTCACCGGTAGCGCTGTCTTTCACCACCAGGTATTTTAGATTGAGCATATTCAGCACCTGCGGATTCATCGGTTGTTTGAGCAACTGGTAGTTGATCAGGTCCTCCATGATGCTCAGTTTGGCCGGATGATAGCCTCCCGCCGAATGGAAATAGTAGGACATCGTGGCTTCCTCGAAGGTTTCGTCGCTGAGATCCATCACGCGATACCAGGAAGTATCTTTCAGGATCAGGGAATCGACAGGGCGCGGTACAAAATGATCCGCTTCGATCAGTTTGGGCTCCCGGTAATTCGAATCATTCAGGAATCGCTTCCCGATACCCCAGGAATCTGCCGTTGTGATCAGCAGCAGCATGATAAAAGCAAAAACGGTCGGGATCCTTTGGCGGATATAATACCACAGCACTACAAATACTCCTGCCATCAGCAGGAAGGTGCGTACCAGGTCTGCCGCGAGCAGTGATTTCCTGTCTGCCAACAGTGCCGTGTACAACGGGTCGGCGGTGTCCCTGAAATTGCGCTGCAGATAATTTCGGAGCAGCCCGTCGGAATGTCCCACATAATCGAATACAAAATAACAGGCTACGGCGGCGAGCAGCAATGCGGCGGCGATCGCAGCGCCCTTCCGGAAAAGCGGGATCATTGCGTTCCTGTTGCTGTCGTCCGACAACTGCTGCAGGAACATCACGGCTACGAGCGGAAATAACAGTTGCGGGATCACCAGCACCATGCTGGGCGCCCTGAATTTGTTATAAAAGGGGAGATGATAAAAAAGGAAATCATTGAACCATGCAAGGTGTGAGCCCCAGCTCATGAAGATGGCGATCGCGCAGGCGAACAGCATCCACCATTTATGACGGGTCCGGAGGCAGCACATACCCGCGATAAAAAGAAAGCAGATCGCGGCGCCGAGGTACACGGGTCCCGAGGTTCCGGGCTGCGGCCCCCAGTATACACAGGAACCCATTACTTGGAGGAGCACATGTTCGCCTTTGACATGATTGGCAGCGGCCACTCTTCCCACGTGTGAACTGCGCGGCAGCGTATCGTCGCTGGAACCGCCGTACAGGTTGGGAACGCCCAGCGTAAAGGTCTCGAGCGGGCCATAGCTCCAGTTAAATGCATAATTTTTTGGCAGGCCTTCAACAGGTGCGTCTGTGCCATTCATCTGGAGCGAAGTGCCGCCGCGCATCGTGGCCCTGGAGTAATCACTGGTAGCGGCGAGGTTCACGAGGTTACAGGCCGCGCCCGTCAACCCGGCGCCAATGGCGAGTGCGCTGGCGAGCAGCAGGTGACGGTATTCCTTTCTTACGACCCACCGGATCGCAAAGGCGACGCTCATACATCCAGCGAGCAGCAGCGAATAGTAAGTGATCTGCAGGTGGTTTTGCGCGATAAGCAAGGCACTGAAAAGGGCGGTCAGCGCGGCGCCCCACGCATACCGCCGGGTGTAGATCAGCCACAGGGCGCCTATCAATGCGGGCATGTAACCCAGCGCCTGCATCTTTGTATCGTGGCCTACTGCAACAATAATGGAAGTATAGCTGGCATATGCATAGGCAATGCCGCCCAGGATGGAAGGGAGCGTACGGATGCGTATTACCCGCGCCAGGAAATAAAATGAAATGCACAGCAGGAAAAAAAAGCCGGCCGGTTTTGGCAGAAAAAGCAGGAACAGGGAATGGAGCACCTGCACACTGAGCGGGTTGTGGGCGTCCATCGCGATCTGGAAAGCCGGCATGCCGCTGAAAAGGTTGTTGTTCCAAAGTGGGAGCCGGCCATGCGCCTGCTCATAGCGGAAAAGGTCCTGCGCCATTCCTTTCCACTGGATGATATCATCCTGTTCCAGTATTTTCCCCTGCAGTGCGGGCCGGCAGTAGATACAGGCAACCAGGGCAAAAAGGACCACCGCAGCCAGGTGGGGCATGATCTTTTTGAAAATTGATCCGGAATGCTCCATTATGTGTTAAAAGTATGCAAAAGCGCGGCTGCCAGGCCCGTTAAAGTTTGTGTAACAAGGCCGTTTTAACCCTTCCGGTAAGGGTAAAGTACCGATCTTTGTATACCGCAGCAGGGACAAGTCAACTGATTGTTCATCAACTAATTATAATAAATTTTACTATAAAAAATATTTTCAAGATGAGTAGAAAAAAACATTCCTTTCGTGAACAGTTCCCGCTCAGGGCGCTGTTCCTTTCACTGGTTATTCTGATCTCCTGCCTGGCTTTGTTGTCGCATACTTCCAGGACCGCAGCAGCGGCACCGGCACTGGTAGCGGCAAAAGAAATAAAGACAGCCGATCCCCGGGAAGAACTGTATACCAGCCTGCACCTGGATGCCATGGGCTTGTCGCACGAGGCTTTCGAATATGGATTGCAGGGCCTGAACCGTCTGGCTTCTGCCGGAAAGGTAGAGAACAGCGATATTCTTTCGATCGTTGACTTCAGCCTGCCAAGCGCCAGCAAGCGTTTGTTCGTGATCAACCTGAAAACGGGCGAGCTGCTGTTCAATACCCTGGTATCTCACGGACGCAATTCGGGTCGTGAAACGGCAACGGCATTTTCAAACGAGCCGAACAGCTTTAAGAGCAGTCTTGGCTTTTATGTAACGGGTACCACTTACCAGGGGCATCACGGTTATTCACTGAAGCTCGCGGGTCAGGAACAGGGTATTAACGACAAGGCGGAGAGCCGTGGTATCGTAATGCATTGCGCGCCGTATGTAGATGAAAAGGTTGCCCGCGCCCAGGGTTACATCGGCAGGAGCCAGGGTTGCCCGGCCATACCATCGGATGTTTACAAAGAAGTGATTGGCAAGATCAGGAATGGCACCTGCCTGTTCCTGTATAGTCCTGATAAATTTTATGCATCTCATTCCACCATCCTTCAGAATAACCTTGGATAGGCACAAAAATGCTTTGGTAGGGTGTGCAACTGTTCTGTATATTGGACCCGGATTTTTTGTGCCCCCCGTTGATTGATTATGAGACCAAAACTACTCAACTGCTTTTTTGTTGTACTGTTATTGCCTGCCCTTCGTTCGGCGGCGCAGGTAAAAGAACCGGAGAGCAAGGCGGAACTGCAGCAGCTGATGCTGCTCAGCAAACAGCAGCAGGCGGAACTGCAGCAGCGGCGCGACCAGAAGGTCCTTCTGGAGCAGCAGCAGAAAGAACTCGACCAGAAGGAGAAAGCGCTCCTGCAATTGCGGGTTGAAAAAAAGCAGGGCGAGCTCGATGCTGAAAAACGCCGCCAGGCAGACATTCTCCTGAAAAACAGGCTCCAGGCCAGGATCGAAGAGGCCATCAAAGACAAACAGATCTCTGCCCAGAAGGTGCAGCTCAGCTATAACCAGCGATGGCTTTTTTTCCTGGCCACGCTGGTGCCCCTCGTTGTCATTATCGCTCTCATCATGAATGTAAACCGCCGCAGAACAAAGCGGCTGAACAAACTCATCTCCAGCCAGCACGATGAACTGGAACAGATCAGCAAGGTAAAGGACAGGGTATTGAGCGTGGTGGGGCATGATATGCGCACCCCGCTCAATATCCTGGTTTCTTTCACCCAGCTGTTGAAGAATGCCGACATCCCGCCGGCGAAGATGAAAGAGTATATGGAGCAATTCGAATCCACCCTCAACCATACATCCTTCCTCATGGATAACCTGTTGCAGTGGGCCGCGAGCCAGATGCACGGGTATAAGCCGATTATCACGGAGGTGCAGGTGAGTGGGATCGCAGAGGATGTGATCAAACTGCTGCGCGAAAGGGCCGGCAAAAAGAACATACGGTTGGAGAACGCCCTTTCGCCGGAAACCACGGCGCTTGCCGATTCTGATATGATGGCCGTAGTGTTGCGGAACCTGGTGAGCAATGCGATCAAGTTCACGGAACGCAATGGCAGCGTTCAGATCAGTTCAACGCGGTTGCCCGACCGAACGATCATTGCCGTAGCCGACACGGGTATCGGTATGAGCGAGAAGAACCTGAACCTGTTCAATTCACCTGAGCTGGCATCCACTTCCACCACGCAGGGAACCGACAAGGAAAAAGGTACAGGGCTGGGATTGCTGCTTTGCAAAACATTTACGGCGCTGATGAATGGCCAGATCCGTGCAAGAAAAAATGAAAAAAATACCGGGACCATATTTGAAATCACTTTATCCAATGGAACGAGTATTGCTAGGCAGGCGGTGGCGTAAACCGCCCTGTTATGTTTTATTGTTGCTGTTACCCTGCGGGCTTTTTGCGCAGGCACCTTCCATCCGGTACGATGCGTACAGGATATTCACGAAAGATTCACTGGCTGCGCCGTTGTACCCGGTCAACTCGGGTGGTGCAGTTCCGCATTACTTATACGGGGCCACCACCACGCTGGCGGGCAATGGGGAGCCTGGTTACCGCGACGGATCCGGGATAGAGGCGCTTTTTAATTTCCCCTCGGCCGTGGCGATCGATTCAAAAGGAGATCTTTTTGTGGCGGATGAAAAAAACAACCTCATTCGAAAGGTAACATTGGCGGGTGTTGTCAGCACGTTTGCAGGAACGGGTCATTCCGGCGCCGCTAACAATCCTGACGGACGGCAGGCTTCTTTTAACGGCCCCTGTGGTATTGCGATAGATGCGCAGGATAATTTGTATGTGACGGACTGTTACAATCACCAGATAAGAAAAATTACGTCAACGGGCATTGTGACCACCTACGCAGGTTCCGGGGCACCGGGAATGATCAATGGGGCAGCACATGAGGCGCGGTTCAGCTACCCGGTATCCGTAGCCGTTGATTCGTCGGGCATCGTGTATGTTTCCGACCAGGGCAATAACAGGATCAGAAAAATAGAAGGCGGAACGGTAACCAGTTTTGCCGGCAGCGGCGTGGAGGGTTTTGCGAATAGCCGGACAGGCGCCCAGGCACAATTTCACCAGCCGGCCGGTATCGCCAATGACATGCTTGGAAATGTTTATGTGGCCGATCAGCTCAATCACAGCATCCGGAAGATCACGCCGGCGGGCGTAGTAACTACAGTGGCTGGGACGGGGCTTGCGGGATCAGTGAATAACACCAATGCGCTGTCCGCCAGTTTTAATAATCCAATGGGCATTACAGTGGATGAGGCGGGGAACATATATGTGGCCGATGCGGGCAACGAACAGATCCGGAAGATCACACCCAATGGAAATGTGTCGGCGTTTGCCGGCAGTGGTGCGCCGGGCAATGTAAACAACAGCAATGGACAGCAAGCTGCCTTTTATTTTCCGAATGATGTGGTCACCGATCACCAGGGAAACGTATATGTGGCCGATTGCCTGAACCACTGTATACGGCATATCGAAGGCACCGGGTATTCTGTGAGCCCGGATATCCTGCCCCAGGGCCTGGAGTTCGACAGAAAGACCGGCGTATTCAGCGGACGGCCCACAGAACTTTCCCCCGGAGAGATGCATACCGTAACTGCTTACAACCAGCATGGCAGCAGTTCTGTTCAGCTGGGGCTTGCCGTATCATCACAACCGGGAAATGCGCTGGCGATAGATGACTTTGACGATATCGTTACCATACCCGATGCACCTTCTTTGCATGCACCTGCCTTTACCGTGGAGATGTGGGTGAAATGCCGGAACAACAAAGAGGGCCGATTCCTGGTAAAAAGGAATAACAAATACCAGTTTGATGAGAGCTTCGCGATAGGGGTGGATAGTTCGCAGCATTTCCGTGCAACGATGTCGTCGGGTGAGGGGATAAAAAGCAGCCAGCGGTTTACGTTGCAACCGGCTACGCTTGAGCTGGACCACTGGTATTATCTGGCTGGCGTTTTCGCCCCCGATTCTATGCGGCTGTATGTGGATGGCGTTTTCCAGAGCGCGGTAGCAACCGGGTTCCCCGTTGCAGACGGGATCAACTCCATGACGATCGGGTTCGATCAGAGAATGTCTTTCGAGATCGATGAGGTGAGGATATTCCGCGGTAACCAGAAAGACCGGATACTGCCGGATATGACCAATACCATTTTACCGTCCACCGCAGGGTTGGTGGCCTACTATAATTTTAATCTCGGGCGCGCAGGCAGGGACAATGGAGAATACGTTACCCTGTACGATCTGTCGCCCCATGCCAATCATGGGAAGCTGCACAACCTGTCCCTGTCAGGCAGTACTTCCAACTGGGTAACCAGTTTTGCCATGGTAGTACCACAGGCAAGAGAAGCCATGGAAGTAGAGGCGCATCAATTTACGGCTCGCTGGGAGTCATCGCTTTTTGGCGATGCAGGTCGTTACCTGGTAGATGTTGCAACGGATGCCCTTTTCCTGCAATGTCTTCCGGGTTTTCGGGGTATAGAGGTGAAGGCACTCTCCCGAATCGTCACCGGCCTGCAACCCGCCACCACCTATTATTACAGGGTTCGCTGCGAAAATGAGACGATGCGCGGGGAAGGCGCTTATTCGCGGACCATAACCGTCACAACAAAAAATTGATGGGGGAGCGCCTGCCTGCCGAAGACACGTTTAGCCTGCCTGGTATCTTTTCAGCAGGTTTTTGTCGATGATCGTTTCCTGTATCAGCTGCCGGTAAGAGCTGCTCAAAGGGATGACCTGCCTGTTAGACAGGGTGATGGAATTTGGATTGATGGAAACGATTTGCATGATGTTGACGATATATTGTTTGTGTACCCTTCGGAAGATATCCTGCGACATCTGTTTCTCAATATTCTTCAGGCTCACCAGTACCACATGTGATTCTTTCTGAACGGTATAGATTTTTGAAAAATCCCCCATGCTTTCGATATACCAGATATCGGCCACTTTCAATTTGGTGTAACCGTTGCTGTCCTTGATAAAGAAATGCTCTTCGGGGCGTACGGTGTTCCCGATCTCGCTGATGCCTGGCAGTACGTCCACGGACTGGCTGGCGGCCACCGGGTCTTTCTTTACTATCGCCAGCTTTTTTATCTCGAGGTATTCGATGGCTTTGTTCACGGCTTTAAGCACCCGGTCGAAACTCGCCGGCTTCACGATATAATCCACGACATCGAGATCATAGCTCTCCGCTGCGTATTCGGGGTAAGAGGAGATAAAAATAAAAACAGGGGCCTTCTTCAGGCTTTTTACCAGGCCGATTCCAGACAGATCGGGCATTTCCACATCCGACAGCACGATATCGATCTCCTGGCGCTGTAGAATGAGCGCGGCTTCAAGGCCATCCGCGCAGTCGGCCACTACTTGTATATTTTTTATTTTGGAAAGATGCAAAAGCAACAGGTCCCTTTCAATAGGATTGTCGTCTGCGACAAGACAGGAGTACATGGATTGGTTTGAGGTTTAAAAATAGCGGAAACTGCAATAAAATAAATTTTTTTATGAATGGCAGGCATTTCCATCCATATTTAACCTTCGCCACAACTTAATCTACCCCCGCGTCCGGCACATCGACTAAAAAGGTTACTTCATCAAATGGTGCCCTGCAATAATATTCGATGCTTTATCATTACATCCTGTCATGATTTTCCGCCGTATCAGAAATGCTCGCGGACGAAGATGACGGGGCTGCAACCAAAACTAAATCTGTTTCCTATGATGCTACGGCTACTCAACTCCCGTTTCCTTTCCTGCAACATCCATCAACCGCGACGATAAAGCAAGTCTTTATCCGTCGCTTATTGCACGTACTTCATCCATTATCAATACATCTACCAAACACGCCCTCATATGAAAAAACCCAACCCGATTTATGCCAGTCCATTCCCCGCGATATATGGGGTATGTAAAAAGGCGCTTCCGTTCCTGACCGTTCTGCTGATATCGATGCTGGTGATGACCAGCAGATCGATGGCACAGGACAAGATCTCCGTTTCCGGCATTCAAAAGGATAGCTCGAAAGCGGCGTGGCATACTTTAAAGACCGTTGGATCGGTTACCATCTCCTACCAGTATGTGGATTGTGGTCCGATTGAATACGTGAACTTCAAAATTGACAACGCATCTTCCGACAAGGTTTCGGTATCGTGGAAATACAAAAAATACAACAACGGCACTGAGATTGTGCTCACCGCGGATTATGCCAACGTAAACTATACCGTGGGCGGAAACTCCTCGCTGACCGGCGCCTGTTATTCAGAAAATACCCAATTGGGTGTTTTTGTACGCGAATCAGGCCTGATATTAACGGTAACCGACATTGAGCTCACTGAAGTAAACGTTTCTGCTGCACAATAACCTACCCCAAAACCGAGCATCTCATGAGAAATATCTACAAACACGTATTGACATTCCTGGTACTGGTAACCGCAACAAGTTTGCAGTTCATCCATGCCCAGGTTATTTCGGGTACTACCAATACCACCTATAACGAGCATTCAGCCCCCATTGTGATCCACCCCGGCTTTACCGTAACGGGTGGCACCGGCTTTGGCGGCGGCTATCTCCTGTTTAACCTTGCGAACGGGTCCCTGGGCGATCAGCTCGGGATCAACAGCGATGCCAACCCCAACGCCGTTGGGGCCATTTCCGTTTCAGGCACCGGGATATTCCTCGGTAATGGAACCGGCACCAATATCATCGGTTCGATCGATGGTGTAATGAACGGCCAGAACGGCCAGCCACTCAAGATCAACTTTACCTCCAACCTCGATAACCCGTCTTTCGAAAACGGGCTGACCGGCTGGACGACAGTCAACTCGCAGATCCGGCTGGGTTCCACCCAGCTCCTCGGGTTTACTACTCCCGCCGACCCAACCAATCCATCCAATACCAGCGCGGGCGATACACATACGCCGCAGCAGGTGACTTTCACTTCTACCGTTAGTACGGCACAACATACCGATGGAACGCATTCGCTCCAGCTTTTCAGTTCGATGACCACCCAGGTTGGTTGTGATGTGGTTCATGGACCCTACGCATACAGTGGTGCATTCCAGTCCAACGCGAATGATGTACTCTCCTTTGACTGGAGGGCTATTGGCGGTAATGATGCCTATGATATTTTTGCCTACCTGTTGAACGTAAATACGGGCCAGAGTACGATCGTGCTGAACCAAACGGGCGCGAATGCGTCTGCGAGCACGCCCTTTGCCACAGTAAACGTGACTGTTCCCACCACCGGTACTTACCGGTTTGTTTTCGTTTCGGGCACCTGGGACCAGACCTGCGGATTGGCCGCCGGCGCTTCCCTGTACATCGATAACGTGAAAGTATTCGGTAACAACGTGGATCCTTCAGTGATCTCCAGCCTGGCGCAACACGTTACCTACCAGAACAACTGCGGTACTTCCGCCGCTACGCGCAACCTGACGGTGAGCGTAGTGAAAATAGATAATACTACTACTTCAGCCAGTTCCACCATTGCCCTGAATACGTTCGCTCCGATTGCGATCGCACAGAACGTGACCGTGGCCTTAGGTGCCAACGGCCAGGTGACTGTACCGGCAAGCGCGGTGAACAATGGTTCATCGGACGATTGTCTTTCCAGCATTACGCTGAGCAAAACGAATTTTACCTGTGCCAATACCGGGGCCAACCCTGTGGTGCTTACAGTAACGGATAGTTACGGTAATGTATCCACGGCCAATGCAACGGTAACGGTAATAGATAATATATTCCCTACGGTTAATTGTCCCGCCAATATCACGGTGAACAATACACCGGGTGCCTGCGGCGCCATTGTTACGTTTGCCGCAACCGCATCGGATAACTGTTCTGCATCGATCAATTACAGCATTCCATCGGGCAGTTTCTTCGCTACCGGAATCACGCCGGTAACAGTAATAGCTACCGATCCTTCAGGAAATGCAAGCCGCTGCACTTTCACCGTTACGGTGAAAGATGTTGATGTGCCCACCATCAGCTGCCCGGCCAACCAGACCCTCAACCTGGATGCAAGCTGCAATGCCTCCCTGCCCGATTACAGGGGCCTGTTGGGTGTCAGCGACAATTGCACGCCAGCCGGTTCACTGGTAATCACCCAGAATCCTGCACCGGGAACCATTGTGAGCACTACCGGGGCACTGATCGTTACATTTACGGTAGCTGATGCTGCCGGTAACACCAATACGTGCAACATACAGGTGACCAAGAGAGATGTAACGCCGCCGGTGATCAATTGCGTTACACCTATCACAACGAATAACAACCCGAATGTCTGCGGCGCAGTAGTTACCTACAACCGGCCAACCGCCACCGACAACTGCAGCGTTTCCGCATTCAATTTCTTCAATGCGGGCGAACCGAACAATGCAGGGTCAGAGGATTTCCTGCAGCTGTTCAACAGCGGCACCTGGAACGACCTCAACGGGAATAACGGATTGTTCTTTATTGTAGAGTTCAATTCGCTGATCACGACCACTTTCCCCAATTACACGAGTATAGGTCAGTTTGGCGGTCACACTTACTACATATCTACGTTTACAAATACATGGCAAGCCGCGCGCAATGCCGCACAGGCACTGGGAGGCGACCTCGCTTCTATCAATACATTAGCTGAAGACCAGTTCCTGGCACCTTTCGGCGGCAATGTATGGGTAGGCGGTTTCCAGGACCATACCGATCCGAACTATATAGAGCCGGGTAATGCCGCTCAGAATTTTGGTGGATGGAAATGGGTGGATGGCACCAAACTCGGCGCCGGCCAGATCACCATTGTACAGACGGCAGGACTTCCTTCGGGATCTACCTTCCCGATCGGTGTAACCACCAATACCTGGAAAGCCACAGACGAATCGGGTAATTCCTCTACCTGCACTTTCACAGTGACGGTAGTCGATAACCAGCTTCCTGTGCTGAGTTGCACCGCCAATGTCAGCCACGTAGCTGATCCGGGCGCCTGCTCTTACAGCTTTATACCTGCAACACCGGCGGTTTCCGACAATTGCCCCGGCGCAACAGTAACAGGCATTCGCAGCGATGGACTTGCCCTGAATGTACCTTATCCAGTGGGCGTAACAACGATCACCTGGACCGGTAAAGACGCCAGCGGCAATCTCAGCGTACCCTGCGTACAGACCGTTACGGTAACTGATAACCAGGCACCCGTAATTGTTAACCTGCCTGCGAGCTTCACCGTAACTGCACTGGCAGAGAATTGCTCTACGCTTACCACCTGGACGCCGCCGACAGCGACCGACAACTGTGGTATACAGAGCATCGTGAGCGATGACTTCTTCTACGAACATTTTGGATTTACACAACTGAATGTAGGTTCTCACCTGATCACCTACACAGTAACAGATATACACGGCAACAAGACTACGGCCAGCTTTACGGTAACCGTAACGGACAATGAACTTCCGCAGCTGACCGGTGGTCCTGCTAATATCGTCCTCAACAATGCGCCGGGCACCTGCAGCGCACAGGCATTGTGGAACCCGCCAACGGCCAGCGACAACTGCCCTGGCGTAACCATGACTGCGAACCACATCTCAGGTGAATTGTTCCCGGTAGGTATCACTACGGTGACCTATATCGCGACCGATCGTTCAGGTAACTCAGTTAACTACTCGTTTACCGTAACGGTGAATGATGTAGAGAAGCCAACGATCACTGCACCTGCCGCCGTAACCGTAACAGCCGACAACAACAGTTGCGCCGCTACGCATGTGGCACTGGGTACGCCGGTAACCGCAGACAACTGCGGCGTGTTGATCGTAATCAACGATGCACCTGCATCCTTCCCGGTAGGCAACACAACGGTCACCTGGACGGTAAGGGACATTCATGGTAACACCGCCACCGCCACGCAAACAGTAACGGTGACCGATAACCAGCAACCAACCATCAGCATTGCACCTGTAACAGCAACGGCAGACCGCGGTAGTTGCGCCGCAACGCACGTGGCGTTGGGTACGCCGGCAACCGGAGACAACTGCGGTGTAGCCACCGTAACGAACGACGCACCTGCATCTTTCCGGGTAGGCAACACAACGGTGACCTGGACGATAACAGATATTCACGGCAATTCAAATACCACCACACAGGTAGTAACGGTAACGGATAATGAGAAGCCAACTATTACCGCTCCGGCTACAGTGATCGTGACTGCGGATAATGGAAGCTGTGCCGCCACAGAAGTGGTATTGGGTACACCGGTAACGGCAGATAATTGCGGTGTGGCAACAGTCACCAGCAATGCGCCTGCATCCTTCGCTGTAGGTAATACAACGGTCACCTGGACGGTAACAGATATACATGGTAATTCCAGCACGGCTACACAAACCGTAACAGTGATCGACAAACAGGCCCCGACCATTACAGCACCAGCAACTGTTACCGTGAATGCGGATAACGGAAGCTGTGCCGCCACAGGAGTTGTATTGGGCACACCGGTAACGGCAGATAATTGCGGAGTGGCAACAGTCACCAGCGATGCACCAGCTTCTTACCCTGTAGGCAACACAACGGTAACCTGGACGGTAACGGATATACATGGCAATTCCAGCACTGCTACGCAAATTGTAAGAGTGATCGATAACCAGAACCCAACGATCACGGCACCAGCAACTGTTACTGTGAATGCAGATAATGGAAGCTGTTCAGCCACCAAAGTAGCGCTCGGTAAACCGGTAACGGCAGACAATTGCGGAGTGGCAGCAGTCACGAACGATGCGCCTGCATCCT
>Ga0206972_1103_pt1 | contig 20101 bp, 16 predicted proteins | sample Alteio_BWOrgHeat_86_FD_152925 | JGI IMG/M metagenome (GOLD analysis project Ga0206972, IMG submission 152925) | Enriched cells from forest soil in Barre Woods Harvard Forest LTER site, Petersham, Massachusetts, United States -... | ecosystem: Environmental > Terrestrial > Soil > Temperate forest >...
GGGCCGGCGCAGGAGCGATATCATCTCTGGGAATGCGGCAACGAGGAACAAAGCACGGGCGATCCGCAGACACGGTCCGATGACCGGGATGATGTGAGCAGCATTCTCGACGACATCTGGGATTCGGGCTGGGAGATCTTCTGGTTCCTGTTGAGCCTGATTGTGATTTATGTGGTCATCGCGGGAGCGGTGGTTGACGCAGTTGGATCCGCATTAGCGGCGGCGATTTTGACTGCTATTGCGGCGGCTGTGGCCGCCGCAACGCTCATTACGATTCCCGAGACCGAGAATCACCTGTGGATGATCAACTCAACCAAGTATCTGAACAACCAGTACATTCTCGCGAACGGCGGCACCGGGTATGAGAGCGATCAGGCAGATCTTCGGACCTGGATCCTGAACCAGACGCAGACAATCCTGCAAAACGACTTCATCGAATACAACAGCCGGCCTTACTCGCGCTACAGTCTGGCTTCCCTGATCAATCTTGCGGAATTCGCCACCGATCCAGCGGTTCGAACAGCGACACGCGACGTCCTGGAGTACTCGATTGCCAAGTACGCGGTGACGAGCAGCGAAGGACGGCGAATTCCGCCGTTCCGACGAAAGCGCGAGAACATGCAGTACGTCGACGGAAACCCGAGAAACGGCAAACCGGGCGAAGCGCCAAGCGGATTGTTCGATCTGATCTCGGGATCGGATCACCTGATGGCAGTCGGACAGTACTTCTTTGGAGACTCCCTGGATCTGCCGAGTTACCGCGGCGACTACGCCGCGTCAACAGCCGGATACCCACCGCAGGCGATCTATTATGCGACATCCCACTACCGGCCCGATGACGCGATCTTCTCATTGGCGATCGAAAGGGAAAAGGGTGGGTTAGTTCACCAGCGGCTGCATCATTATGGCTGGGAAATCGTCACGAGCGGCGCGAGCTTCACGATAACGGCAGGCGGGCACACGACTGGGATCGCCAAGTCAGCGACGGGTACGGCGATTGACGGGGCGCTTAAACCAGACGATCTGGGCGCGGCAGTTCCGACGACGCTGATGCTGGCGGGTGCGCCGGATCTTCCGCCCGGGCTGGACGACCCGAAGCATCCCCATCCGGCAGTCCCGCGCGCGGAGGAGACGCGACGGTCGACGCTGCAGCGGTTCCTGCGATTTGAAGGTAAGCTTCCGCGGCAATTGGACGATACCCCCAGCTACGACCGCAATTTGTGTGTGTGGGATGGCTTCGCATGCGGAGTGAATGTAAGAATTCCGACAGACATGGCCTATCCGTGCATGTCGTCCGCGGCTCCGTTCGGCTGGCATTTCCTCCGTTCGGATTCGGCGGACTGCAAGGGCTACAACGCTGGTCCGGTCTTCTGGATCGCGTTCTACTATCAGAGCGGCCCAGCGGTTGACAAGTCCGATTGGGGAAGCGTGGACTCTTACGGGTTCTTCGAGATCGTGGACGGCAGCGAGATGAGTTTCGACGAGTTCAAGACACGGGTGATGCGGAGGAACCCAGGTCCCGGCGATCCGATGCATCTTTCTGGAGACTGCGGTGGAACGTATGTTTCGGCGCGCGGATCGCCAGGGCTACGTATCGACTTCTCCTGCGAGCTGGTAACCGCGGTGGGTGGAGAGGCAATGCCGTCCCTGGAAAACTGGCCTTTTGCAGGAGCGCCGATTGGCAGCCTGGGGATAGCCCCAATTCAATCGAGCGGCGATGGACTTATCAACATCACCAGTCTCGCGGCAAAACGCAGGGTGATCCTGAATATGAAGCGTGCGGTGGATCCGCGCCACGACACGGTGACGCTGCCATGAGCCGGCTGCGAGGACTTTGTTTGGCGCTACTGAGCCTGGGAACTATCGGCACGCGATCGCTACTCGCGGATGCCACGGTGACGGCGTGTGTGAAGGACGTATGGCCGGGCGACCCGCGCACCGACCTCAGCGAGGCTTTGGCGGCCGGAGGGACGATTACGTTCGCGTGCTCCGGGACGATCGCGTTTACTCGCAGTCACGCGCTGACAAAGAACGTGACGATCGATGGTGGAAACACAATTACGCTGGACGGCAGAGGGAACAGGATGTTCACGATGGGGAATGTGTTTCCGTTCGTGGTTTTCAAGGGCATCCGTATCGTGGGGGCCGCGGCAGGCCCGTCGGGCTTGCCTGGCAGTGTGATTGTGGGAGAGGGAAATGTGGCCCTTCTCGATGGAACGACGATCTCGCAGTCGGATAAGCCGATCTGGGTTATGGCGGGATCGCTGACGATTCAGAATGCAGCCTTTCTTCAGAACAACGGGCCGGTGGCGGTTGTTTCAGAAGGCTCGCTCGACATTTCGAGGTTCGCGCGGTTCGACGACAACACGGGACAAACTCTCGCGACCGGTCCAGGAACGCAAACGCGCATCGCCGACACGCAGTTTTCGGGCAACGGTGGATCCAATTTCGGGGGAACGGCGGCGAACGGGTGCCAGGTGACGATCACGAATTCGCAATTTTTCAACAATGTGTCGGCGGAGGACGGCGGGGCGTTCACGTCGCGATGCAAGCTGACGATGGAGAAGGTGCAGTTCGGGCAGAATCGTGCGGCGAGGGACGGTGGAGCGGTGTTCCTGGGCGTCCACTCCGACGTCACGATTCGGGCCTTGACGTTCAACAGCAATCAGGCCGGACGGAACGGAGGTGCGGTCGCGGACGTGGCGGCACTGGGGCAGGAAGGGGCACTGCGAATCGCGAGTTCACGCTTCGTATCGAATCAGGCCGGCGCGGCGGGCGGGGCGATCTGGACAGGCGAAGCGGGGCCGGTCGTCATCGGCGGTGGTTCGTTCGTGAGCAATTCGGCGGCGACAGGTGGCGGCGCCGTTTATATACGGCAGTCTCCGCTGGACATCAGCAGGAGTTTGTTCTTCAAGAATAAATCGGATAACACGGGGGGCGCGATTGAGTCGTTTTGTATGCCAGTTAACGCGGGGCGAATAACGAACACGATCATCGCCGGCAATTCGGCGGGGACGGGCGCGGCTTTCTTTGGCTCGCAGACGACGTTCATCAATACGAGTATTGTGTCGAACGGCGGGAGGCCTGTTTACCACTCGAACCGGTGCGGGGATAAGTCGATTGTGGCGTTTTCCAACACGATTGTGGAGGGTGGATTTACCGGAGGGTGCGCGGGCGCGGACGCATCGCGGACATTCAAGGATCTGGGGAACAATATTCAATTTCCGTGGTGGTCGTGTGGTGGAACGATTCGTTCCGTGCCACCGGTGCTTGGGCTTTCATTTGCGCCGCTTGCGCCTTTCAGCCCGGCGCAGGGAGCCGGAAATACGGTGGTGTGCGAGAAGTCGCCGATATCGGGACGCGATATTTACGGGGCGCATCGACCGCAGGGACCGACCTGTTCGATTGGAGCGGTGGAAGGGGATCTGACGACTGCATACGACCGGGCGGCGAAGGGAAGGATTCCGAAAAGAAGGTGAAAGTGAGCGCTGCCTCAAGCGTATTAAGGCGTTTATGGTGGCATGTGACGAACGATGGTTCGTCCTACCCCGAGCTTCTCTTGAAACCCATCCATGTCGCAGTCACGTCTGGTTTCGACATACTTCTTATTTACCGGAGTTGTCCGCTCCAGGTAGCGTGTACTCGCCTTCAACCTTACTGGTCGTTTCACCCTCGGGGTCACCCGAGCCCTTATAGGTGCCTTTGCCCTTTAGCCCTTTGAACTTGCCGGTACCGCCCGTGAAGGAGAATGTACCCGTGTAGGTGATCACCTTTCCCCCTTCTGTAATGGTGCCCGTATCCTGGGCACGGACGAATACCTTATCGCCGTTTTCCATGTTGAGAAAGGCGTAGACCTGCTCCTCGCCCTTCGCACCGTTTATTTCCGCGGTCGAAGTGCCGGTCTGGGTGATCGCTTTCACCCCGGCTATCACAATCGGCGTGGTCCAAGTGCAGGTGCCCTTTGAAAGCATCACCGAGTGGCCTGGATGATCACCGACATCGACAGAGTGATTGACGCCGCCCTTATCGTCGCTGCCTCCGCATTTGAGGGTGCCGGAAACCTGAGTTTGAGCAAGAGCCGCCCCGGCAAAGGCGACTAAGACAACAGTCAAGCCTAACGCTCTATATTTCATGTCTTTCCTCTCATTGGTCCTTGAACTTTGGCGCGGATCATAGCAAGAAGAAAGATCAAGGTCAACAAACTTCTCTAAAGCTAATCCCTCTTAGATTCGTGCGGCATCCAATTGGCGATCCTTATCCTGAAAGCCGGTCTTCACACGGCAGCATCGCCTAGTGCAGGACTCGGACGACTCGAATGCCGCTACGCACGATGCGGTAGAAGACCGCATGACTGTGGTGTTCATACGAGCGCATCCCGGCGCGGTTCGAGAGTAGTGCTCTACTGGACCGTGGTTCTCCACGAGAAGCCCCATCTCTTCACGTCCTAACTTTTGAACTATTGTGGATACTCCGAGGTTGAGGGTGAGAGAGCTTTCGAAACTGGTCCTCACGCTAGTAGCCTGTCTCGCGACTTTCGGAGTCATTGGCTATCCGAAACTCGATGTTCGGAAGCACGATCTCGATGTGTGGTAGCTTACCAGCGTCTTTGGCCTTTGAGAGTACCGGAACATCCTTTACGTTTTAGACCGGGGACATAGTTTACAAGCCCCTTGCGGTGAGAGTGGCTCTGGTTGCGAGTTTTCGGCGGGCTTTGCCGGTCTTCAGATAAATGATAGTCGTCGTAGTAGCCGTGGTAATGTGGGAATCGCCGCAGGGATTTCCAAGGGGTGTGGGAAGGGCGGAAAGCCGGCTTATGGCTTTCCGTGCTTTCCATACCCCGGCATTTCCGCGGCTTGTTTTTGGCGGAATTGTTTCTTGGATTCGCATCTCTGCGCCAAGCCGGTTGTCAGGGAGCGGAATCCAAATTCGCCGAAAAAACCCTCGATGTTCTGCCAACTGACAGAATTGAAAATGAAGGGAATTGCAGGATCAGAGTCAGGTACTCATTTTCGGAAGTTCACAGGTTCCACTTCAATCACCGAAATTTCGGTTAGATTCCTCACCCAACGGGCTGGCCGCTTTTCTTCCGTTGAGACCATTTTGAACATTCCGTCTTTGCCAAGCCTTTGACCATCCATCGTGTCTGCTACAAGTACGTCTCCGGCATGAATGGACGGATCGACCTCGGCGAGCGCGTAAAGGACGCTGTATTTATCTGTCCCCTCGGCAATCACTGCAGTCATATAAATCTTGCCGCGCACGTTATCTCCCTGTGGCACCCCAACCTTTGCTAGTGGGTCCACCAGCGGCACGCCAGCATATTTTTCATTTGCCTTGGTGTGCTCGTTATAAACAGTGACGGACTTGTGCGGCATTGCGGCCAAGTCTTCCGGAGTGATGATAATCGTTTTTGCCATCCAGAGCGCGAATCGTCAATTGGCTCGACGGGACAGTCGGCCGGGAGTGGTCCATTTCTTGGGCAAGTACTACTGATCCATCGATCAGAGTGGCTATCGCGATCAACATCGCAGCAGGCAAAAGGAGTGAGCGCAGTCTGTTCATGCGCACATTCTAGCTCTCAAACCTGATACTGCGTCCGTTGAATTGGTGAACAAAGCTTCTCGGTGGACTTTTTTAGCGCCAATGCAGTCCGAGATGCTAGAAGATTAGTTCATGAGCGCTCAACGCCAACTTTTGACACCCCGCGAGGCTTCCCGGATGCTGGGGATCAGCTATCCGTCCATCAAGAAATGGATATTGGAAGGGAAGCTAAAAACTATTAAGACTCCTGGGGGCCATCACCGCCTCACTTTGGCGAGTCTGCGCCCCTACCTTGAGCTCGATGGCGCACGACCTAAATCTGAATCGCGGAAGCGATACCGAAGGGTAAGTGGCCGCAACCAACTTGCTGGGACCGTCGTAAGCGTGCGAGTCCAGGGCTTTTTGGCTGAGGTGGTTCTCGCAATCGGAGACACAAACGTCACAGCGATCATTACAGCTGAAGCCGTCAAGGAACTGCAACTGAAGAAGGGCGATGCGGCTGCAGCTCTAATCAAGTCTACAGACGTGATGATCGAGCGTCTTGAGGACGAGGCAGACTAGACGTCAAAATCCCATCCCACGCATATTCTTGACGTTACGATTCTATGCATATAAATTCGTTATGCTGATGGCGGAATGCGGGCCAGTCCTAGATTCCCGTTTCAACCACTCTGGTTCGTTGAAAGCGTAACCCGCCGGACAAATCCACGATCATTTGTTCCCCGGAGAACCCATCATGACGAACTGTCTGACCCTGTGCGCAGTTCTGTGTCTCTCTATCTGCCCAACCACAATAATGGCACAGATCGCCGCAGACCTTCGAGGTCGTGTGCTCGATTCATCGGGCGCCCCCGTTGCGAATGCGACTGTCGAGCTGACTCGGTCGAGCACAGAAGTGCATCTGGTCACGACGAGCTCAGGTTCGGGAGACTACTTCTTTTCGAGCCTCACTCCGGGGATCTACCAGCTCGACGTGACTGCAACCGGCTTCGTGCACCTAACACGAGCTGGTGTAACGGCGATTGTGGGGCAAACCGTAAGCGCGGACCTTGTTTTGACCGTCGGTGGAGGCAAGCAGATAGTGCAGGTCACCGCGGATGCCCCACTGCTGCAATCGGACACCAGCAACGTCGAGACCAACATCCCCGGGTCGATCGTCATCGCAATGCCACTCAATACTCGCAACTTCATTCAGCTTGCGACGCTCGCGCCCGGAGTCGAGTTGCCGCCAGGCACGCTGCTGCCCCGCATCAACGGAGGGCGTCCGAGAACGAACGAGTACCTTTACGACGGCATCTCGGCGCTGCAGCCCGAACCCGGCCAGGTCGTCTACTTCCCGATCATCGATGACATCCAGGAGTTTACCGTCGAAGCCAACAACATCGGAGCGCAGTTCGGACGATTCAACGGGGGCGTTGTGAACGTCGCGACGCGCTCGGGATCGAATGCCTTTCACGGCAGCCTCTTTGAGTTCTTCCGCAATGAAGATTTGAACGCCCGGAACTACTTCGCGACGCCGGGAGCGCAAAAGCCTGAGTACCGGAGGAACTTGTACGGAGGATCAATCGGCGGCACGTTCTGGCCACATCATCTCTTCTTCTTCGGGGACTACCAGGGCGTCAAGCAACTCATTGGCGTCACAAGAATTTCGACCATTCCCACACTTGGCGAACGGCAAGGCATCTTTACCGGCATTTCGCATATCTACGACCCGACCAGCACAACCATCGTCAACGGCGTAACTGTCCGCAATGAATTCCCAAACGACGTAATCAATATTCCCTTCGATCCCGCAGCCGTTGGGCTGCTCGCGCGCTTCCCGACGCCCACAAACCTTACAGTCAAGGCGAATAACTACACTCGAACCGCGAACGATTCCGATCACCAGAATCAGTTTGACTTCAGAGTTGATGGCGCAAAGGGAAGTCATGATCTGGCCTTCGGGCGCTACTCCTACTACAACGAGGTGGAACAGCCAGTGACGCCCTTACCAGATGGCAGCGGTGCGATTACCGGATCTGTCCTCGGGACTGGCGGAGTTGCCGGATTGTCCAGCGTGTTGGGCCAACAGGCGGTCGCGAACGAGACGCACATTTTCACTCCACATCTCCTAAATGACTTCCGAGTGGGCTACACACGCCGGGGCAACACTATCAATGGAACGACCCTGGAGGACACGGCTTCATCTGCTCTGGGAGTTCCCGGTATCCCAACGAATGCCGCATTCAACAACGCGCTGCCTCTTTTCACGTTCACCGGGTTTCAACAGCTCGGGCCATCTGCCAGCACTTTTTCTGCATATCAAACTGCAGTCTGGCAGACAGTCGATACCGTCGCCTACACAAAAGGACCACACGCATTCAAGTTCGGATTGGATCTTCGGTGGTATCAGCTCAACGCCGTTGCTCCTCCCAATCCAACTGGATCATTTGCTTTCACCACCACCGGCACCGACCAGCAGGGCGTCACAAACAGTGGGAACTCGATCGCAAGCTTCCTGCTGGGCCAGGTTGATACGTTCCAGATCGATCTGCAGCAGAGCAAGATTCGACCTCGTGACCACATTGAAGAGTACTTTGCTCAGGATGATTGGAAGGTGACAAACCGCCTGACGCTCAACCTCGGAGCACGATACACCCTTCATTTCCCATCGACTGAAAAAACCAACCAGGGCGCGGTGTTCAATCTGGGCACTCAGCAACTGGACTATCTCGGCCAGAACGGGTTTTCCCGGAGTGCCCGCGAACTGCACGTCGATAACGTTGCGCCTCGCCTGGGATTTGCATTCCTTCTCACTCCAAAGACCGTGGTTCGTTCCGGCTTCGGGATCGTGTTTATCGACCAGTCCGGTATCACGACTCCTTTTACAACCCCTCAGTTCCCCTTCATTCAAAACGTCCAGCAGAAGACTCAGGACGGGCTGCGACCGGCGTTTGTCTTGTCGCAGGGGCCTTCCGTTGCTCCGATTCCGCTGATGCCTAATGCAGGTCTCGGCCAGAGCGTTTACACCGCCGACAGAACTGCCGCTTCGGGCTACGTTGAGCAATGGAATCTGGGCGTGCAGAGAGCGATCACCAATAACCTGTCCGTCGAAGCTGCATACGTCGGTTCGCACATCGTCCACGTCGGCATACCGGATTCGAACTTGAACCAACTCACGACTGCACAGCTCTCAGAGGGCGCGCCTCTGCTCAAGACAGTACCTAATCCTTATTACGGTGAGATCCCGATATCGAGTTCAGTTGGTGGCAAGACGATCACCGAAGCGCAGCTCATGAAGTCTTATCCGCGATTTCTGAATGTGGCCACTTACCGACACAACAGCGGGACCACGAATTACAACGCCTTCCAAGCTAAAGTGCAGCAGAGGTTTTCTTACGGCCTCACTTTCCTGCTTGCCTACACGCATTCGAAGCTTATCGACGATGCTTCCTCGGTCTTCTCAACCACCGTGCTTTCTTCTCCAAACTCGAGCAGCCTGATTGCGGCAGACACTTTTCGCCCGTGGCTTGAGCGTGACTCGTCCAGCGGAGACATGCCAAATGTGACCTCATTCAGCGGCGTCTACGATTTGCCAGCAGGACGCGGACATCGTTTTGCTTCGAGCGGGCTTGCGAATGCTCTCCTGGGAGGTTGGTCTTTGAACACCATATTCCTGCTTCAATCAGGAATGCCCGTGACCGTGACGCAGGCGACGAACAACAATTCTTTCGCCGGATTTGCATTACAGCGACCGAATCTGGTCGGCAGGCCATCCCTGTCTCCCGGCGATAGAACCCCGGCCCACTTCTTCAACACAAGCGCCTTCGCTACTGCTCCTCAGTTCACGATCGGCACCGCATCGAGAAATCCTGTGCGTGGCCCGGCATACCGCGATTTCGACTTCGCGTTGGTGAAACACACGACGTTGTACCGTGAGACAGCGCTGGAATTCAGAGCGGAAGTGTTCAACGTCACCAACACTCCTGCGTTTTCGCAACCGAATGGAAGCTTCGGCTCCGCCGCATTCGGCAGTATCACTAGCACTGTTACGGACCCAAGGGTGATGCAGCTCGCCGTTCGCATCAGCCGATAAGAAGGCTCACGCTCTGGGCTTGGGCAAATGGCCTCCCACGCCGACTAATAGTAATTCTTCATATTCGCAACGCGGGGCGGAACCGCATCTCCGAAGAGTTGAACTCACCGAGTTCGGTGTTGCAGAAGAACACGCGGTGCACGTCGTCGTCCATCTGTTCTAGGCCTATCTCTTCGTTGCGGAAAACCTCACTGACGAAAACCCGCCCCTTGTGCCAGCTGATATCTCCACAGTTGTTCACCCTTCGCATCTGGAACGACTTCGGATACTCGAAACTTACCGCTCTGGTCGGAAGGAGCCTTGTGCTGGGCACATAGATGCTTCCCGGCGTTTCATTTGCCAGAGCTTCGTGCGGGCGCTCATGATTGAACGTCAGGCGAAAGCGATCAAACTTCTTCTGCTGCGCTGTTACCGGTGATCGTGAATGGGTCACAGCGATATCCATCGCCAGTCAGGAAGTAGCCTTTGAAATCCACGCACCACAACTGAATGGGTGCCGTGACCATCGAGAAAGGTTGCGAGCTCGGCGTGGCGCGCAGTTCTTCCTCTTCGGGTTTGTAAGCCCGGCCCTGCTTAGAATCTGACCCACCGTACTTGCCGCCGGCCAGTTCACTTTCGGGTTCATGCGTTCAAGTCGGGCTTTGAGCTTTCTCGCTCCCCAAGACGGGAACCGCTTTCGCGATGCTAGCACTTCGTTCTCGATCTCCGCCGATGTTGCGAACGGGGATAGGGTTCTGCAAGAGCGAGATGGCCGTCAGTTGCTGGATTATAGGGTCGCGAAATCTTGTTTTCCTCACCTCTTCTTTGGAATTTCTACTTCGGTCGATCCTCTTCCGAGGGCTGATACCAAGGCACCGTCCGTGAAGGAAAGAGATTCTCCTGCTTGCCTATAAGCGCAGACAGGACCTTGTTTGCTAGATGGGCTGCGTAAGCGATTTCGTTCTCCAAGTCCATTTCGGATGTGCGCTCCAAAAAATTGGCTGGCCATTTTGCCGTTCGAATGGCGAGGATGAGACACGTCCCGATCACCAAAGACGGACCCAGTTTTGGCCAGTCAGGTCGGGCTGTATAACCACCAATTTCACCCATGCTCCCCCAACTTCTTCATGCACTCGTAATGAGGAAAATCCAGCCCCACTTGCGTAGGTAGATAGAGTCTGGTCTCTCGGCACAACAGACACCGCACCGCGATGTAGCGCTTGGGTGGTACCTGGACGCCTGCTGGTACATTCCGCTGGCATCGCTTGCAGAGGACGCAGAGGATTTTCGGGCGTCTGAGTGGAAGAATGCCATGAAGGATTATAGGCGAAGATAAAGCGAAACTGTCAAGAGGAAATCTGGGAGTCGGGTATGCGCCCCGACGACGAGCTGGGCACTGTGGAGGGCCGAAAAATACGTGATACGGTTTTACTCGGTGATACGATTTTTCATGAGATTGGGCGGAATTGAGCAGATTTTACAGACTGTACAGACAAAGTATGATCGTATCAAAGTATCTTATTCTATGATATTTACCTGATTCTAAATGATTTGAGCGGAGGAATGGCGGAGAGAGTGGGATTCGAACCCACGTTACCTTGCGGTAAACACGCTTTCCAAGCGTGCGCCTTCAGCCACTCGGCCATCTCTCCAGATAAGACTCTATTATGTGGCTAATGCCGGCTGGAGCCAGCTTTTCGCCTTTGTAAGTGTAGCAGAGCAGGGAACTCGTCTCACCCAGCTCGCAAGCATCCAGTGAAAGCGTTACCACGAGCGCCCCATCGGGTATATTCTCCTCTTGTCATTCACTTCCTGAACTCCTGGTGATCAGCGGTAACAGTCACATAGACCCTCGTCCGCCATCGTTTCGCTGAGGTGCCCTTCCATGCACACGTCTCACGCCGCGACCTGCTTCGATCCACACTCATTTCGGGAGCCGCACTTTCTTCTTCTTCGCTGGTCGTCCCCACCGCCAGCAACTTCATCGGCTTCAAAGTCTCAGGTAACGGCACACTCATCGGTGTCGGCAACGGTGACCCCAATTGTCAGGAGTCTGAAAAAGAGCCACATCGCAGCTTCTTCAACGGCCTCGCGCAAGTCATCCCGTAATCTACAAGAGAACCGGGCGAAATTCACATCGAAGCATCCAAAGAAGGCTGGGAAGGAGTCGATCTCACTCCAGCTAAACTCACCATCACCACAAAAAAGGCCGATCTCCGCCCGCGCATCGAATGAGACATGCGGCTATGAATTTCTACATGTTATCCCGCTCATCAGGTATCACGTGATGTGCGGTAATAGGCAAATTCTCCGCTGGAATTGCCGCCAGGAGAAAAGCCACGTGTATCTAATGCTGGATTCGAACCGTGTGATAGACTTCTCGCCACATTTCAAAGGAGTGATCCAGTGAGACGATATGCTATGTTGCTAGCCGGTATCCTCACAAGCACCAGCATGTTAGCCGCCACAGATCCATTCATCGGCACATGGATATATAACGCCCAAAAGAGCCCCAAACCGACCATCACCTACGGCATTAAGAATCTTGGCGGCGAGCGATATGCCCTGACAGGAAGCACAGGGCAAACGACTGAGATCAAAGCAGACGGTGTTTCAATCAAGACGCCCTCCGGAGACACGGTTTCCTTCAGAAAACTGGACGACCATAACTGGGAGATGATCAGAATAGATGATAGGAAAATGGTGCGCACCTACACCGTCTCGCCAGATGACAAGACATTGACGCTCCATGATGTATTCACAGGCGCCAAGGGTGGGCAGGATGAGACGATCACGACCTATGCAAGGGTGATCCCCGGCGAGAGTATCTTCGGGGAATGGAAGTCGGTTTCGATGGTAGAGAAGACGTCTGGCGAAGAACTGAAGCTGATAGTTGAGGGCTTCGGAACGGATGGTCTGCGCTTTAGTGTTCCCGCCAACAAACATCTGACGGAAATGAATTTCGATGGAAAAGTGTATTTCGATAAAGGCGCTGGCGATGTCGAAGGCCAGGCTTCATCCGGAAAACGGGTCAATGCCCATCTTCTTCAAATTGAGAGCCTGGTTAACGGCAAATCGGAGGACACGGAAGAATTCAAGGTGTCCGATGACGGTAAGACTTTGACGATAGTAAGCAAGCCTGCAAAATCGTCGTCCGTGTTCACGAGCGTGTGGGATAGGCAGTAAGAAAAAGCCTTAGCGCAATTCAGCGATATCGTTTCTCTGAATTCGATCTTCGTGATGTTAAGGCTACGGACGTCGCGGAACCCTCCCAGAACTCCAGTTTGAGTAATCGGCTAGGTGTCTATTAACCGATTTCATCAACCTGCCAGTGAGCCCTCGATCGCCAACGGAGATCTCCCAACCTCCGAGTCATCAAGCTTCGCCTGCATCAACTCCTGAAATGCCGCCATGGCCGGCGATACCCACTTATCTTTGTGCCAGATGATATGAGTTGCAATGTCCAGCGACGGCCCAGCCCACGCCAGCGTTTTGAACTGATGCTGCTTTAACTCGCGTGACACGGCAATCGCCGGCAGCAGCCCCAATCCCATCCCAGCGATCACACACTGTTTGATTGCTTCTACACTGGTAAACTCTGTGACATTTCCCGGGCGGATGTTCTGCATCGCGAGCATCCGGTCGAGTTTTTGTCGATAGCCGCACCCGGCCTCCGTGAGCAGCAACATCTGGCCGGCCAGATCGGCCAGCTTCACCATACGGCGCTTGGCCAACGGGTGACTTGCGTCGGCGATAAGAAACACTTCCTCAGTCCGTAGCCGTGATGACCTTAATGATGAATTGGAAACTGTGTCAGACATCTGGATCGCCATATCAAACTTCCCGGTTTCGAGCATCGAACACACCGTCCCATCCGAAAACGGGCGAAAGATCAGCTCAACATCCGGAAACCTTCGACGGTAGGCGCGAAGCACCGACGGCAGTCGATACGTGAGCACGCTCTCCGGCGAAGCAATCCGCAAAGGCCCACTCGGCGCCGACCCCGTCTGGATAGCGCGCTGGCCTTGTTCCATTGCAGCAAGAGCCTGTTCGGCAAAGGGCTGAAACCGGCGCCCAGCATCCGTAAGTGTCACCCGGCGCCCCAGCCGGTCAAAGAGCGGCGCTCCAAGCTCATCTTCCAGTGCCTTGATCTGTGTAGTCACGTTGGACTGCACCGTGTGAACCCGCTCCGCCGTACGTGTGAAGTTTAGTTCTTCTGAGAGCGCCCGAAAAATCTGCAGTTGCCGGACTTCCATAGATTCACCTCCGATATTGACCCATCTCCAATACAGATGATAACTATACTAGCAATCTATTGGACGCATGTCTCCATCCGGCGCACACTCACGACATGAGAGTCCGATTCGGCAACACATTCACGCCACGTCTTCTATTGGTCGCCGCTCTTTTTCTCATCTCGACCACCATGTCCTTTCCTGCGAGGCTGGAACCGCTCCCCAGCACCACCCTGGCCATCTTCAGCGACCGGCCTATGCCCGAGGGTCTGTGGCCGGAGCTTGTTAAGGCACTCAGAGAAGAGATCGACTCCGGATCTCCGGAAATGCAGCCTCTCTTCGACTACACGACGGTCTTCGGCCCCGGCACACCAGCAAGCTTCGATGTGCAGATCATCCCCGGAGAATCAATCTCGCGTGGCCTCGTTGTAGGACGCTCGATCGTCGTCTTCCTCCATGGCGATTGCATAACAGAGCCGTCTCCTCACCCCGATCTTTTCGGCAAGACGTGGTCGCCTGGCGCACTCGGATGGGTCAGAGTTGACAACGGCCACATCGAACCCTTCATCCACGTGGATTGCAAACGCATTGGCCAGATGCTCGCGTGGCAGGGAATTGGCCGCAATCGCGACCAACGTAATGAGCTGATGGCGCTCGCGATCGCCCGCGTGACCATGCACGAGTGGATACACATAGCAACGCAAAGCGCACACCATTCACAGCACGGAGTCTTCAGATCGGAGTTTGGAGTGACAGACCTGCTGGAATCATCGAGCAAACACGCAGTCAAGCGAGGCACCCGATAAACACAACTCGAAACATCGCAAGGCATCGGCGCCGATAGGCAGACATCTCCTGATCCGTCCGTGTATTCTCGTCAAGGGAACCAACAGATATGCCTATCGGATCGAAATATTGCTCTGCACTATTTACCTGCGCGTGCCTGGTGTCGTCCTTACTTTCTGTACAAGTGTCGCAGGCACAAGTGCAGCAGAAGCCCTTCTATCTCCACGATGGCGACACTGTTGTCTTTTATGGAGACAGCATCACCGAGCAGCGCTACTACACCCAGTGGGTCGAGCTTTACATTGCCACGCGCTTCCCGCACATGCAGGTGCAGTTCTTCAACGAGGGTTTCGGCGGCGACCGAGTCTCCGGTGGTGGTGCGGGGCCAATAGATCAACGTCTCAGCCGCGACGTCTTTCCCGACAAGCCCACCGTAGTCACCATCATGCTCGGCATGAACGACGGTTCCTACATCCACCTTACACCGGAGATCGAGAGTCGCTACACTCAGGGCTACGAATACATCCTCACATCAATCCGCAAGACACTCCCTAAAGCGCGCATCACTCTCTTCGGCCCGTCTCCTTACGACGACTTTACGCGTCCCGAGAAATTCCCCGGAGGCTACAACGCAACGCTAACTCACTTCTCCGACTTGAACCGCGACCTCGCCCGCAAATACAACGCATCGTTCACCGATCTGAATGCCCCGTTTGTCGCTGCAATCAAGAAGGGAATCGGGCTAAATCCCCTCGCCACACAGCTCTTTCTTCCTGATCGCGTTCATCCTGAACCGTGGGCACACTGGTTTATGGCCGACGCAATTCTCAAAGGCTGGAACGCGCCGTCCATCATTTCTTCCGTGACCCTGGATGCCGCGAAGACCTCCATCACAGACACTCAGAATGCACAGGTAACCGGCCTCAAGGGCGACAGCATATCGCTTAGTTGGACAGAGCTCGATGGAGCGCTCCCACTACCTTTCGATGACGCCAACGCAGGGGCCCACTTCCTCCATCAACTTATCGAGCTTGAGAACGACCTTAATCGTCAACCGCTCATTGTCACCGGCCTTAGACCGGGCACTTATGCGCTTACCATCGACAAGCAGTTGGCTGGTAACTTCACAGATGTCGAATTTGCCAAAGGCATCAATCTCGCGATGTTGAGCACACCGATGAAAGGTCAGGCTTACTCAGTTGAGTGGAATGTCCGCGATCGCGATGAGACGCATTTCGTCCGCATGCGAATGTTCGTCGCGCAGAACAAAACCGGCGTCTCCGCGGAACCTGGCGCAAGCAACCTGACGCAGTTCGAGCGCCTGCAGCAAAAGATGATCTACGAAGCCGCCCAGCCCAAACCGCATAACTTCGTCATCAGAGAAGCGCAGATTCCATCAGTAACAGCACAATAGGAGGAGAGCTCCAGGTGGGTCGCCTAATCCCGTATATCGTTGTCTTCTGCTTGGTTTTTGCTGCATTACAAACCGTCAGCGCTCAGCTGCCCACATCGGAAAAGATACCCGCGGTTGGCGATTCTCCAGTCGACGCGGGCCCGCTGGCCACTGACCTCTCTCCAGCCTTCAAGAAGAAAGAAGTGGTACATGCTCTCCGCAAGGTCGCAGACTGGCAGCTCAAGCATGTCGAGGGCAGTTACGAACAGGACTGGACGATGGCCGCTCTCTATGTTGGATTCATGGCCGTGCCGCCCGACGTCAATGGAGCTACATATCAAAATGCAATGCTCTCGATGGGGAAGCAGTTCTCATGGCAGCTTGGTCCGCGCCCCGAACACGCCGATGATCAGGCTGTGGGTCAGACGTATCTCGAGCTATACGAAGCAAATCACGATCCGGCGATGATCGCTCCGACGCGACAGCGCATGGGCGTACTCGTCACTCGAACGGACGATCCGCAAAAGCCGCTCTGGTGGTGGTGCGATGCGCTCTTCATGGCTCCGCCAGTCCTCGCAACATTATCCAAAGACACAGGCAACACTACGTATCTCGACTTCACGAACCGCGAGTGGTGGATAACCTCCAGCCTGCTCTACGATTCGAAGCTCCACCTCTACTCCCGCGATGCCACGTTCCTCAACAAGCACGAAGTGAATGGTGCCAAACTCTTCTGGTCGCGCGGCAACGGCTGGGTCATGGGTGGCCTAGTCCGGGTTCTTGAAGTTATGCCCGAGAGTTATCCTGACCGAGTTAAGTATGTAACTCAATTCCAGCAGATGGCAAAGGCCATCGCCGCCCTCCAGGGCACCGACGGCCTTTGGCGTCCCGGACTGCTCGATGCAGCAGCCTATCCGCTTCCCGAGGTTTCCGGTTCAGCCTTCGACACCTACGCGCTCGCATGGGGCGTTCGCACCGGCCTCTTAGACCGCAAGCAGTACCTGCCCATCGTCAAGAAAGCCTGGGCGGGCTTGCTGACCCACGTCTATGCAGACGGCCGACTGGGCTGCATCCAGCCAATTGGCTCCTCTCCCGATAAGTTCACCGCAACCTCCAGTTATGTCTATGGCGTAGGAGCGTTCCTGCTCGCAGGGTCTGAAATTTACAAGCTCTCTCCCAACTAAAATTGGTTCGAGACGTAAAGTAAGAACAACTACCGTTTAGAAAGCATTTGCAGAGAGACGATCACTATGCCTTTATCGATCGCGAGATTGTTGTTACTCACGACCGCAGCAACGGCCATCTTCCTTAACCCATTTTTGCTAACTGCGCAACGCCTGATCGTCTCCGACCCACGCGGTCAGGTCCGTCTCCCGGAGGTGATTGAGCTACCTCTGTCCGAAGTACGTCACTACTTCAGCGACATCGAATCTCGTGAAGCGGTGAACGCGCTAACGCACGAGCGCCTTGCGACTCAGGTCTACAACAGCCCCGACGGACCGGCGCACGACCTTCTCCTGATTGCCGCGCATGTGAACACAAGCCACAAACTCGAATTAAATTTCGTGCCAAAAGATAACGCACATCCGATTGCTCCGCTCGTATTCGGTCGCGAGGCAACAGAGCGGAAAGATGACTTTGCATGGGAAAATCAATTAGTAACTTACCGGGTCTACGGGCCAGCCCTAGAGGCAACGGGCGAAATCACGTCAGGAATTGACGTTTGGTCAAAACGCGTGCCCAATTTCGTCATCGATCGTTTTTACAAGCGCGACGCAGAGGGAGCACGCACGCACAACCCGGCTCTCTCTTATCACAAAGACGACGGTGTCGGCCTCGATTCTTATCTGGTCGGTCCAACTCGCGGCTGCGGCGGCACAGGAGTTTTCAGCAACGGTAAGCTATGGATTTCTAAAAACTATACGCATCTCCGAATCATTTCCAGCGGGCCGGTTCGATTCGAGTTTGAAATGACCTATGCGCCATGGGACGTCGACGGAGTTGAAGTTACAGAGATCAAGCGCATCACTCTCGATGCCGGTACCCATCTCAATAAAATCCAATCAACATTTACCTTCAAAGGCCCCGAAATCATCCATCCCGCAGCCGGCCTGGCAGTCCGAAAAGGCGCAGATGTTCGCACACTCACCAAAGGCCGTATCCTTTCTGTGTGGGACACGCCGCAAGATCCCTCCGCAGGCAGAATAGGAACTGCAATCATCGAAAGCCTCGATCAAGACGCCACCGTCGGAGAGGTCGAATCGCAAACACTGTTGGTCTTTCCCGTTCGTTCAGGAAGGCCGTTCACTTACTACGCTGGTTCCAGCTGGTCCAAGGCAGATATGCCAACTCAGCAAGCCTGGGATAACTACCTGCAATCGACATTGACACAGCTCGAACATCCTCTGAAGATCGAATGGCAAGGGAAACAACAGCCGTAGACAAAAGGGAATCGATGAAAGTACTTGAGCTACCCGACTCCACGCGCTTCAAAACAATGTCCACCCAGGAAGTTCGTGATTCCTTCCTTCTCGAATCGCTCTTCGCCCCCGACGCAATCGACCTCGTCTACGTCGATCTCGATCGCACCGTGATCGGTTCCGCTGTCCCTGTTTCGCAGGACTTAATCTTGCCTAACCCGCTCCAGCTTCGCGCGACATCATTCCTCGAGAGAAGGGAACTGGGCGTCCTCAACGTCGGCGGTCCCGGCTCAATCACAGCCGGCGAAATCACTTATCCGCTCGCCTCGCTTAACGCTCTTTACATCGGTCGCGGGACTACTCCCGTCACTTTCCGCAGCGATGACCTATCCAATCCAGCAAACTTCTATCTGCTGAGTTATCCAGCCCACACGACTTATCCGACCTCTCTCATCGACCCGTCGAGTGAAGCCCCGGTAACTCTGGGCTCAGCCGAAACAGCAAACCACCGTCATATCTCAAAACTCATCCATCTCGAAGGCACTCGCAGCTGCCAGTTAGTCATGGGAATTACTCAGCTCGACTCCGGCAGCGTCTGGAACACCATGCCACCACACACCCACATGCGCCGCTCTGAAGTCTACCTTTACTTCGACTTGTCCCCGACCGATAGAATCATCCATCTCATGGGCCCACCGCAGGAAACGCGTCACATCGTCGTTGCAAACAAGCAGGTCATCCTATCACCCGGATGGTCCATCCATGCCGGCGTAGGCACACGCAACTACAAGTTCTGCTGGGGAATGGGCGGCGAGAATCAGGTCTACTCCGACATGGATCCAGTAGCCGTCAGCGAATTGCGATAGCGACCATCCCATCGGTTTACCCGTCATCATCTCGACGTTTAAAGTCAAGAGATGAACGACGCGAAAGCCGCCTGGAGGAGGGAACTTTCCGCCCTCACAAAACTAGCCATACCGGTCGTGCTCAGCGAACTCGGCTGGATGGCGCAAGGCGTCGTCGACACTATCATGGTCGGCAGTCTCGGCCCCGCGGCCATCGGAGCCGTGGCACTCGGCAACGCGCTCTTCTACACACCCTCCCTCTTCGGCATCGGCCTACTGCTCGGCCTCGACACCGTTGTTGCCCAGGCCTACGGTCGCAAGGACTTCGACGACTGCCATCGCTGGCTCGCGCAAGGCTGCTATCTCGCCATCGCCATTGCTCCCATCCTGATCTTTCTGGTCTTCTGCGCCAGCTTCGCGCTCATCCGCTTCGGCATCACTCCCGAGGTCGCCTTACCGGCAGCATCGTATGTACGCATCCTCGCCTGGAGTATCCCACCTCTCCTGATCTACGGAGCAGGGCGCCGCTACCTGCAAGGCGTAGGCCAGGTGCGAGTCATCACCGTCACATACATCGGTGCCAACCTCATCAACTGGGCAGGCAACTGGGCACTCATCTACGGACATCTCGGCTTCCCAGCCATGGGAGTGCGCGGCTCAGCCCTCTCCACTGTCGTCGCCCGTATCATGATGGCGGCATCGCTTCTCGGCTTCGCATGGCGTTACGAGCGCAGCCGCGGCCATCCACTCTTCAAACACTGGGCAGGTCCTCAACTCGACAGCATCCGTCGTCTCATCCGCCTCGGCCTGCCAGCAGCAGGCCAGAT
>Ga0206972_1104_pt1 | contig 20075 bp, 18 predicted proteins | sample Alteio_BWOrgHeat_86_FD_152925 | JGI IMG/M metagenome (GOLD analysis project Ga0206972, IMG submission 152925) | Enriched cells from forest soil in Barre Woods Harvard Forest LTER site, Petersham, Massachusetts, United States -... | ecosystem: Environmental > Terrestrial > Soil > Temperate forest >...
TCGTGGCGCACCATGATACGCATGATGGAAGAAGAAAACGCGGCGGAGCCGCACGCCGCTCTGCGGCGAAAATTATTTATCATGCGTATCATGCATATCTTGCTAATCATGTTTCTTGTATTACTCAAAAAACTTATTGTTGGACTGAAGTTTGTATTAATTGTATAAGAGACTCGTGGAGATGGTACTGCCAAGACCAGCTTGCCCCTTGCTTTTTCTCATGGATCAAGTGTAGCTTCCCTTCTCGCTCAACTGCAGTTACACGGTAACCACTTTCAACGATGATCTGCATGTCCCCCGCGAGGGTGACATCTTCGGCAATAAATTCCCCATCGCCACATAAGACGATTTGACAAGCCTCTTGCCTGGAGATCTCGTTGCCCCAATAGCTGCGCGTTGTGGATCGATCTATTCCCAAATTCTGGATAATTACCTTCTTTAACCGGCACTTACCTGTCTGATTGCTGTAATGGATCAAGCCATTCTCTAGATGTCCCATGCTTTGCTCTGCAGTGATGAGCAAGCTTCCATCAACCGTAAGATCTTCGGCATCTATTTCAGCGATGTCGAGTTGAATTTCACCATGCAAAGCCAGAGTGCCTCCACGCAATTTTTGTCCTATAATGGAATAGAGAGGTCCTAAACTGGGATGGTAAAGAAAAACAAAAGAAGGTCCTCTGCTTATATAGTCTTGTTGTTCGGGAGGAGAAGGAACGTTAAACTGACAATGATTCACCAATAGATCATAGGCATTGTGCAACAAATCATAAAAACAACCTTCGGGTGTTTCAAGAAGAGATCCGCCTGGAATGTACTCTTTTTTGGTTGTAGAAATTGTTTTGCGTCGCGCATTAAAGGTGAGATAGGTCTTCAAACTCTCTTCACAAGGGGGCTCAGGAGAAGAGTCGACGAAATGATCCGCAATATTTTGCATGGTCGATTCTAAGCGAGCTACTTCCTTTTCTTCGTCGGTGCACATTTTTTTCAGATTGATGATCATCCCTGGTAGAGGGCAATGACCAGTGATTTGTTGAATAGAAGCAATATCTGCAAAGAGTATGTTCGTATTAGAAGGAAATACTGAGTAGGAACTGTCCTCTTCTCGCGGCACATCTTCAATGCCACACCTCTTGAAATTGCAGTACTCAACGTTGGTCAGACAGTAAAGATTTCCCTGAGGTGTTTTTTGCTCCAGCAACACATTGACACCTTCAGCACATTGAACTTGTCGAAGGCAAGAGGAAAACCCGAAGGTTTTATTCTCTCTATGTCCTTTTCCTATAAAGGCAAGCAATCCATAATCACATCCAGCAATGGGATTGTTAATCTGTCTCACTAGAATTTTTTTCTTTCCAGCACTCTCCCAAGCATCGAATACACCATTCTCCTGCGCTACTTTCCAAACGACGCCATGACCTCCGGGCTTCATCAACAGTTTTCTTTGTGAGGAACAACACCATTTACCCTCTTTGTCGATCAGGGGAACTGTCGGTTGACAGAAGAATTGAAAACTATCTTTTGGTCTTCCAAACCACTTCTTGTGTTCGCAAATCGAATGGATATGTTCATGATTATCTTTTTCTCGGGATGTCATCATAGCTACTGGAACAACGATCTGATGATCCCATATTTTATAATAGAGATACTCCCTCGCTTGCACATCTGCGATCAATCCCTCGAGCAGCGTTTTTCCACAAAAAACCAATTTAGCAGCTGGTAAAGCAGCTTGTGTCTTTGGGTCGATTAAACTCAATCGATCCGCAGCGCCTCCAACGGGATAGAGCTCTGCTAGCTCCGGCAAAGCCCGGATCCCATCTACGATGTAATCAAGCACAGATGGAATAGGTAAGGAAATGTCAATCCCTGACGGATGAAAATAGGTTTTGTTTTCCATGAGATCTTGCGATGAGGACCATAAATTCATCATCGTCGTGTGATAACCGACAATGCCCCCCATGTTGCGATAAAATTCTTCAACCGGAATCAAATCCTGAATCAACTCTCTTACGCTTTCAACAGAGAGAATAAGATCTTCTTGTTCGATAACCATGAGAGAACGAAGGATGAGCTCTTCTTTTTCATCTTTCCACATGTATTCCACACTTGGCAAAGACACATTCTGAAGTAGATTTAAGCGCTGTCGATCATCTTTACAGTTCTTTAGCTCCTCAGCTAACCCCTGAAGATTCCCTCTTATCTCTTGCATTTTTCACTTCCTAAAGTCGCGAACTGAGGATGTATTCTGCTTCTGTCTTAAAAAAAAGGCAATAAAAATTGCCCCAGGATATGCATATCATAACTTATTTATTTTCAAGACGTTATGTCATTCTTATAGAGGGAAATGAGCTTCTGCACTAGAGAAACCAAGCGATTTTTTTTTGACTATAAATTCGCTAGAGAGATACAACTTGTCATTCGAGGAAATAAATATCGCACCTCGAACGGCTATCTAAATTGGATAGGCCATTAGTTCAGAGTTTTCATCTAAGGAGAAAAAGCACATGGCACCACAAAAAAAGAAAGAGTCTGCGTTCATGAAACCGATGCAACTCAGCGAAGATCTAGTTGCAGTTGTTGGAAAAGGTCCTTTACCTCGCACAGAAGTGACAAAAAAGCTATGGGGCTACATTAAAGCTCAAAAATGCCAAGATCAAAAAAATAAAAGAATGATCAATCCTGATGAAAAGTTAGCAAAACTTTTTGGAAGTAAAAAAGCAGTTAATATGTTTGAAATGACAAAACTCGTCGGTAAACATCTTAAGTAATATCTCTCTCACAGAATGCAGTTGCTTACTGCATTCTGTCCTTGTATACTCACATCCCGTATACAACTTAAGTTTAACATTTTTCCTATGACTCACGCTCGCGTTTCGGCCATTCTTGTAGCAGGAGGAAGGGGTTTGCGCATGAATATGCCTATCCCCAAACAATTTCTCACCTTACAGGGAATCCCCGTCGCCCTACACAGTTTTCATACTCTATGTGCCTGTGAAGAAATTTTTGAAGTCGTTGTAGTATGTGATTCCTCCTATAGCACACTTTTTACTACGCACAGTCATAAAAAAATTAAATTTGCTACCCCCGGTGATCGCCGTCAAGATTCCGTTCAACATGGATTGGATGAAGTTTCTTTAGAAGCCACTCTCATCTGCATCCATGATAGTGCTCGCCCCTTTCTTTCCCCTTTCGATTTAAAAAATGTCATAGCAGAAGCCAATGTGCATGGAGCTGCCGTACTAGCCAACCCTGTCAAACACACGATTAAAGAAGCCAATGATCAACGCTGTGTAAAGCGCACCTTAGACCGATCTATCTTATGGGAGATTTACACACCCCAAATCATGACACCGCAGCTTCTTAAAGAGGGATTTGCAGCAGCTGATGCGAGCAATTTTTCAGTGACGGATGATGCCTCTCTTGTAGAACTTCTTGATCATCCCGTAAAATTAGTTCAAGGCGTCTCTTCTCAATTAAAAATCACGACACCAGAAGATTGGACCTTAGCTCAGTCTCTCGCCCTTTCTTCATGAAGACCTATCAATTGATCATCGCCTACGATGGCACGCACTATGGAGGATGGCAAGTACAACCCAATGCGATCTCCATTCAAGAGCTGATCCAAGAAGCTCTATCCACCATTTTGCGCCAACCGATGTACGTTATCGCCTCGGGACGCACAGATGCAGGAGTCCATGCCCTAGCACAATCGGCTCATTTTAGGTATCCCCATCCACTTGAATTGCCTAAACTTCACTTATCACTTAATGCGCTTCTGCCATTAGATATCCGTATCATGGAGATCAAAGAAGTTTCTCCTGCTTTCCACGCCCGATTTAGCGCTGAGTCTAAGATCTACCATTACCATCTTCATCTCGATCCTGTAATCGATCCCTTCCAACGCCTCTATACCTATCGCGTCCCCCATCGTGTCGATCTTGAACTGCTAGCGCAAGCAACCCGCTATTTTGTCGGAGAGCATGATTTCACTTCATTTGCCAACAAACCAGAGGCAACGGCTAACAAAAACTGCGTACGCCACATTTCTAGAATTGATTGTGTGCCAACAACTGGTGGTGTTTACTTAGCTTTTGAAGGGAATGGCTTTCTCTATAAAATGGTGCGCAACATCGTGGGTACATTGCTCGATGTTTGCGCTCATCGATTAGCAGTCTCTGATATCGCTAATATCATGGCAAAAAAAGACAGAAGAGCCTCAGGAAGAGCTGCGCCCCCTCATGGCTTATTCTTAATTGAAGTCAACTATCCAGACCAGCTATTATCCAACAATACTTCGAACGATGAAATGTGCTCCGCACCTAAACGGACACACTCCTCTACATGTTCACTCTGAGGGGAACAGACCAATACCGCTCGCACCTCAGCTTGCACAAGGGATTTCAAACCTTTCAGCGTATCCTCAAAACCAATTACAGCTTCCCCGGGTTGACTAAAGAGCATTTTTGCTTTGAGATACCCGTCCGGTGCAGGCTTGGGCTGAGAATAATCTTCACGTGTCAACCAATGAGGGATCTCCTGTAAAGGGATCAACCTAGATTTAATGATCTCAACATGTTCTCGTATAGAGTTAGTCACAACACAGCACTGTGCTCGACGTGGACCCAATCTATTAAGCAGATCTCCCACTCCTGGCATCAGCTCTAAACGAGAACTGTGAAGCAATTCAAGATAAATTGCCCTTTTTTCCCGCGTCAAAACATCCCAGTTGGGCTCCTGCCGATACAATTCGGGACGTTCTCGATATAACCCCTCTTTTATTCCTTGAGATTTCCCATGAGATTGGATGCAAAATTGCTTAAAATCCCAATCCCAAGGCACTCCCCGTCTTTCGCACATCCCTTTGTAAGCTGCAAAGTGTAAAGGCTCGGTATCGACAAGCACCCCGTCGAAATCGAAAAGAAACAATTGAAAGTGATTCATCCAGTCCATAAGCTGCTATCAGCCTCCTTTCGAACCCTTAGTTTCGAAAGAGGTCTATTGTAGAGGAAGGAAACAACTTTGAACAGCTTATTTTTAGAGGCAATTGCAAAACTCCCCGACCCAGAAAAATCGATGATTTTGAGTCATTTTGCCAGCCGCTCAAGCGGCCCTGCCCCATCCCCGAGCACATACTCCAAGCGAGTAGGGCTAGGGGATGGGGTGGCAAAATAGACATCTTGCGTAAACGGGTAAATGAGGTTACACAAGATGTCTAATGGCTCAAAAGGGCGATTTTGCTGTGGCGGGGAGTTTGCAATTGCCTCTTTAGCTTTGTTTCCACTCTTTGAGCTTGTTGCGCAAGGTGCGTACGCTGATGCCAAGAACCTGAGCTGCTTTTGTGCGATTGTTTTTTTCGCGCTCAAGAGTTTCTAAGATCATCCGCTTTTCGACCTCTTTGAGTGTCACACCAATCGGCAGAACAGCAGGGCAAGATTTTGGCCCATCAAAATGTAAATAATCGGGCTCGATCAGGTGAGCTGGCGCCATCACCACACCCCGCTCGATGACATTGGCTAGCTCGCGGATATTTCCTGGCCAATGATAATCGAGTAATAACTGCTTCGCTTCTGACGATAGGATTTTCAGCGATTTAGCATTATCTACACACAACCTCTCGAGAAAGAACTCCGCTAGGGGAATGATGTCTTCCCGTCGATTGCGCAAAGGAGGAAGATGGATGGGTACAACATTGAGACGGTAATAAAGATCTTCTCGAAATAATTTCTGCTCAATCGTCTCCTTCATGGAACGATTGGAAGTGGAGATCAAACGCACATCCACGCGAATGGAACGCACTCCTCCTACTCTTTCAAATTCCATTTCCTGCACAGCGCGCAGCAATTTGGGCTGGAGTTCTAAGGGAATCTCTGAAATTTCATCCAATAGCAAGGTTCCTTGATCGGCCAGCTCAAACCTTCCCATCCTTCGATTAATGGCTCCCGTAAACGCGCCCTTTTCATGACCAAAAAATTCTGATTCCATTAAGGTCGCAGGAATTGCAGCGCAATTGACTTTAATAAACCCTTTAGTAGCTCGCTGGGATTGGTGATGGATCGCATGCGCGATCACCTCTTTCCCTGTCCCTGACTCACCACTGATGAACACAGAAGCTGAGCTTTTGGCAATTTTCGAGACATCGCTCAAAATTTTGCGCATCATGTCGGATTCGGCAATCAAGTAATCCTTCTGTCTACGGGCTGTAGAGATTTCTTGTTTCAAGAAATCATTTTCACGTAAAAGCACGAGATGTTCTTGAGCCTTATCGAGCATCGCCTCCACACTTTCATTAGAAAAGGGTTTAATGAGATAATTGAAGGCCCCCAATCGCATTGCTTCAGTTGCCTGGGCGACTTGGCGATAGGTCGCAGTTATGATGACAATGACTTGAGAATGCTGCTCTTTGGCCACTTTGAGTAATGAAATAAGGAGATTTTCCGGCAGAGCGATGGAGCAGATGATGAGATCAAAAAGGTTACTGCGCACCAAGTCGAGGGCCATTTGACTTTCCTTAGCATAAGAGATCTCCAGTCGTTTTTGCTTGAGAATTTCACTCATTCGAACTCGAGATTCTGCTTCTGCTTCAATGATCAAGGCTTTTTCAAACGACACAACCCTCCTCAGGTGTTGACTGCTATGAGACACTCCTGTAGTGTAGAGGCAGTATCCCGTAAGCTCCCTAGAATTCGGATTATAAGTAATGGAGAGATTAAGAAAAGCGCTAATTGGCCTATTGCTACTCTCTGGCTGTTCTGGGCTAGAACAATCTGAACAAGAGAAATTGCGTCTGGCCAATGCCAAAGGGGAATTCATTTATCGCAACCATGATGAACTCCACTACACCATCGAAACCCCTCCTCATCGAACGAGAGATCGCTACCCTTGGGAACAGACGTACAGCGGGAAATACCCGATAATTACCAAGGAGTATTTTCGCTGCAAAGGGAGCAGTTTAAATCCCCCCCATGTCGACCATAAAGATCCAAGCCGCCCAGCTAATTACTTTGATTGTGGAGGATCTCAAAAACATTCCCTTCCTCTACGCGGCGATAAAGAATTCATCTTTCCCATTGTCATTGAGCTTCTCAACTACATTCAAACAAAAACGAAGTCCAAAGTAGTCATTACCTGCGGGCATCGCTGCCCTGTTCACAACGCCTATGCTGACAATGCCCCTTCCAACCAACACTCAAAACACATGATTGGTGCTGAGGTCGATTTCTATGTCCAAGGCATGGAACAACGTCCTCAAGAAGTGATCGATCTGATCATGAACTACTATAAAGAGACGAGCACCTATCAAAACAACAAAGACTATCAACTGTTTCAAAGGATGGAGAAAATCACAGACTCCTCACTGTCTACTCCTCCCTGGTACAACAAAGAGATCCTCATTAAACTCTTTAAAAAGACAGAAGGGCGTGATTTTGATAACCGCCATCCTTACCCCTACATTTCGCTGCAAGTGCGTTTTGATCGGGAGCTCAACGAGAAAACAGTTTCCTCCTGGCAAAAGGCATTCAACGGCTACAAGCGGTATTAGCCCATCTTTCTTAGACATGTCTCTTCTTCAGGAGAAATCTAAATTTATATTCAAATAAAAATCACTAGCTTTAGAATTGGCTTACCCTTTAAAAGAGAAAAAAACTCTTTAGGTGGTTTCCCGTGAACGAGAACAAACTCCTCAATCCCTTCAATACCTTAAAATCCTTTCATGACAATCAGCAGCAGTTTTACTATTCTCTGCCAGCCCTAGAGCAGGCTAAAGGACTTAAATTATCCCGTTTGCCTATTTCGATTAGAATCATGATCGAGTCGCTCCTGCGCAACTGCGATGGCAAAAAAGTCACGGAGCAAGATGTCATCAACCTGGCTACGTGGAATGCTAAACACCCTGCAGCTACCGATGTTCCTTTTATGGTGGCACGCGTCATTCTGCAAGACTTTACAGGTGTCCCCCTCCTAGTAGATTTAGCAGCCATGCGCGATACGGTGGCTAACAATAACTACAACCCCGCTACAATCGAACCCATTGTGCCTGTTGATCTCGTCATCGACCATTCTGTACAGGTAGATAGAGCAGGTACTGATGACGCCTTTTTGTATAATTTAAAGCTCGAATTCATTCGCAATAAAGAACGGTACGAGTTTCTGAATTGGGGACAACAAGCTTTTAACACATTCACCGTGGTTCCTCCAGGTATTGGAATTGTCCATCAGATTAACTTAGAACACATTGCCACTGTAGTCACAGAAGAAAAAATCGACGGACAGATGCTACTCTATTTTGATACGTTAGTTGGAACAGATTCCCATACCACTATGATCAATGGACTGGGTGTGCTAGGATGGGGAGTTGGCGGTATCGAAGCTGAAGCTGCGATGCTAGGTCAACCGATGTTCATCCAAGCTCCGGAAGTGATCGGCGTGCATCTCGAAGGCAAGCTGAAAGAAGGAGTGACCGCTACTGATTTAACCCTGCGCATCACCGAGCTCTTGCGCCAGGAAAAAGTCGTGAACAAATTCGTTGAGTTCTTTGGAGAAGGAGCTGCGAGTTTAACCGTGGCCGATCGCGCGACTATTGCCAACATGTGCCCCGAATATGGAGCCACCGTCGGCTTTTTTCCTATCGATGAACAAACACTTGCCTATCTCAAGATGACGGGAAGAGATGAAAAACACATCAAGCACATCAAAGATTACCTCACATTCCAGCAGATGTTTGGGATTCCGCGCAAAGGGGAAATCGATTACACAAAAGTCGTTGAACTCAACTTAACTACCGTTACACCTTGCGTAGCAGGTCCTAAACGCCCTCAAGATCGGATTAATCTTCCCGATCTCAAAGAAAAATTCTCTCAACTGATGATTGCACCCATCACAGAGGGAGGATATGGAAAAACAGAAAAAGAACGTGCCAAACGGGTCGCCATCTTCTCTGAAGGTTCCTTTAGCATTGATGCTCCTCACGTAACCGGAGGGATTTCTACCTTAGCCCACTCACAAGGATGGAGTGAAGAAGAAATGGTTTCAAATCGCCCTCTAACCACCACGATGATCAATCCAGGCTACAGTCAAGAGCACCCCATCGATCTCATCATGCATCAAGGCGCAGTTGTGATCGCCGCCATCACAAGTTGTACCAATACGAGCAATCCCTATGTCATGATCGGTGCTGGACTCTTAGCAAAAAAAGCGGTGGAACGCGGCCTCAAAGTCAATCCCCTCGTCAAGACAAGTCTTGCTCCAGGATCCCGTGTCGTCACCGATTACTTGGAGAAAACTGGTCTACAAAAATACTTGAGCCAGCTAGGTTTTCAAATGATTGCCTATGGTTGTACAACGTGCATTGGCAACAGTGGTCCTTTAGATGAAAAAATCGAAAAAGCGATCAAAGACCACGATATGATCGCATCCAGCGTGCTCAGCGGTAATCGCAATTTCGAGGCCCGCATCCACGGTTCAGTGAAAGCCAATTTCTTGATGTCTCCCCCTCTTGTTATTGCGTATGCGCTTGCCGGCAGAGTAACGATTGATCTCACGCGTGAACCTCTAGGATACGACTCCAAGGGAACTCCTGTCTTTCTCAAAGAGATCTGGCCCTCTTCCCAAGAAATTCAACAAGCAGTGGAGCAAGGACTGCATCCCCACATGTTTAAAACTCGCTATGCTCACATAGAAAAGGACAATTCCTTGTGGAATGAGATCATGACAAAAAAAGGGGCTCAGTATGCTTGGGATGAAAAGAGCACGTACATCCAACGCCCTCCTTTCTTTGAAGGATTCACCATGCAACAACCTTCACGCAAATCCTTGAAAGAGATGCGCCCTCTTGCTCTCTTTGGCGACTCCATAACGACAGATCATATCTCCCCTGCCGGAGCCTTCAAAGCCAATACTCCCGCAGGCCAGTACTTGATTAGCCAGGGGATCAAAGAAGAAGATTTTAATAGCTATGGCAGTCGACGTGGCAACCATCATGTGATGATGCGTGGAACGTTTGCCAATGTGCGCATTCGCAATAAAATGACCGATGGCAAAGAAGGTGGGTTCACTCAATTCATGCCAGATGGGATTCACATGAGCATCTTCGATGCCTGCCAGAAGTATGCGGCTCAACAAACCCCCCTCATCATCTTTGCCGGCAAAGATTATGGAATGGGCAGCTCGCGCGATTGGGCGGCTAAAGGTACTGCACTTCTTGGCGTGAATGCCGTGGTAGCTCAAAGTTTTGAGAGGATTCATCGCAGCAACCTCGTCGGCATGGGCGTTCTTCCCCTTCAGTTTAAGGAGGGAGATAGCTGGGAAAGCCTGAAGATCACAGGACAAGACATATTTTCCCTAGTGGGCCTCGAAAATTACATCAAGCCCTCTCAAGAGGTCACCTTGGAGATCAAACGCCCAACCGGCACCGTCGATCGTGCCACTTTAATCGCCCGCCTCGATACCCCCATTGACATCGACTACTACTTACACGGGGGCATCCTACCCTTTGTCTTGCGTCAATTACTAGCCAAACAGAAGAGTTAATTCTCTCAATTTTTTGGTTGCCAGTTGCAGTTTATGCTCATCTGAGATAAACTTTCTCACGATTTGCGCCGATGTGGCGGAGTCGGTAGACGCGGTAGACTCAAACTCTACTCTTAGCAATAAGGTGCTGGTTCGAGTCCAGTCATCGGCAAATCATGCATTCTGTTTTTCTTAAGGAACACCATGAAAGGCATTCAACTTGTTTGGATAACTGTAGCTGATCTACAAGCCTCCATCGATTTTTATACCCAAGTCATCGGGTTTAATCTGCTTGAGCGCAATGATCACTACGGATGGGCTGAGCTTTCTAGTGCAGAAGGGATCCGCCTTGGTCTTGCCCAACAAAATTCTCATGATGGATTTAAACCTGGCTCCAATGCCGTCACCACCATCACTGTGGACAATCTCGAGCAAACTCTAGAGAATAAAAATATTCAACTCATCGGCGATGTGTTAGAAATTCCAGGTCAAGTGAAGATGCAAACATTTCGCGATCTCGACGGAAATACTTTTCAGTTTTGTCAACTGCTGAAATAACCTGATTCAGCAGTTCCCGTTAGAAGCGGAGCTGCTGTTACCCTGGCTTTTTGCTATTCTCTTTTTCAGGGAAAGGTTTATAATTTTTTCTTTTGAATTTCGAGGAAAGGTCATGAGTCTTAAGGAACTTGAACATGCATCGTCAAAAATCGCGATTTTCAAGGGAAAACAGATCCGAAAAATCATTTACCAAGGTGAATTATTTTTCTATTATTGATGTGATTGGGGAAGCTGCTAAAGAGGGTGGTGCAATTGCTGGCGATGCAAGGCGTGCGCTAGAGAAAAAAAGTGGCCATAAAGTAGTAAGTAAATCCAATTTTTTAGACACCAATCCCTTAGAAGTTGAACTGATTCCTGAAAAATAATGAAAAAAATGTTCTTTTTGGTTGCGTTTTGTTTGACTAGCTTTGAAATATTTGCAAGTGAGGACAAAGTTAACATGGCAAAAGAAGGTTATGTAAATGTGCAAGGTGGTAAAATCTGGTTTCAGATTTATACTAATAATGACAATCCACATACTATGCCCATTATAATCCTTCATGGTGGACCTGGCACTCCTCACAACTACCTTTTAAATTTGTCGAAGTTAGTTAAATATAGAACTGTAATCTTCTATGATCAACTTGGATGTGGTAAATCTAGTATTCAAAATAATCAAAAAGAATTGTGGACGATCACTCGTTTTGTATCAGAATTAGAAGAGTTAGCTCAGGCATTAGAACTGCCTCAGTTTCATTTGTATGGTCATTCTTGGGGTGGTTCACTTGCAATAGAATATGCCTTACTTTATCCCAAAAAAGTCAAAAGTATGATTTTAGCAAGCCCGGTTTTAAGTGTTCCTCTATGGCTGAAAGATACAAAACAACTGCTACAACAATTACCATTATCAATTCAGCAAATTATCATAGAGCATGAAGAAGCAGTAACTACCGATTCTGCTGAATATCAAGATGCAAAAAAGATGTTTAATAACTTGTTATGCCGCCTAGAATCTGTTCCTGAAAATGTTCAATACTCTTTAAATCATTCCAATTCCGAAGTCTATCAAACCATGTGGGGTCCTAGTGAATTTACAGTTACAGGGAATTTAAAGAATTTTGATCGTATAAATGATCTTGTAAAATTAACGATGCCTATTTTAATGACTTGTGGACGATTTGATGAAGCTGCTCCTGAAACTATGCAATATGCAAAACACAAATCAATAAATGCAAAATTGGTAATTTTTGAAAAAAGTGCTCACGTGCCTCATGTAGAAGAGGAAGAAAAGTATCTGAGCTTATTAGTGAATTTTTTAGATAATGTTGAAAAGTCATAAACGTTTTTGGAAGAGGTTCCATGAAAAGAGTGGGGGTTTTATTTTTTTGCTTATCGCTCATTCTAAGTAATATTGTGTTAGCAGAAACAGCGGATAGACAGAAGGAACATATTCAAAAAGAGCTGATTCCCAATCCTGAAAAGAAAGAAAATAAAATAGAATTCTTTAGCCTGAAACCAACAGGAAATGGTCCTTTTCCTATTATTTTTCTATTGCATGGATACCAACCGCCAGAAAATAGCCTCGGAGGAAAACAGCTTGTAGAATATGGGTATTTAGATCGCTTTGTAAAAGAGGGGATTGTCGCAGTATCTGTCTCTATTCCTGGATATGGAAATTCAACAGGTACACGAGACTTTGGAGGTCCTGATTCTCAAAACGCAATCATTGCAGTAATTAATCATTTCAAGACGTTTAATTTTATAGATTCTTCAAAAATGGGGATTTATGGAATCAGTCGAGGAGCTCAATTGGCGGGAATGGTAGCAAGTCGTTCACAAGATATTTCAGTTCAAATATTAGAAAGTGGTTTCTATGATTTAGTCTCGTTTTGCTCTGAGATCCCTGAGTATCTTGATGGGATTAAAAACAGTATCTTTCAAGAGGGAGGAAATACTTATGAGGCTCTGGTAGAACGATCGCCTCTTTATCATGCGAATTCTACAAGAGCAGCGACGCTAATTCTACAAGGCGAGTTTGATGATCGAAGGCAATTGCCATCAGCGCAGCTGCTGCATGCTAAATTGTTGGATCAAGGCATTGAAAGTCTATTCAAGATCTATTTAGGTGAACTTCATGCACTTCCTCCAGAAAAATGGGATGTAATTATTCCTTTTGTGAGACAGCATTTTTTTTACATACATGGAATTGGAATCAAGGTCTCGGATGCAACTCCAGCAATACAGATTCTAAAAATTCTTCCAAATTCTCCCACACAAAAATCAGGAAAATTGAAAGTTGGAGATGCGATTCTAAGTATTTCTCCAATGAACGATGATATTGAAATAGACACATTGCGAATGCCAATCAATAAATTTGTATCTTTCTTGTTAGGAAGAAAGGATTCCAAGGTACGGTTGCATGTTCAGCATTTTGATCTCACTTTTGAAGATGTTGTTATCTCAAGAGGCTAGGTCCTTTCTGTTGATCCCACATGATTGGCGATGCCTAACTCATCTTTAGGATCGAGGTCAAAACGAGGTTTAGAAGTTTTAAGCCGTTTTTCTACCTTCTTAACGTGTTCTGCGGGAGGAATATTCTCGGGGAGGGTTCCGCCAATTTTAACGATTGCAGCGCGAACCTCCTCCCCTACTGCTTCATGGGTCTCGATCGCATCCCTTTGATTTTTGATACCTTCTCGTTTGAGCTTTTCACGGGTTTGGACCATGCGAAACTGATTGTTGACCAATTCAGTAGTAACCCAACTTGCCCCCTATCCTCCCTTAGACGCGTAAGCGAGACAGGTAAGATGCAAGATTCGTGAGGAAGCCAAGGTAGTTCACCTTGGCGACGAACGAAGCGCAGCAGATTGCCTGTCTCGCTTACGCGTCTAAGGGAGGATAGGGGGCAAGTTGGGTTAGTACCCATTCGGTCCATCAAATTCTCTTTCGAAGGTATCCCTTTACGAGCTTTGATTGCATCTACTCCAAGCCCTCCGTATAGCCCCTTGTAGCCAGCATCATGAAAGATGCCGAACATTTTGTCCTGGACGCCTGCCTCTCGAGCTGCGCCCGATAGGGCTTTAAATTCGATAGTTGCTTGTTCTCGTATCTCCAGTCTCTCTAAGTCCGCGGCCATCTGGTCTGAGATTTCTTGCCTGCGTGTTTGTATAGCAAAATACTTTTGGGCTTGGGCTATCTCTGCTTTTCTTGGATCGCCATTTTGGGCGATGAGGTAACAGGCAAAGCGAGAAAGGTGATAATCTTCAACCATTTGCGAAGAACCTTTGCCTCCTGGGATCGGTTTGCGGACGTCCGCAAAGTGATGCTGAGGATTATTCCCTGATTGCTCGCAAGACTTTTTGGCTTTTTTTATCGCATTTTTGAAGTCGCGCCAATTGGAATATCCGAGGCATGGCTGGAGATCCCGAGCACTCCAATGTTCCACCCCATGTTGGTTGAGTTTTTTCAAGGATTCAAAGGATAGGTCAGTTGGTACAGATAGTGAATGGTTAGATTGACCCATAGAGCATATCTCCGGCAGCGTTTTATAAAAATGTTGAATGAAAATTTTAATGCGTTCGTGAAGTTTTTTCCAGTCAAAAGTTCTAATTACGTCCGATTGCCTGCAAATCATGCACATGAGAGACTTTTAAAAGTTTTTGTCCATCCATCCTTATGAGCAAGTGTGCAACAAATTCTAAAACTCCTTTTTCTGACATTTTGTGCAAACAAACGAGAGAACAACTACCTCAACTTCCTCTCCTTTTATCTCAGGATTAAAGCGGATATTTTTTGATTCAAACTTTTTACAATCACAATTTAGGCACCTCATTTAATCTTCTCCTTTTTGTTTCGTTTAAGCGACCGTGGCTCCAAGCCAATACTCCAAGCGAGTACGGCTCGGGATGGAATGGCAAATGGCTCAAAAGGGCGATTTTGCTGTGGCGTGGTGTTTTGCAATTTCCTCTATAACATCTTGATTCAATCTGAGAGCCTTTTTTGCTTTCTTTTCAGTCTTTTTTTTGTTTTTTATTTGGCTGAGTTGTTCGAAGGAATATACCTGATCTGGAGCTTCTTTATTGAACCGTTTGTAATAGAGATCTTCAATAAATTGAGGTAATGGAGCCTTCCATCGTTCCTGCTTATGGTTGTCTAATTTGTCAAATTTTTTGGGGTTTAACCCCAATTCTCTAGCCATTTGGATATGTTTTTGAGAGAGTCGATGTTTCTTTTTGGCTTCGATCCAAGGCAGCAATTCTTTAGGTATGCTATTTGTCATAAAAAACCTTCAATAGCGTCCATTAAAGCAAAACTAATCAATGCAGCTCCAATAACATATACAGGTATCCAATAATAACGTCGACTTTGTTTATAGTCTCCTTGCACATACCGAGACCACACAAGATAAAAAGTACATGGTATTGATAATGGCATCAAAAAATACATAAATATAAGTCCCAAACCCAAGACTATAGATGTGTTAGGACGATCGAAAACCATCACACTAGCAAATGCTAGCATGAGCAGAAAAGGAAACAATATGAGATAGGCAATTGTCATTATCCAAGCCCATCTTTTTGTCTTCTTTCTTTCAGAATTAGATATACTCATCATGCTTCCCATCATACCAAGGATTCTGCAAGCAGATTTTGAGCGTGTAATTCAATTTTCTGATTGGTAATTTGTTTTAGATTGTAGCCACTCTTTCAAAGCTTGATGACCCTGAAGTGAATTTGAAAAAATAGCAAACTTATCCCATGCGCCAATCGAACCGTTTTTCCTGGAAAAACGACAATGATGCTTAATCAATCCTGGATTATTGATTCGCCACGCCAAGTTCCCGTTTTTTGCAGCAAATTTACGATCTGAATTGTCTATATAAAGAGCCGTTTCTCCCTCTTTCCAAGCAATTTTATACAGCGTTTTTAAATTCATGATTTCCCCGTGAGAATTTTTATAACATCCGAGCGGAATTCAACCCCCGAATTATTTAGTTTAATTGAAGTTAGAGGTGTGAAGGCTAATAGAGGGACAAGGCCAACATTTGTGATGTGCCTGCAATTAGATAGATCGACAGATGTAATGGGAAGGCGAGCACGACTTGCTTCGTCAAGAATTTGTTCAAGAACTCGATTCGATGCCCCTGGCATTTCAGAAAGATTTAGACACCCCTTGTTGACGAGAGCTAGATGACGCCAAGCTTGGCATACCCGACGGGCGCAAACTATGTCTTGAGGAGAAAGGAAGCTTAATACATGGCTATCTAAAATTATGCCCTTCGTTGCGTGTTTAGGAAAAGATTTTGAATATGCGAACTCAGACGGTACCGCTGGTGTTGTGATTGTCAAAGGTTTGATGCTCATAATTCTCCTTTTGTTGTTGATTAAGATTGATACTAGTTGATTACACATTTTAATTGTTAAGATATTATTAAGATTTCACAGATATTTAATCTCTACGCAAGAAGAGTAAGTAACTAATCTACAGCTGCTTAGCGTCTTGAGAATTTTTCGAAATCCATTGCAAAACTTTCCGACCCCAAAAAATCGATGATTTTGAGTCAGATTGCAGGCCGTTTAGGCGACCGCGGCCCCATCCTCGAGCACGTATTCCAATCGAGTAGAGTTCGGGGTTGGGAGGCAAAGCTCAAAAGAGTGATTTGGCTGTGGCATGGAGTTTGCAATTGCCTCTTTAAGTCAGGATCTGTTCCCTCATCGACCGTTTTTTGCAGAGAACAGTTGGGAAAACAAGTTACTTTCTATTTCTTGCATCGCTCGTTCTTGTTGCAGAGTTCGCTTTAGAATTTTTTCTGCTTGAGGAGATTTGAGCTGGTCGATAAAAGATTCGATACTTTCCAGATCTGTTCTCATGTCTTGATAAACTTCCCTTAGAGAAGCTATTCCTGTAAATCGATCCTCATAAAACTGTTGGATAGGGAGATATCTGGGATGGAGAAACAACATTTCAATTCGATCTTTAATGACCCCTATTTGCTGTCTGAGGATTCCATTGTATATTTTTAGCTGCTCTGAACTTTCGATGGCAGAATGTCTTGAAGAGGAGTCAACCCATTCTTGTTCTAACTCCAAAAGAGTGGGGAGATCGCCGTTTTCATAGGCTAAGGTAAGCCTTTTCATTTGCTCTTCTTTCTTAGCTTTTTTTTCTGGGTCGAACTCTAAGTCTGGATGTAGAGCTTTAGCTAGCTGCTTATAAATTGCATTCATGCTTTTTTTCTGCAATTCTTCAATTTTTTGTTGCTTGTTTGATTTTTTTGCAGACTGTTTGGGAGATAGATTTTCTTTTTCATCCATTCCTGTGTTAACTTGTTCAAAGAGTTTTCGAATTATTTCTTCTTCACTATCTTTGACATCAACATGGGAAAGGTCGATCTTTATCCCTTGACTTGCGAACATGGTTTCGATCTCTTCAATCATTGGGTCTAGTTCGTCTTTAAGAGTTGCCTCTGCTCCTTTCCAACCCAGTGCTTTTCCAATTTCCTCCACTTTTTTAGGCATACCATGAATCCCAGCTGATTTAAGAAGACTGTCTATATCAATTAGGATCAATTCTCTAAGTGCGTTCAATTCTCTCTTGGAAAAGGACTTGGCTGTTTTATACAGCTGATAAGCATAATGGATCCGTTCTTCCAGTGCCCGGTCTATTTTTTCTTCTTCAATTCGTATTTTTTCATGGTAAAATAAGAGTCCTTGGTCGAGTTCAGTCTGTCGTTTTCTCTCCTTTTCCTTGAGAGTTTCGAGTTGATTTTTTAATCGTCTGAACGTCATTTGATCTTCATTCAAGGTTTCTTTGGGTTGTTTTATTCGGATTACTGCTGGCATAAACTTCTCAATAAAGAAAAGGAAGCATCATAAACTTTCCCTTGAGTTTTTCCCAATCAAAAGTTCAGTCACTTTCAATGCATGTTACGCAAAATGTCTAATGACGCATTTTTGTACAATTTTTACCCGAATGCCTCGGCCTATTTGCTTTCTGAGGCGTTTAAAAATATTCTTTTTACAATTGCCTCTATTACTCGCCTTCGACTATAAAACGAGATGGGATGGTCCTATCACGAGTAGATTGTGTCGAAGCTTAGAGACTTCATTAAAGGGCATCACACCCTTCGCGTCAGTATCCTCACCCTTTATCTCTCGCTATTCTCATTTGCTTTCCTATGCGTGATCTTGTTCACTTACTTTAAAAACCACCAATCTATCTTGAATTTTTCGTTTGGGATCACTGAACGCGTCAGCTCGATTGTCACTGAAAAACTCCATTCATTGATTCAAGATGCAGAACACTTTCCTGAAATCGGCGCCAATATCTTCACTAAACCTGAAGACATTTCTCCAGAAGACGAACGCCTAATTGCGTACATGCTCAATAGTCTGAAATTTGATAGCGATTTGAGCAAGTTTTCCATTGGGACAGAACAAGGGAACTTCATTTCGATTTCCAATCTCGCTCTCACAGAAGAAACCCACTACATCACCGATCCTACGAGACCATTACCTGATGATGCTGTCTATGCATTACTCATTGTGGATCGATCTACCACGCCCCCTACCAATACCTGGTATTACAAAAACGCTCTTTTTAAAACGATCGATAGTGAAGTCCTAAAAAAGGATGTTTTTGATCCACGCTCGCGCCCCTGGTACATCGGTGCTGTAGAAGCTCATGGGTTATTTACAACGGGCGTTTATTCTTTTTTTCCTTCTCATGAAGAGGGATTTAGCATTGGATTTCCCATTTATTCTGAATCCAAAGAATTAATCGGTGCGATTGGGGCTGATATCTCCTTGGTCTTGCTTTCCAAATTTTTAGAAAGCCAGAACATCAGCCCTTCAGGAAAGGCCTTCATTGTAAACAACACAGGAAAAATTCTTACACCCTACAATCCTGAGATCAAGCAGAAGTACCAAGGGCTTGTTTATGCTACCTATCAAGAATTCTTATCGACAAGAGATTCTGCAGACATCATTAAGTACGAAGGTAAAAAATATATTTCTTATGTGACTGATCTTCCCATTATTGGTGGACTCGATTGGGATATCGTCGTGGTTGCTCCCCATTCTGATTTCTTTGGTGAATTGATCTCTACACAATTGCAGATTGTGGGAATTTCTTTACTCATCATGCTATTCACATCCTTCTTGATCGCCTATTTTTCAAAACGAATATCCAAACCGATTGTCACCCTATCCAAGGAAATCGACAAGATCAAACGATTAGAACTCGACAGCAATGTCCGCGTAAGATCGAAAATAAAAGAGATCGTCCAGATGAACCAATCCATTCAATCGTTGAGGCTCGCCTTCCACTCTTTTGTCCGCTATGTGCCTAAAAAAATTGTCATGGATCTCATAGAAAGAGGAAAAGAGATTGGATTGGGAGGCGAAAAAAAGGAGTTAACGATCTTTTTTTCAGACATCAATGATTTTACTCGTGCAGCTGAAGCTTATCCCACTTCCCTTATCATGCAAACACTCAATCAATACTTCGATGACTTATCGAAAGTTATCCTAGAACAGGAAGGAACAATCGATAAATACATTGGAGATGGGATCATGGCATTTTGGGGTGCCCCTGTTGATGTACCCGACCATGCTAAAAGAGCGTGTGTAACGGCTCTTCTTTGTCAACTTCATGTCCAACAACTCAACAAAAAATTTCGGGCAGAAAATAAACCGGAATTTTTCACACGCATTGGAATTTCTACCGGTACTGTGATTTTAGGCAACGTGGGGACGGCAGAGCGCTTTAATTACACTGTCATCGGAGATACCGTCAATGCCACAGCTCGGGTCCAAAATATCAACAAAAAATTCAAAACGCAAATCATCATTACCGATGAAACGTATCAACATATAGGGAAGAGCTTTTTAGTCCGCCCCCTAGATTTCATCGAAGTCAAAGGCAAAAAAAATAAGCTTAAGATTTACGAACTGGTAGCCTCTCTTGAAAAAGACTATCCAGCGATACAAGCCCAGCCTAAGCAGATTCAACTCTGCACCTTATTCACTGAAGCCTAT
>Ga0206972_1105_pt1 | contig 19954 bp, 18 predicted proteins | sample Alteio_BWOrgHeat_86_FD_152925 | JGI IMG/M metagenome (GOLD analysis project Ga0206972, IMG submission 152925) | Enriched cells from forest soil in Barre Woods Harvard Forest LTER site, Petersham, Massachusetts, United States -... | ecosystem: Environmental > Terrestrial > Soil > Temperate forest >...
GGAGAGCCATCGCTATATTTCTATGATACCGCGATTACGGTCTTGCGGATAGACGGGTATTGCCTCAACAGTAGGCGTAGTTTCGCCAGAAAGAGGATAGCTAGACAAGAAAATGAGTCAACTGCACCGTATCTGTCATGGAACAATCGCTTTACCGAAAGGGGAAAGCTACGGCATCACCGGCAAGCTCAGCTGCGAGGGCTGATAGCTGTCGTTGACGATGGTGATAGTGGCCGGTTTATAGTCGCTGGGTTTGGCTGTCATGATATTTGGCACGAAGGTCTGCGGGTTGCGGTCGTAGAGCGGAAACCAGCTGCTCTGAATGACGACCATCAGCGTATGACCCTTCTTGAAGACGTGGTCGATGTCGTGAAGGCTCCATTTGAACTCGGTGACTTCGCCCGGCTTGATCGCTTCAGGTTTGGTGAAGCTGTTGCGGTAACGGCCGCGGAAGATCTCCATGTTGGTCATGAGCTGGTAGCCGCGCATGGTCGGATCGGCATCGTCATCCGGATATTGGTCGATGAGCTTAGCGACGAAATCACCATCGCTGCCGGTTGTGGAAGCGAAGATATCGGCGAGGACTTCGCCGGTGATGGTGAGGTCGTGATCGAGGACGGGAAGCTTGTAGACAGCGATATCCTTGCGGTCGGTTGCGAAGCGCTGGTCTTCGACCATCCACGTGCCCCACTTTGAGCCATCGCCGTAGGTGGGCTGGATGGGGCGATGGCGGTACGGGACTGGATTGGCCGGGTCGGAGACGTATGTCACTTTGCCCTTGGCGCATTCCTTCGCGGCGCCGATGGAGCCGTCAGGACAGAGCGTGTAGGCGGTCATTTTGGAGGCCTGCGGCGGGAAATGCGCATAACGCTTCCAGGTGTTGGAGCCGGTCTGGAAGCTGGCGGTGTCTTGGAGGTCGAAGCCGGGTTCGTCTTTCAGATAGTGCGCGAAGAATTTTGCCTCAATCTGCGAGCGATACTCCTTACCGATGGATTCGCCATATTGCAGCGCACCCAGATGTCGCGAAGACAACGCCCATGAGCCGTGCCGCCAGGGACCGAGAACGAGGAAGTTCTGGTGAGAAGCGTCGTGCGGTTCGAGGCTCGCGTACTCCTCCTGTGGCCCCCACATATCTTCCTGGTCGTAGTAGCCTCCGACGGTCAGCGTCGGAACAGTGACAGCGGTCAGGTGATGCTCAACTCCGCGGGAACGCCAGAAGCTGTCATACGCAGGGTGATCGATGAATGCCTTCCACGTAGGCAGCTCTTTGTCTACGCCGGAGCGCTTCACATCTTCCTTAAATGAGCCGCGTTCGAGGAAGTAGTCATAGCCATCGCGCGGCTTGCCCGCTGAGTCCTTGCCGTAGTCCACCTCGGTCATTTCTTTGCTGACTTCGAGGCCGAGGGCATAGTCGTATCCGTAGGTCTGGCGGAAGGCGCCGTTGTGGAAGAAGTCATCTCCCATCCACGTATCGATCATAGGGGCCTGCGGCGAGATAGCTTTGACTGCCGGATGGGGATCGATACCGGCCATGATCGTGAGGAAGCCGGGATAACTCGTTCCGATAACCCCGACGCGGCCATTGTTATTCGATAAGTTCTTCAGCAGCCATGCAATGGTGTCGTACGCATCGGTGGTCTCGTCAATAGCCTTCGGATTGCTGTGATCTGCCAGCGGACGCATCATCACAAACTCCCCCTCTGATTTGAAGCGGCCGCGGATGTCGGCGCCGACATAGATGTATCCGGCGCGAGCCAGCTCAGGACGCTGCTGGAAGAAGCTGCGTTCGCTAGTGCCGTCAACTCCGTAAGGCGTGCGCTGGATGAGGATCGGCAGCGGACCTGCGACGTCAGTCGGAGTGAGGATAACAACGTGCAGTTTCACTCCATCACGTGCGGGAATCATCTCTTCGCGGCGCTCGTAGTGATGGAAGACATGATGTGCGGCTGGACCGGTCTTGGCCATGTCGAAAGGCTTCTGCTCACCCTCGACGACGGTCACCGAAGCGCCCGAACCTGTGTTGGCGAAGCGAAAAGTGACGTGCGCCTCCGGCATACTGAACTCGTTTGCGGAAAGGGCGGTCAGCGGGGTGGGGATCTGGCGCTCGCTCTCATAGATGAGTTTGCCGTCCTGCCCGTAGAAGCTGAATGGCGTGTCGGGTTCCACTGTCTGCGTGTATTCGCCCGATACTGCATCCAGCTGAGACTGGCTGAGCGTGAGGGGAGAGTTTTGCGCGAGAACAGGCAGGGCAGAAATCAGGAGAAAAGCAGGCAGAATGAGTTTCCGGAACAATTGAGCGAACCTCCAGGAGTTGGAGGTCAGATTAGCACGGCGCGCCGCAAGTTCTGCGATGGTTAATGCGAGTGGCCGGCGTGGCTATGTGAGTGGGAATGAGCCGGCTCCGCTGCCATCTCTTCGATTGGCACAACGCAGCCGTGGATCACTTCGCAGCCGTCGCACTCGAACTGAATCGTGGTGTGGTGGATATGAAAACTCTTCCGCGCCAGTGCGCTGAGTTCGAGCAGAATTCGATTACTCTCTGACGGCGGAATGTCTTCGATCTGAACATGACAGGCGAGCGCATGCGAGTTCGATCCAAGGCTCCATACGTGCAGGTCGTGCACGTTAATGACCCCTTCGACAGCCTCCATGCCGGCCTGGATGCGGCTGAGGGAAAGACTGCGAGGCGTTCCTTCCAGCAGAATATTCAGGGTTTCGCGGACGATCTCAAATGAGCTCCACAAAATCAGCGCCGCGATCACCAGCGAGAGAACCGGATCGATCCAATTCTGGCCAGTTAACAGAATTCCAAAGCCTCCGGCGATGACGGCAGCAGTAGAAAGCGTGTCACCGGCCATATGAATAAAGGCGCTGCGCATGTTGACATCGCGCGCGACGCCCCATAACAGCGCGGCAATCACGCCGTTCATCACCACTCCGGCCGCGGCCACCCACATCATCAGTCGCGGCTGAACAACGACTGGAGCGCTGAGCCGGTGAACCGCCTCGACGCCGATCCACAGGGAAATCACGATCAGCGTGGCCGCATTAAGAAAAGCTGCAAGAACACCCGCGCGTTGATAGCCGAACGTCTTGCGATTCGTCGGCGGGCGGGTCTGGAAGTAGACCGCGACGAAAGACAACGCCAGAGCAAGAAAGTCAGACATATTGTGCCCGGCTTCAGACACGAGCGCGAGGGAATGGGCGCGCAATCCGGCGATCAGAGTCAAAGCAACGTACGCAAGCGTCGCCAGCATGGAAAACCAGAGCACCCGGCTCGTCTTCCCTTGCCCCGCCGAATTGGCGTGAACATGCATAAATCAAGTTTACTCGCGTCTGTGAAATGAGGACTGAGAGATTCTAGCGGCTCAGGTCAGCGCGGGCGTCTTCCGATTCGCCGGGATAGCGCGGCCCCGCACCGTTATCGTTTTGGGCCGCTCCGCTCGATATTGTCCACACCATCGGTATGCCTTCGCGCAGGCCGCTCCAGCGTTCCGCGACCAGAATGCTGTTTTCCGGGCGACCCGGCAGGTAGCGAATCGAACAGGGCATGCCGAGTTTCACCTTCGAGGGATCGAGGATTTCACGGAGTAGCGTTATGTCCTGGGAACATTCGTAAATAACGCCAGATATCTCATAGCCGTAGAGAAGCATATCCCTCGTTGTGCCGTCTTCGGCGCTAACCTGGAAGCCATCGAGAAGCGAGCCGTCGACGATGCGGCCGTAGCTCGAAAGCATCTGGCGCCGCTCAAACTCCAGCTCTTCAGGGGTGGGGCGTTTGCGGGTAAACCACCAGAGCGCCGCTCCAGCAATTAGGGCTACCCCGGCTGTGGCGCCGGCAATCTGCCACTCGCGAACAGAGATCTCAACCATGGTCAGGGAGGGATCCCGGAAGCCCCCTTTCCAAGAGAATACCGCAGCTTCTGAAGACCGCCCATCCCAACAAAAAGTTTTTCATGGTTGTTCCGAAATTGAAGCTCTCAAATACGACCATGCCATTCCAAACTAAGTGAGTAAACCTGCGCTATACTTGAGGTTGCGCGTCTTTTTCCGCCACGGCTGCATTCCGGTAGCCCGCTGAGAGAATCATGCAGCAAGAAGGATTATTTCTTGGCCTCAAGAACCGCAGAAATCGACCGTCCTCGAATAGCTACGACGAATTCACAGAACAATCGAAAGAACAGCAACCGGGCCGGTCAGGCGGAGTCCCCGTCACGCCGAATTCGGTCTACAACAGTGGTCTGTGTCCGCCGCAACGGTCACGTGGTCATGGCCGCCGACGGGCAGGTGACGCTCGGCGATCACGTGCTCAAGCATTCCGCAAAGAAGATTCGCCGGCTCTACCAGGACAAGATTCTCGCCGGGTTTGCTGGCTCTACGGCAGATGCGTTCACGCTTTTCACTCGTTTTGAAAGCAAGCTGGAGCAGTACGCAGGTAACCTCAACAGGGCAGCGGTAGAGCTGGCGCGCGACTGGCGCACAGACAAGATGCTCCGCAACCTTGAAGCGCTGCTGATTGTTGCCGATGCGGCGCAGACGTTCCTTATCTCAGGTTCCGGAGACGTCATCGACCCCGATGAAGCCATTGCCGCTATTGGCTCGGGCGGTAGTTACGCCACAGCAGCAGCACGCGCCCTGATGGAGAACACAGATCTCAGCGCTCGCGAGGTCGCTGAGAAATCGATGAAGATTGCCGGCGAAATCTGCATCTATACGAACGACCGAATTACTATCGAAGAATTGCAGGCCCACGTGAAGGAGTCGGAGGGTTAAGTCATCCGACTTACCTGCCGGTTTTAGAATCTATGGCAATTTATCTACCAGGAACAGCAGAAGACCAGGATCTCGCGCTTGAGGAGTTGACTCCGCGCGAAATTGTCGCTGAGCTCGACAAGCACGTCGTGGGACAAAAGGCTGCGAAAAGGGCTGTGGCTATTGCACTTCGCAACCGAACGAGGCGGCAGAAGCTGCCGGCTGACATTGCCGACGACATCATGCCCAAGAACATCATCATGATTGGGCCTACGGGTGTAGGCAAGACAGAGATCGCGCGCCGCCTGGCAAAGCTCACGGATTCACCGTTTCTCAAGGTAGAAGCCTCGAAATTCACCGAGGTCGGCTACGTCGGCCGCGACGTCGAATCGATGATTCGCGACCTGGTTGAGATTGCTATCGACATGGTGCGCGAAGAGCGCCTCGAAGAGGTGGAAGACAAGGCCGAGATGAATGCCGAGGAGCGACTGCTTGATCTGCTGCTGCCTCCGCCACCCGAGTCGCAACAGCCTTCTGCGGAAGGCCAGCTCAGCCTTCCGGGGGCAGACAGTTATCAGCGAACACGCGAGAAGCTCCGCCAGCAATTCCGCGAAGGCAAGCTCGATGACCGCACGGTGGAACTGGATACGCGCGAACGCAACACCCCGCAGCTGGGCATCATCTCCAGCCAGAACATCGAAGACATGGACATGAGCCTCAAAGACCTGTTGCCAAATATCTTTGGGGGAACCACCAAGAAACGCAAGATGAAGGTCAATGAAGCCTTTGAATACCTGGTACAGGAAGAAGAAGGCCGTCTCATCGACATGGATCAGGTCACAAAGGCTGCTGTCGAGCGAGTTGAAACCAGCGGCATCGTCTTCCTCGATGAGATTGACAAGATCGCAGGCCGCGAAGGCGGTCATGGGCCTGATGTCTCACGCGAGGGCGTGCAGCGCGACATTTTGCCCATCGTCGAAGGCACTACGGTAAACACGCGCTACGGCATGGTGCGCACGGATTTCATTTTGTTCATCGCAGCGGGCGCGTTCCATGTTTCGAAGCCGTCGGACCTGATTCCGGAGTTGCAGGGCCGGTTCCCGATCCGTGTGGAGCTGCAGTCACTGACGGTGGATGATTTTCTACGCATTCTCACCGAGCCAAAAGCTTCGCTGACCAAGCAGTGCACTGCTCTGCTCGAGACGGAAGGCGTTCGCCTGGAGTTCACTCCTGAATCATTGCGCGAGATGGCCGCATTCGCCTTTCGTGTCAATGAAACGACGGAAAACATCGGCGCTCGCCGTCTCCACACGATCATGGAGCGAGTGCTGGAGGAGATCAGCTTTCTCGCGCCCGACCTGGCTCGGGTAGCCAAGGACGCGGAGCACGCTGACTTAATTGCGAAGGCGATAACCGCCGAAACTACCTCACCGTTGCCTTATCTCGAACGCGAAACTCAGTCGGGTCTTGAAAAGGTCTTCCTCATTACGCCAGAGTATGTGCGGCACATGGTGGCGACAATTGTGAAAGACCAGGATCTTAGCCGCTATATTCTGTAGCCCACGGCACCTACTTGCGGGTAGCTGTAACTTTCAGAAACTCGTTGTGCACAAGCGTGTGGGTCTCGGGATCGGGCGCGACATTCTTCACTGAAAAGAGCGATTCGAGATCGGCTGCAAAGGCGACCTTGCCTGCCTCATCGAGCCTGTTAAACGCCATTTGCGTCGGTCCAAAGTACTTGCGGAAGAATGCAACCGCGCCAGCGGGATTCGTAGGCAGGTCGAAGTCGATCGGGATGAGCACTGTCTGAATGTCGGCAAAATAAGGCTCAAGGCGTTTGCTGACAGTTGCCTCATCTCCCCAGAGCACGGGTGGAGCAATACCCACTGGAGGCGGAACGTAGCGGCTGCCTACCTTGAACATCTCGCCCGAAAAACTTGTAGGGTTCCAGTTGCCCATCGCCAGCAACCCACCGGACCTGAGCACGCGAGCCATTTCAGAGGCCACCAGGTCAGGCCGAGGCGCAAACATCGCCCCAAAAATCGAAACCACCGCATCAAACGACACGTCGGCATAGGGAAGCTCCTCTGCATCGCCCTCATCAAACGTGACGGAAACATTCTCGGCGGCACCGCGTTCACGGGCCTGCGCCACGAGATTTGGCGCGATATCTATTCCTGTTACGATCGCGCCCCGGCGTGCGAGTGGAATAGCGGTGTTGCCGGTGCCACATGCAACATCGAGCACACGAGATCCAGCGGGAATCGCAAGGCCGTTGGCGAAAGCTGCTTCGCTTTCGGCGACCGTCCTGGCGACGACTCCAAAATCGCCCGCCATCCACGTAGCGCGCATGGATTCCTTGATCTTGTGAATCGGTAGCTCTGAAGCGTTCATGCAAAACCCTCGACAAAACTTCCAATGACCCGAGGGTGCTTGATGACCATGCGGGCAGTCAAGCGAGAATTAGCGGAGCAATCACGAAGACGCCTCTGAGTTTCTCCCACCCTGCGCCACCGCCTGCTCGAACTGCGCATCGCTGCTATTGACAAGCTTCTTTGACGGCGTCGTTGTGATCAGGATTACGCTGGTGACTATGAACAAGGTTCCAACGATTGTGCGTACCCCCAGCAGCTCGCCGCCCAGGAAATAACCTACAATCACAGCGACAACCGGATTGACATAAGCATACGTTCCAACTCGAGTAGGTGACTCATGGTGCAGCAGCCATACATATGCCGTGAATCCGATGATGGAGCCGGCGACGATCAGATAGAGCAGCGCCATCCATGCTCCCCGTGACACAGCCATCGGGTGAAAGCCGCGAAACTCTCCCAGAGCGGCTGAGCCGATAGTGAGCAGCACACCTCCGGCAAGCATCTGAGCTCCTGAGCTTACAATCTTCGATTCCGGCAGCGGCAACTTGCGCGCCAGTGCGGAAGCCACGGACCAGCTCAGCGAGGCAGCGATCAGAATTGCGGCGTCTTTCATACTGACCGCAGTTTCACCTAGATTCAGTGAACGGATAGTCAGCACTGCAACGCCAGCAATGCCAATCACAAGCGCTGAGAACAGGCGGAGTGTGAGCTGTTGCGTACGCAGAATGAGGATTTCAGAGAGCGCCATAAATGCTGGAATCGTCGCCATCATGACCGCGGCAATGCCCGAAGGCACGTGTTGTTCGGCCCGGAACAGAAGACCGTAGTCGAAGACGAAAATTAGCAGAGCAAGTAGAACAACCGAACACCATTGACGTGGGGTTGGCATGCGCTCCCCTTGCGCCACCGTCCAAGCGACGAGAACAAGTCCGGCTACGAGAAAGCGCATTGCCGCGAGGAGAAACGGCGGCACTTCGTGAACGCCCACGCGAATCGCAAGAAAGGTCGATCCCCAGACAAAATAGATAATTGCGAAGGCCAGCAGGCTCTTCCACAACGGCGCGTATCTTTCGGCTGACATAGCAGCAATCTAGCAGGTGACACAACCGCGCCTCCTACGTCTTTTTCCGCTTTCCGCTGGTTCGATCCCCCTTTTGCGGTAGCCCGTCTTTTGCGGTAAATTGATCTCGTACCTCGCGAGTCCGCGCCATGCGACAAACCAGCGGACTCTACCTGCGCTCTCCTGCTCTTGAGAGAGTGTGGATGGAGGCGCTTCAGGAGCACACCGGGAAAGGTGTGCCTGCGCCTCAGTAAAATTCGCAGCATCTTTCCCTTGATTTCAAGCAGTTCAACGATAAGGAGAGATGCAGTGAGCAATCCAGAGAACAACCACAAGATCAATTACATCGAATTCGTTTCAGCGAATATCGATCGTACGAAACAGTTCTACTCGCAGGCCTTTGGCTGGAGCTTCCAGGATTGGGGTCCCGACTACATCAGCTTTTCAGGGGCGGGGATCGACGGAGGCTTCCGCAGCGGTGATGCACAGCCTGGCAGTCCATTAGTCGTGCTGTACTCGAGTGATCTTGCCTCCACGCAGGCGGCGATTGTCGTCGCGGGAGGCGTAATCACCGTGCCGATCTTCGAGTTCCCCGGTGGCCGTCGCTTTCACTTCAGCGACGGCGCAGGCAATGAGCTGGCAGTATGGTCTGAATAGCCAGTCAGTTCACACGAGAGGGTAGAAATCCCGGCTTGCTCTGTATCAGGTCCTCGCGAACCAGTCGAAGTCCGTAGATGCAGCGATCGAACCAACCGGCGAGGCGCCGGAACATCGGGGCCTCATCGGCATACTCCTCCAGGTCAAACTGGCTCACGATGTAGTAGCTTTCCTTGCCGGTTTCTACCAGCTTTTCAAAGCTCTCATGTGAATGTCGCCTGCGATGAACCGCCGTGGACTCGAGCGACTCCGGGTACATGCCGGAGACGAAAAGCGCGTAGTCTCCAATATGCTTGCGTACGGCTCGTTCGGCATCGAACGAGGGCGCAGTGCCGTGTACCGGGTCCGCTGCTTCGAGCATATCTTCCAGCGAATGCAACGGTTTGCCGTGTTCGTCACGCACTTTGTAAAGCTTGTCTGACTCGCTGAACTCGCAGAGAAGATGTGCTACATACTGGGTAATCGCGATATCATGCATTCCCAGCTTGCCGGCATAGCTGTTGCGTACCATCTGCTGGAAGAAGGGTTCTAACGGATGAGTCTCGGTTCGCATAACGCGCCTCCTGATGATCACGCAGAGCAGGTTGACTCCGGTTGATACCAAGTGATGCTGCGATGTAAACCGAACTGGAAATCGGTCTCCGCCGCAGCGGATTTACATCATAGTGACACTAGAGTTATCGGAATTACTCGAAATCGCAATAGAGCAGAAGATTTTTTCTGGCACATTCGAGGGAGGAGCGCCACGGAAGTCAACACCCGCCAATGAAGCCGCTCCCATTCCCAAAGCGAACACATCGTGATTCCAGGCTGCTTCGCATGAGTTTGGAGATCGTTTTGCTGATGGCGCCCGGCTTGATTACACTGTCTCCCAGTGTGAGCGCCGAGCAGCCAAAACCGGTACCTACTGCGCAGATTGCTGTCTCGCAGCACAAGCTGATCGTCATTGGTTTCGTGGGTGGCAACATCGACGCGACAAATCTTCTGCATCGCGAGGTGCAGCTGATCAGGAAGCTGCAGGAGAGCGAATCCTCCAACATTCACGCTGACATTTTTGCCAACCGCGATGGAGATGCTGCGCTAAGGCGTGTGTTTGAGCTTCTGGGTAGCGACAGGAATCGGGATCTGAGTGAAGGAGATAAGAGCGCGGCCCGCATTGTTCTCTTCGGGCACAGTTGGGGAGCGTATCAAACAGTGCGTCTCGCCAACCAGCTCAATCAACTTCACATTCCCGTGCTGCTCACGATCCAGGTAGACAGCGTGCGTAAGGGATTGCGGAGCGACAGCGCAATTCCGCCCAACGTTCGTGAAGCGATCAATTTCTATCAGGCGGAGGGACTCTTGCGGGGCCGAAAAGTGATCATCGCGAGAGATCCAGCGCAAACGAAAATCCTCGGCAATCACGAATTGAGCTACCGCCAGAATCCTGTTTCCTGCGCGGGTTTCCCATGGTATGCGCGTATGTTCATGCGACCCCACGTTCAGATTGAGAACGACCCTGCTGTATGGGACGCGATTGAAGCTCTTATCCTCGCAAAGGCATCATCCGGCGCAGTACAGGCGGCCGGGGGTCAGAAGACCGATGGACGAGCCAAGACTGGCTCGCCCACGGCCTCCATCGACACAAGTGTTATTTCGCCGCAACAGCTTCCAGTTCGGTAAGCCGCTGAGCCAGGAAAGCCTCAAGCTTTTCGAGCGCCGCGCTAAAGCCCTCGATGCCCTCCTTCAGCTTGTCATGTGCCATGCGATCTTCAGCGTGCATCTTGTCAAAGGTCGCGTGATCCATAGGTATCTTTTCGATGTTCATCGACTTGGCCGCATTCGGGTCGAGCTTGCGCGGCAGGTCTTCCTGCGTCGAGTCGAGTTCGCCAAGCAGTTGCGGCGAAATGGTCAGCAGATCGCACCCGGCCAGCTCGCGAATCTCGCCGATGTTGCGGAAGCTGGCCCCCATGATAACGGTCTTGTAGTCGAAATGTTTGTAGTAGTTGTAGATGGTCGTGACGGACTTAACGCCTGGATCATCCGCGCCGTGATAGTCCTTGCCTGTGTCCTTCTTGTACCAATCGAGAATACGACCGACAAAAGGCGAAATCAGCGTAACCCTCGCCTCGGCGGCGGCGACGGCCTGGTGTATACCAAACAGCAATGTCATGTTGCAGTGGATGCCTTCTTTTTCCAGCTGCTCGGCCGCCCGAATTCCTTCCCAGGTAGATGCCAGTTTGATTAAAACGCGCTCACGCCCGATCCCTTGGCTGGCATACTGCTCGATGATTTCGTGAGCCTGCTTCATAGAGCCTTCCGTGTCATAGGAGAGGCGAGCATCCACCTCAGTAGAAACACGGCCCGGCACAATCTCGAGAATCTTCTTCCCAAATGCGACGGCCAGGCGGCGGAACGCAAGGTTGGCGACCTTTTTCTCGTCTGCGCTGTCGCCCAGCTCCTTGCGGGCGTCCTTCAAAACGCCGTCTACAATCGGCTGATAATGCGGCATTTGCGCAGCAGCGGCGATCAGGGAGGGGTTAGTGGTTGAATCCTGAGGGCGAAATTTCTCCATCGCCTCCAAATCGCCCGTGTCGGCCACGACCACGGTCATTTCGCGCAACTGTTCCAATAGACTTTTCGACACAAGACCCTCCAAGGATGGGATACTTCGGCCTGGCAACCAGACCGGGCAAAGGCGCTGAATGCCAGTGTACGCCCGTCGGCGTATTCGGTTTCATTAACGTTCGATGCGAAACCGAGTTGCTGGAGTCACGCGTTTTTGCGGTGATACCCTTCCCGATTTGTTTTAAGGCGCATTAGCTTTCTTCCGGCTGGACGGAATTCGCAAGCCGCCCCAGTCCAGCGATGCTGACCTCCACGACATCCCCCGCCGCCAGTGGCCCCACGCCTGCAGGAGTTCCGGTAAGCAGCAGGTCTCCGGGCTCGAGTGTAATCGCGGCAGTAATGTATTGAAGCAATTGCGGGAGGCCAAAGATAAAGTCAGCGGTCGAACCACGCTGGCGCAGTTCACCATTCAAATGCGTCTCGACCGTCAGGGGTGCGGTAATGTCCATGTCCGTGTCGACAATCGGGCCGACGGGGCAGAAGGTGTCAAAGCCTTTGGCCCTCGTCCACTGACCGTCCTTCTTCTGTAAGTCTCGCGCAGTCACATCGTTCGCCAGCGTCAAACCTTGAATATAGGGCTGGATGTCGTTGCCGGGACCTAATTTGCGTGCACGTCTGGCGATCACCACAGCCAATTCGCCTTCGAAGTCCACTCGTTCCGCCACCTTGGGCAGGCGAATTACCCCGCCAGCGGACAGAAGCGACGACGGCGGTTTGAAGAACAGCAACGGTTCCGCGGGAACTTCATTACCCAGCTCTTTTGCGTGATCGCGGTAGTTACGGCCAACGCAAATGATCTTAGAGGGCGTTACCGGCGGCAACAGAACGAGATCGCGCAATGCTTTCGGCTGAAAGGAATGGAAATCCTGCGAAGCCACATCGGCCTCCCATGGCGAGGCCAGCACAGCCGTAACCCACAGCTCTCCGTCCCTCTCTTCAACCAGGCCGTAGTGTGGCTGGCCTTGCTCATCAAACCGGCAATACTTCATCTGCGGTTTCCTCAGGGTGAAATTACGACAGGTGATATCACGGGTTGGGCACAGACTCCTGCGCGCTGGCGGATCGACGGCTTTCATGGCCGGTAAGATCGATGGCGCTGATGGCATAGCTATACGTATGTCCAGCTTCGACCTTCGAGTCCTGATAGGCTGGGGCAGCAACCGGCTGTTCACTGGAGATGCGTGTCCAGTTCCCATGTTCGTCTTCACGGGAACGATAGACCACATATCCAGCCAGGTCCTCTTCGGTGTCCGGCTGCCAGGAGAGGTCAATCATCTTTTGTTCAGGCACAAGCACCGCGACCAAGCCCAGAGGAACCGCTGGCGGAAAGGTATCCACTACATCGACGCGAACAGGCGCAGAGACTTCGCCGGCCAATTCGAGAGTCTTGCCCTCAATGACAATGCGGTCGACTGCCTGAGCAGTGTACTCGTACGAGTTGCCAAAACGGACGCTCTGATCCCGCGCGCCATTCGCTTCACCGGGCGGTTCTACAAGCAGATCGCGCTCGACTGGCTCCGGAGCCGGAGTGGCAAGATTGCCGGCTTGACCGGGTGTCGCTTTAGGCTTTGGTGTGGGTGGATTGAGCAACCGGCGATGGAATCGCATCGCGGCCGTGGTTGAGGTGCCCCGATCGCCCCAATGCAATACAACACCGTCGGCGTGCACCTCCGCTGCCAGAGATGTAACCGGCTGAGGAGCGGCTCCGGCGAGCACTACAGCCAGATTCGAGGGCCCGGCAGATCGTCCTGCAGGTCCGGACTTGTTCTTGAGTTCAATGAAATATGCAAGCCGTCTCGGATTCCCAGTGACTAGGGCCGGCGGCAGAGTCTCGTGAAACTCTCCCTCCACGATTGGCGGAAACGAAACTTCTCCTGCTGCCTGACAACCGCCGGCGGCAACCTCTCGCCGGCACACACTCACCGGAATGGCACCGTGAATCTGAGTCGAGAGAAGCAAACGGTCCGTGGTCCGTTTCGGCATCGTCCAGTGCAATGTAACGGCGCCGCCGTTTCGGATTGCAGTGAGATCGGTGACCGGCTCCGGCAGCTTCAACGACGGAGGTTGCGGAGCGCCCGGTGTTCCACAGCCGCTCACCCCGAAGGCAAGGCCGAGCCCGAAAAGTAGGACAACCCAGTGCGCGATCCGCGCACTGGTCCAGCCCGTCGTTTGGATGCATTGCATTGTGTCTAAGTCTATCGAAGCCAGCCGCTTGTTTTATCTGCAGCTCTGGCATTTCTGCCATCAACTCAGGGCGTTTGAAGAGCCACTTCCAATGCCGCACGCAACGTTGGGTGTTGAAACTGAAGTCCTGCCTCGAGGAGCCGAACGGGCAGCGCTCGCGTGCTGGCCAATAGAGCTTCGTCGGCCATCTCTCCAAGCGCCAGCCGAAGCGCAAACGCCGGCGCGGCAAAGAATGCTGGCCGATGAACGGCGCGAGCAAGTTCGCGCGTGAATTCGGCGTTAGTAACAGGCTCGGGAGCAACTGCATTCACCGATCCCGAGAGCACTGGATTGTCCAGTGCAAACAGAACTGCCGCAACGGCATCTGTTTCGCTTATCCAGCTCAGCCATTGTTTGCCGCTGCCGAGTTTGGTGCCGAGCCCCAGCCGAAAAGCAGGCAACATCTTCGCCAGCGCACCGCCCTGGCCGACCACCATGCCAAATCTCATATGCACCACGCGTATGCCTGCTTCCCTCGCCGGCCGGGCTGCCGCCTCCCATGCCTCACACAGTTCCGGAAAAAATCCTCTTCCGGCTGATGATCGATCATCAAGAATCTCATCGCGCCGATCCCCATAAAACCCAACCGCCGAGGCCGCCACCAGCACACCGGGAGGCCTTTTCAATCGGCTCAGCGTTTCGGAGAGGACCTTGGTCGTGACGACCCGACTCTCGACGATCTCGCGCTTGTACTCCTTCGTCCAGCGATGGGTTGCAACGTTAGCCCCGGAAAGATGAACAACGGCCGTAACCCCTTCGATGACAGAAAGATCGATCTCCCCGTTTGGGCTTTTCGGGTTCCAATGCAACTCCGTCGCGCTCGAATGCCGAGGATTCGCTACCCCTCGTACGAGCCGGATAACGCTCACACCCCGCTGGCGCAGAGCGGAACCGACCGCACCACCCAGCATTCCCGAACCGCCAACGAGTAATGTCTTTCCTGAATTTGTTTCGTCCATATCAATATCTGATTTGAGGGTCGAAATTTGGTCCTCACTTCGTAGGTAGGAGTTTGAAAGGTTTTCGCGGCGTATTTCAACGCTCTAATGCCCTTCTGCCTGGGACCTTAGATGCGAGGTTGACAAATCGATTGCGTGCAATCAGAAATCTTTTTGATCAAGCAACAATCTGGGTCAAGATTGCATCCATAACTGGGAGGCAAGCTAGTCTATGAGTGAATTCCCAACAGTCCTCATCGAGACAGGGATACCGAATCAGGTTGATTCCGAAACTGCAGAGAAATTCATTGCCGAGAAACATATCGGCGAGCGGATCAAGCGTCTGCGCCTCAAAAAGTCCATGGGCTTGGTGGAACTGGGCCGTCACACAGGGCTTTCTGCCAGCTTTCTTTCACAGTTGGAGACTGGCCGCGTCGTGCCTACGCTGCGCAACCTCGCGCGCGTTGCGATGGTTTTCTCGAAGGACCTTTCCTATTTCTTTGAATCTGAGCCGCAGTCGCTTTTCCGCCTTCATAGGCGCCGCGAACGGGTCCGGTTGCCGCAAACGGGAGTTGAGGATCCAACCTATTTCTTCGAGAGCTTGGCCTATATGGTCCCCGACCGCCTGATGGACCCATATTTCGCCGAGTTCATGCCGCTCAAGAAGAATCACGATATTCGCCCTCATGTTCATGCGGGATACGAATTCCTATACATGTTTGAAGGTGAGCTCGAGATTCGGCATGGTGACCAGGTGTCGGTGTTGGAAGCCGGCGATTCGGTCTATTTTGATGCCAGCACACCACACGCGTATCTGTGCGCAAGCAAATCGCCTGCGATGGCGCTGATCGTGACCATGCATCAGTCTCAGGCTGCGCAACCGACGATGCAGTTGAGGCCGTTAGGCACCGCCATTCCCGGGCGTTCGCTACCGGGGCTTCAAGTAAGGCAAGGAACCGGCAACGGCGGAATGCGCTAGGCATCCATCGCAAATCACGTTCCCGCCTGGCGCCGTTTGATGCTTTCCCGCAGTGCATTCTCTGCCTCGACGCTACGTGCGGCCTTTACCGGTGCTGACATTGCAGGATCAAAATACAGCAAGCGGCTGCACGACTCGCAGGGCATCACAGCGCCATCCCGCAGCTGGTTCCAGACCTGCGGTCGGATTCCCATCCGGCACCCTGAACACTGCTGCCCCTCGGCCTTGGCCAACCCCGTACCCTTTGCCGTCGCAATGCGGTCAAAGTGTGCAAGCCGATCGGCTTCTCCCATCGTAGCTAGATCACTGCGCAGAGCTTCGCGTTCTGTCTTGAAAGCAGCCAGCTCCTCGCGAAATTCGAGATCCTGTTCTCCGACCCGCGCCTTAATCAGCGCAGTAGTTTCGGTCAGCTTAGCGGCGAGTTCCCGCGCATTGGCGAGCTCTGCCTCCAATGCCTCGCTCTTTTCCATGCTGGCGAGCTCACTGTCTTCGAGCCGTACAATTTCGGACTCAGCAAAACTGATCTCATGCTCAAGCGCGTGGGCCTGCGCTTCATTGCGCGCAGTATCCATCTGACTTCGAAACCGCGCGGCCTTATTGCGGTGGCCGCCAACTTCAAGCTCCAGGCCTGCCCGCAAAAGCTCTTCGCGCTTGAGCCCGCCCTCCGCGTCAGCGACGCGTTTTTGTGTGGCCTTCAGCAGGCTTTCAGCAGTTGCGATTTCGCTGGGAAGCGTCTTCAGAGCTACAGCCAATCGCGCTCTTTCGAGCTCGACTTTCTGTAGCCGGATCAATTTCTTTGTCGATTCCGCCAGATTCTCCATGAGTGCAACAAAGTGTACCAAACCCGGCTCGGGCTAGCCTCTAAACCGAAATCACGGGTGATTCGTAGAGTGGAACTTTCTCCAAAGTGGTGACGTACGTCAACGGTAGTTTCCTCTGGCGGCAGCGCGGGCGAGGAAGATCTGGCGATTCATGTTGCAATTCTCGATCCGACAATTTCAGGAGAAAGAGTCTGAATTCATGGCAGTCTTCAGCGATCGAATCAGGCAGGTATCTCGCCGGCTTAGCCGGACACCGCTCTTTACAGCCATAACGTTGATCACCCTTGCGGTCGGTGTAGGCGCAAACACTGCCATCTTCAGCGTCGTGGAAGGAGTGCTGCTGAAGCCATTGCCCTATCCTCAGCCCGATCGTCTGATCGGCCTGTGGCACACCGCTCCGGGTATTGGCCTCCAAGACGTGAATATGTCGCCGTTCCTCTACTTCATCTATCGCGAGCAGAGCAAGACACTGGAAGATGTAGGCGTTTATAACGCCGACTCTGTGAATCTGACTGGAACCGGAGAGCCCGAACTCATACAAGGGATGGACGTGAGCAGCGGCACGCTCCCTCTTCTTGGAGCGAAGCCCGCCGTCGGTCGCTTGTTCACTGCCGAAGACGATTCGCCGGGCAAACCTGAAACGGTGGTGCTCGGTTACGGATATTGGAGAAAGCGCTTCAGCGCCGATCCGAACGTAGTTGGCCGCGTCATGACTTTAGATGGAAGACCGCGCCAGGTCATCGGCGTGATGCCACGGGGTTTTCAATTCCTGGACTACGAAGAACCAGCCGTTTTCATGCCCATGCAGTGGGATCGAAGCAAGACCAAGCTCGGTAATTTCAGTTACGAAGGCATTGGACGGCTGAAGCCCGGCGCAACCATGACGCAGGCCGGTGCTGATATAGCGCGCCTGCTTCCCATAGCAATTCATAGCTTCCCTGCACCTGAGGGTTTCAGCGCGAGCCTCTTCGAGAGCGCGAAACTCGCACCCGCCCTTCGACCATTGAAAAAGGACGTTATTGGTGACGTGGGCAATGTGCTGTGGGTTCTAATGGGATCGCTTGCCATGGTACTGCTCATCGCCTGTGCCAATGTCGCCAACCTGTTGCTGGTGCGCGTGGAGGGAAGACGGCAGGAACTGGCTATTCGTTCTGCACTTGGGGCCGGGTGGAAGCGCATCGCGGGCGATCTATTCATCGAGAGCACGATGCTCAGTATGATTGGAAGCCTGCTCGGTCTCGGGCTTGCCTACGGAGCTCTGCGTGCGCTCGTAGCTGCCGCACCAACAGGCTTACCGCGAATCCACGAAATTGGGATTGATCTTCCGGTTCTGTTTTTCATCCTCTGTGTGGCCTTGTTTACAAGCCTGCTCATCGGAGCGATTCCGGTGATCAAGTATGCAGGCGGCCAGGTGAACTCCGCTCTTCGCGAAGGCGGGCGCGGCCAGAGCCAGAGCCGCGAACAGCATCGCGCGCGCAACGGACTCGTCGTATTACAGGTGGCGCTGGCGCTCGTGTTGCTCATCTGTTCTGGACTGATGATTCGCACATTCCATGCGTTGGCCAACGTAGCCCCGGGCTTCCGGGATCCTGACTCGGTGCAGTATTTCCACATTGCCATACCCGAGGCCAAAATCCCTGACGGGCAGGTGGAGCGCGTCCCTCGCACTGAGCAGGAGATTCTCAACAAAGTATCCGCGATTCCGGGCGTCAACTCTGCCGCGCTCTCTACTTCGGTTCCTATGGACGAAAGCGGCCGCAACGATGCGTTCTTCACCGAGGATCATCCCTTACGCGACGGCCAGCTTCCACCCATACGTCGATTCAATTTTGTTTCGCCAGGTTACTTTGCAACTCTGGGCACCCCGCTAGTTGCCGGGAGAGATTTTACGTGGAGCGAAACCTACAGTAAGGTCCCAGTTGCGATCGTCTCAGAAAACCTGGCTCGCGAATATTGGCGCGACCCGCAGACCGCCCTCGGCAAGCGCGTTCGCGTTAGCACCAACGATAACTGGCGGCAGATTATCGGTGTTGCAGCCGATGCGCACAACGACGGAGTAAGCAAGCCAGCTACTGCGAGCGTGTATTGGCCCATCCTGATGAGCAATTTCGAAGGACAGCTCACGGAAGTGCAACGCTGGATTGGAATCGCTATCCGAACCCCACGCGCAGGATCGGATGCCTTCATGAAGGAAGTCCAGCGAGCTGTCTGGTCGGTTGACTCAGACACGCCACTGGCCGACGTGCATACGCTTGGCTACTTTTACACGCGCTCGATGGCGCGCACCTCGTTCACACTGGTGATGCTGTGCGTCGCAGGCGCGATGGCGCTCCTTCTAGGAGTAGTCGGCATTTACGGCGTGATTTCGTATTCGGTAACGCAACGAACGCGGGAGATCGGTATTCGCATGGCGCTCGGTGCACAGCGGCAGACCATTACCGGAATGTTTGTACGGCAGGGTCTGCTGCTCACCGGTGTTGGTATCGCGTTTGGCTTGGTGGCAGCCTTTGTGTTCGTGCGGTTCATGTCTTCACTGCTATTCCACGTGAGCCCGATTGATCCGGCCACTTACATCGCGATTAGTCTGCTCACCGTGACGATTGCATATGTCGCATGCTATCTTCCATCTCGCCGCGCGGCGATTGTCGAACCCGTCAACGCACTGCGTGCCGAATAGCACAAAAGCAGCTTCAACCGGGGAGCCATGCGAGAGGTTTAGTACACTCTCTCGCATGGCTTCTTCAGATCGAAAAAACACAACAGGGATTGTGATCGTGCGGATTGTTGTGGGTCTGTTCTTCTTGGTCTTTGGCGAATACAAAGTCTTCGGAACACAGTTCACCCTGCATGGCGGCTTCGAGGGCTACGTGAACTCCATGCTTCATGATGGGTCGACGTATCCCTTCATGGTTCCAGTCATCGAGAAGATCATTCTGCCGCACGCGCACCTGGCAGCTTTTCTCGTCGCCTACGGAGAATTGCTGATCGGGCTCTCGTTGATCCTAGGGGTGTTTTCCCGCCTTGCGAGCGTTTTCGGCATCATTCTTATGTGCGGAATCTGGTTCGCGGGCGGCTATCCCGGCTCTCACGCCGCATTCTGGAGATACTGGGGTGCCTCCCTCAACTGGAGCATTTTCGTCCTCTGTTTCCTAGCTCTGATCATCGGCAATCCCGAGGAGCGCTGGTCCTTGAGTCAAATCAGGGGTTCCACGCGTCGGCGAAGATGAATGCATCCAGATGTGCTGAGTTTTTATCGTCGTTTTACGGCACATCAACATCGCGGGGCTCTACTCCATCCGGGGCATGAAATGACTGCCTGGAGGAGAAGAGATGCGACATCACCTGTTCTATGCGACGAGTCTGGCTTTGCTGGCCTCAACCGCGCTTCTGGCCCAGGACCAAAGCCAGACAGGCGCAGGCAACGCAACCGCTGCCGCGACGGCCGCCAAATCACCCATTGTTCAATCTGCCATGCTCTATCTAGGAGTGCAGGCATCGAAAATTAAGGACAACCACCTGCGCAATGAAACGCTGGATGGCGT
>Ga0206972_1106_pt1 | contig 19754 bp, 17 predicted proteins | sample Alteio_BWOrgHeat_86_FD_152925 | JGI IMG/M metagenome (GOLD analysis project Ga0206972, IMG submission 152925) | Enriched cells from forest soil in Barre Woods Harvard Forest LTER site, Petersham, Massachusetts, United States -... | ecosystem: Environmental > Terrestrial > Soil > Temperate forest >...
TTTTTGTGATTTTTTTTTAACCGATGAGACACATGCACAAAAAATTTGCAGTCGTAAGCGTTTTTATTCTTTTCTTCTGCTCTCTTTTTTTAGGAATAGATCGCTTTGCACATCGCAAATCGCTCGAGTATTCTCTTTCGACAATGAATTCTTTTTATCAATACTCTGACGAGTGGAACCTTCCCCCTTTAAGTGCAGAAGATAAAGATCAACTCGATCACATTTTAGGTCAAAAATTCACTTTCTTTACCCGAGGCTCCCAAGCTTACGTTTTCATTTCGGAAGATCAGAAATACATTCTCAAGTTTCTCAATCAACAAAAGCTAAAGCCTAAAACCTGGTTAGCTTATATCCCCTTATCCTTTAATCCCTATTACAAACAGTTACAGCAAACGCAAAAAAAATGTCATGACACCTTTCTTTCTTGCAAGACTGCTTATCTCGACTTCAAAGAAGAAACTGGCCTAATCTACCTCCATTTAATCCCATCAAAACAACATCGAAAAGTGATGCTCTATGATAAAAATGGAGACTGTCACCTTGTGAATCTCGAGAAAACGAGTTACTTTGTGCAAAATCGAGCTCAGCTAATTTTCTTAAGAATTTCAGAGCTCATGCGCGCTGGGGAAGTAGAACAGGCAAAGAATATCATTTCCTCTGTTTTCAATCTGATTGATCATTTAGGGAAAAAAGGAGTCGTTGACAATGACCCGGTCCTAAGAAGAAATTTTGGATTAATTCATGACAGAGCTGTACAAATCGATATTGGATCGCTACGCATCGACCCCAACTCAGCAGCAACACTTGCCTATAAGAAAGACATCCCCAACATCACCCATAATTTTCAAACATGGCTGGAGAAAAATTACCCTGAACTTCTTCCTCACTTTCAAGAAAGATTGGCTCTTATTTTAGAAGATCTCTTTCGAAATTAAGGGTTCGTCGATTTTCGGGACTTTAATATCGAAAGAGGTCTTAGAATAGATTTTGATTGACGACCCTGTGAGCTTCTTCTTGAAGAATGCCCGTCAATTCTGGGTAATACTCCGAACTCCAAAGCTCTAATTTTTCCGCAGCGCGAAGGATTTCAGCTTGAAAATAAGTGGGATGCTTCAAAGAGGGATCAGCATAGAGATTGCCGCAATCAATTAGAACCACATGGCCATCCAATACGCCAAAATTGCTTCTGAACTCCACGTCTTGATCGGCAAACCCCTTCTTACAGCGCACTGCAATTAACCCCAACCACTCACGCACGATTAGTCGAGCTTGATCAAGCTTGCCATCTGACAATAAATCTGCCAAATAATCACACACGCGTTCTGCTTTGTGCTGTACGATGAATTCCTTAGAATCCAGATCGATCAAAAACTTCTTTCCATCATATCTGATCACGGATAGAGAGGTCTTTAAATCCCGCGATTTATTGAGATGAAGAAACATCAATCCACTTTCTTTGCGAAAGTGTTGGTAGGCATCTTTAAAACTTGTGAACGTACTTTCAAAGTAGAGTTGTTTTTTTTCTACGTGATCAAATCGGTATTTTTCAAATAACGAGAATGGAAATCCGGTGAGCCAATGCTTAGGCAACAACCTATGCATTTTAAAAAATTTGACGACATACTTGTTGTCGCTGCTAACAAAAGCATAAGTTTGATTGCCAGAACCTAAATAGTAAAAAGTTTGAGAGAAAACCTCGTGAATCAAATGCTCTTTTTCTTCTTGAGAAAGGGGCTCGATCTCCCAAGTTTCATTGTAAGAGAGTTTAGAAGAGATTTTATCGATCTGAAACCCTCTTCCTACTGAACAATAATATAGACCAAAGCTAAGCACAACAAGAGGAAAACAGACTAGAGCTATCATGAAGCCTAAATTCTTTTTTTTCTTTTTCATGCCGATCTTTTGTTGTGTTCTAGACTGCTTTGACGAGGGGCTTTCCTCATGAAGAATTTAAACTCGACTTTGTTCATTTTTTAGCCCGATTACCTAGCCCATTTGCTCTCTGACGTTTGGTCTATATGGCCAAACTAGTCGATTTATTTAAAGGGAAAGGGTTTTTTAACCTCACCCCCTTTAAATAAACGCCTCAGAAAACAAATAGGCCGAGGCGCTCGGGTAAAAATTGCACAAAGTCGAGTTAAAGACTGTCTATGAACTGGTTGTTTTCTGTTGAACAACTTTCTAAACTATCCTTCGCAACATGTTATGCTGCCATCAAGGTATCCGTCAACCGATTTATCGTAGAAGTATTTTAAATGGGCTAGTTAGATATTCATGTGCGACGGTAGGGCCAAAATCCACATAATGATCCTTGATGAGGCCTAGGACCACTTCCTTTTAATCCTGGGGGGTAAAAAAAAAGGGGGGGGTGATTGCTCTTTTTCCCCACCTGTCTGGAGATCAACCCTTTCCGCCCCTTCAGCTCTTAATCACATATATTTTACTTTAATTTTAATAGATAAATTATTATAATTATTTTAACATACTAACTAAAATAAATAAGGCGGAAATAATGTCAATTAATATAAAAACTCAAGTAAAAAAAGAAGTTCTTGTTCAAGCAGAAAGAGAAACTCATGACTCTGCCCAAAAAAAAGAAGGAGGAACAACTGGTGTAACCATGGCCGTTGCTGCTAAACGTTTGTCAGAATTTCCCAGTTATCATAGCGAGTCTCCTTCTCTCTTCGATCCTTTAACTTTATCAGCGCCAGCAGCGCCTGCTTCACCAGAGGCAGCGACGCCAACAGCGCCTGTGTTTGTCCCTCCTTTAACGGGCATGCAGGCTATCCCTAGCGACGTTTTCCGAATTATATTAAGCTTCCTTGATACTAGAGAAATAACTCGCCTCCATAAAGTATCCAAAAATTTGGGGCATCTACCTATCGACAAAAATGGCCATCTAGATCTTTCTGGACCAACCAATTTATCGGATAGCGATCTTGAAAAAATTCTTGATGATGCAAGCGCAAGAGGTTATCGCATTAAATCTATTAATCTAAGCTGGTGCCGGAGGCTCACAAATGCTGCTCTTGCCGATTTATCAAATCGCAATCTGACATCTCTAACCTCACTTAATCTAGAAGGGTGCAGAAACATCACAAATGCTAGCCTTGCCCACCTATCAAAACTCACATCTCTAACCTCACTTAGTCTAAGAGGGTGCGATAAAATCACAGATGCTGGCCTTGATGATCTATTACAACTCAAATCTCTAACTTCATTTGATCTAAGCGGGTGCTATAGGATCACAGATACGGGCCTTTACTCTCTATCAAAGTTCACACTCTTAAGCTCACTTAATCTAAGATGGTGCTCTAAGATCACAGATGTTGGCCTTAACTATCTATCAACTCTCTCAGATCTAAGCTCCCTTAATCTAGGCTGGTGCGAGGAGATCACAGATGCTTGCGTTGATGATCTATCAAAACTCAAACTCTTAAGATCACTTCAACTAGATAACTCGGGGGTTACCTTGGATACTGCAAAAGCTTTTACGGAGAAACTGAGCATTCAGAGATCTTGACTTTATACAATTTTATGACTTCCCGCTGATGAGCGTCAGCGAGGAAGTCACGCAATATGCGAGTTTTCTTGACGGAAAACTGCACATGAAAATTTAAAAACGGCGCTGCAAGTTGAGCCTAATGCTGGCAGTGTGTGCTAGTAAAAAAATGTTTACCTAAAACAATACCCCTATTGCTAGAAGTGCTTGTCTAGCAATAGGGAATCTGTCATGATTTTACCATGCAAATTAAAGAAATAACTAGCCTACAACATCCGCTCATCAAACATCTTGTCAAATTGAGAGAAAAGCGGGAATACCGCTTGAACTGTCAAACTGCTTTAATCAGTGGGATCAAGCTCGTCTTAGAATTGTCCGACCTCGGTCGCTTTAAAACAGTGGTCGTGGAAGAAGGGTACGAAATCCCGTATTCGATTCAAGCAGACCAAGTACTCCAAGTACCTCTTTCTTTAATTAAAAAAATCACAGGAGTGGAACACCCTGAACCCTTGGCTGCTGAAATTGCACTACCCTCTCCAACATCCCTTGATCATTTGACGTACGTCTTGATCCTCGACGGCATTTCTGATCCGGGAAACATGGGAACACTCATTCGCACAGCTTTAGCTTTAGGTTGGGAAGCGGTAATGATCACACCTGGAAGCACTGATCCGTTCAATGAAAAAGCGTTGAGAGCTGCAAAAGGGGCTACGTTTAAGATTCCGCTTAAACAGTCATCGTGGAATGAAATCCATCAACTTCTGAACGATCCCCGCTATTGTGTACTTGCTGCAGATGTGCAGGGGCAACCCGTTGACAATCTTCCCCCTTCTTCACGCTATGTTCTTGTGTTGGGCAATGAATCACAGGGGTTAAGCGAAACGATTCGCAATAAAGCTCATCGCATTTCGATCCCCATGAAAGGTTCTATGGAATCGCTCAATGTCGCGTGCGCTGGCGCGATTTTAATGCACATGCTCAAAAGGGGATCATGAGCCGAAAAGATAATTACCTAGACATCGAAGAGGCTTTCTTTTCTAACGATCGCAAATTTTCTAAAAAGGAAAGAAAAGCAGCCTCGTACAAAGATCGCTCTCAATATAAAAAATCTGATCAAGATCAATTGAAGCGACAAAATACGATGACTACCTCTGATGAAGAGGATTTATTGCGCGGAAAAGTTTTAGCAATTGCTGCAGATGGAATTTTAGTAGACTGTGAAGGAACGGAGTATGTCTGCAGCTTAAAAGGGGCCTTAAAAAAGGATAAAAAACGAATTAAAAATCTCGTTGCCGTCGGAGATATTGTCCTATTTGAGCGCAAAAGTCATTTAGAAGGCAGCATTGGCAAAATTGAAAAACGCAACTCCATTCTCTCTCGCGCTGACAATTTATCACGCAATAAGGAACAACTAATAGCTGTCAATGTGGATCAGGTTCTGATTACGTGTTCTGTGGTAAGTCCTCCTTTAAAACCCTCGCTTATCGATCGCTACATCATTGCAGCCAAAAAGGGAAACACGGAACCCGTGATTGTCATCAACAAACTCGATCTATTTCAAACCCCTCCTCCCGAAATTCAAACCGTAACTTTAGAAGTTGAGCGAACTCTTTTCGAAGAACTTGTCGAGATTTACCGCTCACTGCATTTAACTGTCGTCCTCGTTAGTGCTACCACAGGAGAAGGGATGGATGAGTTGCGTAGAGTCATGCACGGAAAAACATCGGTGTTTTCGGGACAATCGGGAGTGGGTAAATCCCATTTGATCAGTTTAATTACCGGACAACAACTTGCAGTCGGATCTGTTGTCAAAAGAACACAGAAAGGATCTCACACAACCTCAACGACTAACTTGATCCGTTTTGAACCAGGAAGCTATTGCATCGACACTCCAGGGATAAAAAGCTTTGGTGTATGGGATTTAAAACGGGAAGACATACAAACTTATTTTGCAGAAATTCTCGCAGCGAGTTCTACATGTAAATTCCCCGACTGCTCCCACATGAATGAACCCGTATGTGGAGTTCAAGAAGCTGTAGAACAGGGACACATTTCCCAGTTGCGGTTTGAATCCTATTGCGCTTTAATGGCAGGACTCGAGGAAAAACACATCAACCGTTAGGTCTTATGGCAAAGATCCGCTCCGTTCATGCTCTTGAAATTCTAGACTCACGAGGCACCCCTACGCTCAAAGTCAAAGTGACCACAACCGATGGTGCAGTGGGAACAGCAGCTGTTCCTTCTGGGGCATCGACTGGAGAACATGAAGCTGTTGAATTGCGCGATCGAGATCCAAAACGGTACACAGGTAAAGGTGTTCTTCAAGCTGTTGCTCGTGTCAATGAAATCCTCTCTCCTCTTTTGGTGGGACAGGATGTGTTGGACCAACAGCGCCTCGATCATCTCATGATCGATGCCGATGGCACTGCTAATAAAGCGAAATTGGGCGCGAATGCCATTTTAGGAGTATCACTTGCTGTCGCTCAAGCTGCAGCTGCATCCAAAAAAACTCCTCTTTATCGCTATTTGAGCACAGGACAACCTTTTATTTTGCCCTGTCCCATGATGAACATTGTGAATGGGGGAATGCATGCAGACAATTCGTTGGATTTTCAAGAGTTCATGATTCGCCCTGTTGGCGCTCCCTCATTTCGCGAGGCTATCCGCTGGGGATCTGAGATATTTCATTGCTTAAAAGCCCTCTTAAAAAAAGAAGGTCACATCACTTCTGTGGGCGACGAAGGGGGGTTTGCTCCTCGGCTAGCCACTGCGGAAGAGGCGCTTGATTTCATCCTTCGCGCCATTGAACAAGCAGGGTATCGCCCCTTGCACGATATCACCTTGGCTTTAGATTGCGCTGCTTCTGAATTTTTTGATCCAGTAACCCAGTGCTATGTCGAAATCAAAAAGAAACAAAGTGGACTGCCCTTTGGCACAAGAACCTATCATGAGCAGATCGATTACTTAGAGAAACTGTGCCAACGCTACCCCATCGACACGATCGAAGATGGATTAGATCAAAATGATTGGAAGGGATGGCAAGCACTGACAGAGCGACTGGGCAGGCGCGTGCAACTCGTTGGAGATGATCTTTTTGTCACGAACCCTTCTTTCCTTAAAAAAGGAATACAAGAACATGTCGCCAATGCCATTTTAATTAAGGTGAACCAGATCGGTTCTTTAACAGAAACACTCGAGACCATTGCCTTGGCTAAGCAACACCGTTATGCCACCATCATTTCCCATCGTTCTGGGGAAACTGAAGATGCTGTCATTGCTGATATCTGTGTAGCTACACAAGCAGGTCAAATCAAAACAGGCTCCCTCTCTCGATCGGAGCGCGTGGCTAAATACAATCGCTTGCTTGAAATCGAGGATGAACTCACCGAGAGCGGCGAGCATTTTCTTTATGCACATCGACCTCTGCCAAAGTGAACCTCTCTTGAGCGCTCATCAGAATGGTATGCGCCTGGATAGGTTTCATCATATCACCTGTACTGACCTCCATCACTTTCCCAAACAATTTACCCACTTTGGACACCACATCTCCCCGGTAGACGTAGGAGATTAATCTCCGTTCAATCTCATCAGGAATTTCTTCTAGAACCTCTGAAGAAATGCCTGGGGCATTAAAAGAATAGGAAGGCTGATCACTCAAGAGTGGATGCTCGTAAATCAACGTATAGGCAGCTAATACACCACCTAAACTAAATCCCATGACAATGGCTTTTTTATCCTGATCGGCCACGGCTTGTAACCAACGATGGATTTCAGGGCGGGCTTGCATGAAAACAGAAACACCAGGACCTCCAAAATCGAGATCGCTTAATAAGGAAGCCCACCCTCGCTCTTTCCACAAAGAAAAATCAGTGCCTCTAAACAACAAGATGGCGGGTATGTGTGGACGATCGGGAACCAGTCCAAATGCCGGCATCTTATGCCATAAATCGAATACGTGATCCACGCGGTACATCTCTAACTGTCCAGCTATAGGGATGGCGATCTTAAGTCCAATATGAAGATCGCGATAAGCTAACGCCTTGGTGAACATTTCTGCTAAGGCAAATTGGGATGATGGCGTATCTTCAGTGAATGTCTTCATTAAGCAGGTAATATAGCTGATATCACAGAAATCATGAGATACCCGACCTACTAAAGGATGATAAGGAGATAAATAACCGTACCTCTCCTCAAACACGCGAAGTGCCGGAGTGGGTGACTGTAATTCCACAGCGTCGAGAGGATCGATAAGAATATATTTTTTTAAATGTTCTTTGGTGGTCCACTTGAATAGCTTATCCAATTTCAATAGCGCATGCATCCTCATTTTGCCAAAGAAGATCTCTTTTGGATCTGCTGGACAATTGGGGTCGCAGCTCGCTTCACTAGAGAATAACGAAGCCAGGGCAAAACAGGACTTAACGATTAAAAATCCGATCCAAAGCCTCACCGAATTGTTCCTTTAACTTATGATAATGAACAGAGCTATCGTCTTTCAAATTCTTCATCGATAAAATCCTTAGGCCACGAGAATTAAAGATATTTCTCTCGTCGCTGAATGAAGCAGTTAATTTGTAAATGCCATTGTGAATACAGAACTCGCAGGGGCTTCGACTAGCATTGAACCTCGCGATGATCGTATACGGCCAACGTTGCTGATTAAAAATGGATTGTCCCTCACACCAACCCTGTCCTAAATCTCGTTTTGAGACGTAGTGGAAAAGCGTAGGGAAGATATCCATGTGGCAACTCATCTGACGTTCTCGTTGTTCAACCGATGGATCCATCTTGCCAAATTTATAGTATAAGGGCACGTGTGTCTGGGGATGGCTTAAGCTCGAAGCGTGAAATAGATGTCCCTGTTCGTAAAATTCTTCCCCATGATCTCCCGTAAAAACGACAACAGCCTCATCTCCTCCTGGGGAAGAAGCAAGCGCTTGTAGAAAATTTCCAAAAAGAGAATCGACAAAACTAAGTGCATTTTTATAGCGATTTTTGATTTTTTCTAAACCGGCATTCGTAAAAGCCGCTTTCAAATAATTGATTTTTTTTTCGTAGGGCTGAAAAGCAGAATGTGTTTTTTCAGGCCAACTATAATCAAGATGGGTGGAATCAAGAAAAACGATGAAGACCCTTCCTCCAGACTCTTGACTGTCTTTCATTTGATGGATCATTTGCTCAACGACATACTGGTCTCTTTCATGCGGAGCTTTCTGCTCGTCATCGAAGTTGACCATGATATCTACGAGATGGTTATCTTCCCCAAAAATCAAACGATCCATCTGATAATAGCTCAATCTCGAGGAGGAGTAGACGTTAATCTGATAGCCCATTTTTTTAAATAATTGTAAGGGAAGACTTCCTCCTTTCCAGTTTTCTGGAGTAACTTGTCCCCAATACAGTGGAAACTGGGAATAAAAAAGGGAAAACCACGAGATATGTGTAGCATTGGCATTCGACAAGCCGAGATCGAAAGAGACGAATTGATTCTTAAACGCATTTAAGTGAGGAGCATTGTCCTCATTAATAAAGTCTTCTCTCAAGGATTCAGCGATGAAAAGATAGATATCCGGCTTGTTTTTCACCTCGAGATCGGCGTCCCCCACTAGATTCCATCTCTCTTCCTGCGGCGTAGGTTCTTGCAACGAGTGAGCTAAAGAATAGTACTCTTGATGTTGATGGAAAAATGTGCTTTTCCAGGGCAATGTCTTCTGATAAAGATCAAATTGAGTCCTCGGCACAAATTTTTGTGTTGAATAGTCCCAACTCATTAAAAACAAGCATAGAGTACATAAACTAGCAGCTAATAAAGAATACGGTACAATTAAGGGGCGTTGAGAGGCCCAGCGCTCCGTCAATTGATAGCTTAACATCCCGGCTATCAGCAGCGCACATCCAGCTATCCCTGAAACAAGCCATATGAGAATCGAAACATTGCTTGCATAAAGTAGTTCCAAAAAGTTTTGACTGCTTTCTTGTGAGATAAAATTCAACGCATACCAAAAAGACATATCCATGAACCGCACGAGAGGAAAATCAATCACGTGCGTCAACAACAGAAAAAACACCACCAGACCATAAAGCATAAATCCCTTAGCGCGAAAGAAGATCCGAATGGCGTTCGCAAAGAGAATTAACAATAGTGTTTCAATGGCACACTGTCCGATGGCATAGACGAGGAAGAAGCAGAAAGAAAACGAGAAAAAAGACTCAATTAAAGAAACGTGATAAACATGAATTCCCATCGCTAGAAAGAAATAGAATCCATAGAAAAAATAATTGATGGAAACTTGTGACAAAGATTGTAAGTATCTCTCATGAGCTTGCATCATCAAACGCCTTTACACCACTACTGAGACCATTTTTAAACGATACATATCAAATGTGATTAAAAAAAGGATAGGAATCATTTCACAATGAGACCGTTACATAATTCATTTCCTTGCCTTTGCCCTTGCTCAATTAATTGACAAAAGGGCAAGGAAAAAATGAACAGTCGTTGAATTAAAGAAGAGATTTCACTAACCCTTCCCAATCTTTGCGCTGAACATACTGCTTAACTTCATCTAAGTCTGCCCCGACGTATTGGACAAAACCGGGAAGATAAGGAGTGAGATTGTTATAAGAGGCTTCTTCCTTCATTCTTTTCGCAAAGCCATCGATGAAATGATCCCATTTAAACGTACTTGTTTTCACTTCTCTGAGAGAACTTTTGAGTTTAGGAGTAGCAAGAATGTATCCTACAAAGCGCAGCGGATGCACGTGATTGATCCTCCTACCTTTTCTTTCCAGACTTTTCTTTTCAAAAAGCAGTTGGAGCACATTTTTATCTCCCATGGTTTTGATTACATCATAAATCAGGCGCTGTTCTCTATCTGGCAAAGGAAGTTGATAAAATGCTTCTGTTGAATGTGTCGAAGAATGAACTGTTGCTAATTCCATATCGGATGGGATAGGCGCATTCACCAGACGCATAAGGGGGATGATAGAATTTTCAGAAACATCTTTGGGCTCATTTCTTATGGCGCCATACTGATAAAAATCACCTAATGTTACAATTTTTTCGATGATTTCTTTAATTTGAATAACAGTGAGCAACGGTTGCTGAGTCGACTTAGGATAAATGATGTGGATGCTTCGACTCGTATCCGCTAAGAACATAGGGATAACTGGCTCGAGATCCGCATACTGAATCTGCTTCAATAAGTCTTTTGAAGCATAAAGAAAGCCAGTAAAGGATAGATTATCGCTCCCTAAAATGTACTGGTCGACGTAAAAGGATGCTAATGTGACATTATTAGATAAATTGGAGGAAGAGAGCTCTTCAATTTGAGTGACTAGACGGTGTTTGATCCGGTTAAACTCATCTTGTGAGAACCCTTCCATCTTTATCATTTCAATTTGCCACAACAAAGAAGAAAGGACATTTTCCGAGATTTCTTCAGGGATCATCGCATAGCCTGGCACCGGATAAACAAATCGAGGATAGGAATGTACCCAAGACTCATTAAAGCCTTTAATGCAGTTTTTCATTCTCTCTTGAAACAGATCTTGTAGGATGAGATATTTCCACTCATCGATCAAGTCATCCAAATTAGAAATGGGATGGCGTAATGAGGGATAAGAAATGTCTAGTGCCACTTTGTTTGCCAAAGGATCGGTGGCAACGTAAATCGCTTGTTGAGCAACGGTTCTAGGAGAAGCAATCGGAAGCTCTAAATGGCCGAAATAGTTTTCAATCATCTGTCTCATTTCGCCAACTGGAAAATCGCCTACAGCAATGATCGCCACTTCTTCAGGACAGTATTTTTCTTCATCATGAGGGATGTAAAAATCGCTATAAGAACACTGCGTGATGATCTTGCTATCTGTGGAGGCATTGCGTTTAATTTTGGACTCGCAATAGGAAAAGAATTGACCGATCGATTCCAAGGAATCAAAGTTGCTGTCAAAAGCATAAATGAGCTGGTCACAAAAAATGGTTTTAAGAACAATCCTAAAAGAAGCAAAGTGGGGCTGAGAATCATTTTTATGTAAATAGATTTTCACCCCATTATTCATTGTAGATCGACTAAATATTTCTTCTTCCGACACAAATGGCGTCGACGGAGTAATTGCTTCCACTCGCATCGCCAGTAAAGCAAACCCCATGGTTAGTGCACAAAAAAAAGGAACTAAGTTCATTCTTCCCTCCAAATGGGTTCAAATTCAGCTGATATAAACATATAACTTTATTTCCAATCAACAAACATTTTTATTGCCTCTCTTTAAATCAAAAGCTATAACCTCCTGGAAATTAGCAAGTTAATTTCAGCCTGCCTTTCTTGAAGAACAAAGTATTTTCTTGAATTTAGACTTAAGCAGGATTAAAAAAATTACTTTATGATAGTGTGAAGAATGTTCAACAGACGGCACTTATGAGACATAAGCCCATATTCCTATTTGGAGAAGCGGAAAAAGGGAGTTTTTGCACTCCCATGTTTTGTCATTCTCTTGCTGAACTATCTGATCTATTTGGGAATCCCCCTGAGGAGAGCCTGGGATTATTTTATGCTGTTCAAGCTTTACTCTATGAACGAGAACTGATTTATTTTCGCGTAAAAGAAGAGGGATATAGTATTCCTGACTACATGAAGGGACTTCACTTTCTTCAACACGGTGAAGTCATTACCAATCTCGCAGCCATCTGCATGCCAGGCGTGGGAAACGCTGAAGTGATTGAAGCGACAAGCGCCCTATGTAATGTCAGCAATAGCCTGCTCATCACTAACGAAAAAGATCTCTATGATTACTTAACCTTGTAAAGTACCTAGAGGCAATTGCAAAACTCCCCGACCCAGAAAAATCGATGATTTTGAGTCAGTTTGCCAGCCGCTTAAGCGGCCGTGCCCCATCCCCGAGCACATACTCCAAGCGAGTAGGGCTAGGGGATGGGGTGGCAAAATGGCTCAAAAGGGCGATTTTGCTGTGGCGTGGAGTTTTGCAATTGCCTCTCTAGCTTAAATAGCTCGCAACGCCTTCTTTGGTGGGTTTGAGTCCTTTGGCTCCCAATTTCCAATTCGCAGGGCAAACCTCGCCATTGCTTTCATGGAAGATCAAGGCATCGAGTGTACGCAGAATCTCATCCACTGAACGCCCTAAAGGAAGATCGTTGATCAATTGATGACGTACAATTCCTTGTTTATCCAATAGAAACAGTCCTCGATAGGAAATTCCATCTTCCTCTTTGAGTACTTGAAACTGTTCAGAGATCGATTTGTTCAAATCGGAAACAAGAGGGTAAGAAACCCCTTGAATCCCCCCTTTATTCTTGGGTGTGTTGAGCCATGCTAAATGCGTGTAACAACTATCTACCGAACAAGCCACAACTTGCGTTTGTCTTTTTTCAAATTCCCCTAGTTTCTCTTGGAACGCATGTAATTCGGTAGGACAAACAAAGGTAAAATCCAAAGGATAAAAGAAGAAAACTACATAGGATCCTAAATAATCGAATAGCGATAATTCGTCGACAATTCTTCCCTCTACAACTGCTTTGGCTCTAAACCGAGGAGCCATCTTCCCTACTAATAATGTATTGCTCATGTCACACCTTATGTAATTTATACCTCTTTTTAAGAAAACTTGTCTTCTGCAGCGCTAAGCCACTGTTCTTTTCCAATCGTAGTAGCACCTCCATGACCGGGGTAGACTTTTGTGTCATGTGGCAAAGCAGATAATTTTTTTAAAGATTGCCACATGAGGGTGGGTCGCGCTGTAGGAAAACTCAAATTGCCTATCGTGCCTTTAAAAAGGGTATCCCCTGAAAACAACGTCTTTTCAGTCGGTAGATACAAGCAGACTCCTCCAGGAGAATGACCAGGAGTATGGATGATGTGAACAGCCAATTCTCCTACAGTAATGATTTGCCCTTCTATTAAATAGCCATCTGGTTTGATTCCTCGAATGGGAAAGAACAGGGGTAACCCATCTGATCCCGGCTGTTCGAGATTGCCGCTATCTTCTTGATGGATGTAGATAGGAATATTCAACTGCTCTTTAACAGCAGCGGCATCAGCAGTATGATCCCAGTGGGAATGAGTGATCAAGATCATGACAATCTTGAGATCGAGTTCTTGAGCGCGCTTGAGAACGACCTCTGCCGCGTGAAAGGGAGCATCAATGAGAGCTGCTTGCTTGGTCTTGGAACATCCCAACAGATAAGCATTGGTTTCCGCTGGTCCTAAAGGAAAGACTTCCACAATCATGAAAAGCCTCATTAAAATGATAAATGCACCGGAGAGGATTCGAACCTCTGACCTCTCGGTTCGTAGCCGAGTGCTCTATCCAGCTGAGCTACCAGTGCATTGGCCGATTATCATGTAAGATTTGCCTCTTTTTGGCAATGATTCAATAAAAATTCCCGCAGCTCCCGCGAAATGCGGGAGCTGCGGGAATATAGAAATTTTTTAGGAAGACCATGCCCCGTAGGAAAGGCTGACCAGAGGGATTGATTTGGCAAAATTGCCTCTACATCATCTAGCTTAAGAGAACGCGATTTTTTATCACCTCGATCACAGCTAGCCTAAACCGTGCTAGATCATCAAAACGATGCTTTTCCCCCCATTGATCGCCCCCTTTTGGCTCAGGAGCTAGTTGATAGACATGGCCAAAAATAGCATTTCTTGTTTTTTCCGATAACTTGTGCAACAAAGGATCAATCTGCTTATCAGTAGAGTTTTTTTGATTGATAAGATCGAGCAAAGATTCAATCGATAGCTGTTCAAAAAGGGCCGGACATGATGATTTCAAAGTAGCAAGTGCTTGCGCTAATTTTAGACGATCAAAATCAACATAACGGTTCTTTTTCCCCCAGTTATCGCTCCCTTTGGGCTGTGAGGCCAACATATAAATGTAATGATCCATTCTAGCTCTGAATACAGCGTTTTTAAATTCGACAGAAATCAATTTCGCCTTAAAAGCTTTTGCAGCATCCAAAGTAATCCCCGAATTAACTAGTTGAAGTAAGATTTGAGATGAAAGAGGTGCTAGATAGGCAAGGCCAGTATCTGTGATGTTTTTACACCAGCTTAAATTAAGTGAGCTTAAGAGTGTGAGTTTTGATAGATGTTCAAGGCCGGCATTTGCGATCTTAGAGCATCCGCTTAGATTAAGTGAGCTTAAGAGTGTGAGTTTTGATAGATGGACAAGGCCAGTATCTGTGATATGTTCACACCAGCTTAGATCCAATGAGCTTAAGCGTGTGAGTTTTGATAGATGGGCAAGGCCAGTATCTGTGATGTGTTCGCACCCACATAGATCAAGTGAGCTTAAGAGGGTGGTTTTCGATAGATAGTCAAGGCCAGTATCTGTGATATGTTTGCACTCGCTTAGATCAAGTGAGCTTAAGAGGGTGAGCTTTGATAGATGGTCAAGGCCAGCATCTGTGATGTGTTCGCACTCGCTGAGATCAAGTAAGCTTAAAGATGTGAGTTTTGATAAATGGTTAAGGCCAGCATCTATAATGTGTTTACACTCGCTGAGATTAAGTGAGCTTAAAGATGTGAGTTTTGATAGATGGGCAAGGCAAGCATCTGTGATATTTGCGCACGCGCTTAGATCAAGTGAGCTTAAGAGTGTGAGTTGTGATAGATGGGCAAGGCCAGCATCTGTGATCTCGCACCAGCTTAGATTAAGTGAGCTTAAGAGTGTGAGTGTTGATAGATGGGCAAGGCCAGCATCGGTGATGTCTTTGCACCCGCTTAGATCAAGCGAACTTAAGAGTGTGAGTTGTGATAGATGAGCAAGGCCAGCATCTGTGATCTCGCACCAGCTTAGATTAAGTGAGCTTAAGAGTGTGAGTGTTGATAGATGGGCAAGGCCAGCATCGGTGATGTCTTTGCACCCGCTTAGATCAAGCGAACTTAAGAGTGTGAGTTGTGATAGATGAGCAAGGCCTGCATCTGTGATCTTATTGCACCAGCTTAGATTAAGTAAGCTTAAAGATGTGAGTTTTGATAGATGTTCAATGCCAGCATCTGTGATTTTCTCGCAATTAGATAGATTGATAGAGGTAATGCGAGTACCACTTGCATTATCAAGAATGGTTTTAAGATCGCTATCCGATAACTTGAGCAGTCTAGAAAAATCTAGACAGCCGTCGATGACCAGAGGTAGCTTACGCCAAGCTTGGCATACATGATGAACGACGAGAGTTTTTTCTTGAGTAGAAAGGAAGCCTAATACACGTCCGAAAACGGCGATAGGGATAGCCTTTATGCCGGTCGTTGCGTGTTTAGGTGTAGTTTGTGAAGGGGTAAGCACAGACGCAGGCTGCGCTGTCGCTTGTAAAGTTAAAGGAACTAAGCCGGATAATGACATTGTTAAATCCTCTTCTCTTTCTCATTGGTCTCTTGTATAATTAGTCTCATGAATTCCCATTTTGTTTTTCACCTAAAATCTACGTCTAGTTTAGAGAAGGCATTAGAAGAGCTTCATTTCATCCGTCATCTCTATTGTGTAGAAGATGCTGAAAGTGGAATGACATTGCTTGGAGGATGGAGTAGTAATCCTTTGCCTTATGAACTGAATCACGTTGTCTTTTCCCATCTAGCTGAGGATGACATCGACTGGACAGCTCAATGGGAGCAGCATGCTCCTAGTTATCGTAATGGTCTCGTGCACATCGAACTCCTTCCTCCTGCCCTTGAACTCTTATTACAGCCCGGCGCAGGATTTGGGGACTTGTCTCATCCTACGACAAGGTTAATGTTAGCAATAATACCCTCTTATGCATCCAACTCTTCAACGATTGATATAGGCTGCGGCAGTGGTGTTCTCTCACTTGCAGCTATCCGCTATGGAGCAGAATGCGCCATCGGAATAGATATTGATGCTGCAGCAATCCAGCACGCTCAGAAAAATGCTGAACTGAATCATTTGTCTTCTCGCGTTCTCTTCACAGACACATTAACGCACCCACCCTCGGGTCCTTTGCTGATCTTGATGAACATGATTTCTTCCGAGCAAGAAGTAGCTTGGAGCGCATGTTCCATTTTACATGATCGTCCAGCCACTATTATCACTTCCGGAATTCCCCTCAACGAACGCGATCATTACCTCACTTGTATTGCGCATCGCCAATGGGAACTATGTGAAGAGAGACAAGAAGAGGAATGGCTAGCATTTCGATTCTTAACATTGAATTCTTAGCTTCGAACGACTATCTTGTTCCGATTTTCAAGAGGTCTTCATGAAGAGGCAATTGCAATACTCCACGCCACAGCCAAATCGCACTTTTAAGCCATTTTGCCACCCCATTCCCGAGCCCTACTCGCTTGGAATATGTGCTCGGGGATGGGGCCACAACCGCTTAAGCGGTTGGCAAACTGACTCAAAATCATCGATTTTTCCGGGTCGGGAAGTTTTGCAATTGCCTCTGAAAATAATCTCATTTTTTTTCTGTTTTTTATTTTGTTTAGGCGCTCTCCATGCTGATCAGGAAGCATACCGCTCTCTCGATGAATTGGGATTGCAATGTGGAACGGATAAAGCTTCTAGCCTCCATAATTACACAAAGATTTATTCCCGCTATTTTGCTCCTCTCAAAGATAAACCAATTAAGTTTCTTGAAATTGGGATTTATCAAGGAGCGAGCGTTAAAATGTGGGAAAGCTATTTTAAACAGGCAACACTACATTTTATTGATATCAGCCTAAAGCATGTTCAATATTATTCTAAACGCTCACGCTACCATGTTCTCGATCAAAGTAAACCTAGAGACCTGCTAAAATTAATCCGTAAAGTGGGAGGAGATTTTGATATCATCATCGATGATGGAGGTCACACAATGGAACAGCAAATCACGAGCTTCCAACATCTTTTCCCCCATGTAAAAAGCGGAGGAATGTACATCATCGAAGACTTACATACATCGTATTGGGAAAATTATGGAGGAGGAGATCATTCTCATACTACAGTAGCTTTTCTGAAGAACTTGATCGATGATGTGAATTATGTCGGTGCTACAACCTCCTGTGCAAGTCATGCGAACATTCCTTCAGAAGTGGTAGCTGATATGACTCTGTACCGGAAGGAAATTGAGTCGATTCATTTTTACGATAGTTTGGCCATCATTTTTAAGCGCTAGAGGCAATTGCCTCACTAAAAAAGGCCGTACTCTAGAAGAGTACAGCCTATCACTAATTGGGAATTGGGATGGATTACATCATGTCCATTCCACCCATGCCGCCCATCATACCGCCCATTCCTCCCATACCGCCCATGCCATCCATTGAAGGCATAGCAGCTTTGGACTTAGGTTGAGGTTTATCTGTGATCATCACAGCCACGGTAATTAACAAGCTAGCCACAGAGGAAGCATGTGTCAATGCGCTCTTTGTAACAAGAACTGGATCGATGACGCCATCTTTAATGAGATCACCAAATTCATCTGTCCAGCCATTGTATCCCCAAGCGCCATCTTTCTCGAAAATTTTCTCGGCAATCAAATTCCCTTGTTTGCCACAGTTGTTGGCAATAGCCGTAGCAGGGGCATAAGCAGCTTCGCGAATGATATCGACACCGATTTTTTCATCCCCTTCTAATTTGAGTTTGTCTAAAGATTTTACAGCGCGTAATAGTGCCACTCCACCACCAGGAACAATCCCTTCTGCAACAGCGGCTCGTGTGGCATGTAAAGCATCTTCAACGCGAGCTTTTTTCTCTTTCATTTCAGCTTCGGTCACAGCGCCTACATTAATGACAGCAACTCCACCAGCCAATTTAGCTAGTCTTTCTTCGAGTTTCTCTTTGTCATAATCCGATGTGCAATTGGCAATCTCAGCGCGGATCTGTGTGACCCGTTCTTGAATGAGTCGCGCCTGACCAGATCCATCGACAATGGTTGTCTCTTCTTTCGAGACTTTGATTTTCTTAGCTGAACCTAAGACTTCAAGACCTACATCTTCTAAGCGCATACCGAGGTCTTCTGTGACCACTGTCGCACCTGTTAAGATAGCGATGTCTTCTAAGATAGCTTTGCGGCGATCGCCAAAAGCAGGAGCTTTAACAGCACATAAAGGCAGTCCAGCTTTGAGTTTATTGACGACGAGCGTTGCAAGAGCTTCCCCTTCGACATCTTCTGCAATAATTAAAAGCGGTCGTTGCCCTTTCTCCATGACTTTTTCTAAAATCGGTAACAGATCGCGAACATTGGAGAGTTTTTTATTGACGATGAGGATATAGGGCTTGTCGTATTCGACAGTCATTTTCTCAGCATTGGTCACAAAATAAGGAGAGAGATACCCTTTATCAAATTGCATCCCTTCGACGACCTCAAGCACTGTATCGATTCCTTTTGCTTCAGCAATCGTAATGGTTCCATCTTTGCCCACTTTCTCCATGGCTTCTGCAATGATCGCCCCAATTTCTGGATCGTTATTAGCTGAAATCGTGGCAATCTGTTTAAGTTCTTGAGGATTGGTGATCTTGGTAGCAAGCTTATCTAAGGCTTGGATCATTTTTTCTACAGCTTTATCCATCCCGCGTTTGACGCTCATAGGATCTGCACCAGCAATCACATTTTTTACGCCAGCGCTATAGATAGCATCAGCCAACACAATGGCTGTTGTCGTACCATCTCCAGCGACATCAGAGGTCTTTGAAGACGCTTCTTTGACAAGTTGTGCGCCCATGTTCTCAAACTTATCTTTGAGAGTGATCTCTTTGGCAACTGTCACACCGTCTTTTGTCGACAGAGGAGCTCCAAAACCTTTGTTGATGACAACATTGCGCCCTTTAGGTCCTAAAGTAACGATCACAGCTTTTGACAATATTTTCACACCTTTCAGGATCGACTTAAGGGCTTCTTCGTTGAATTGCAGCATTTTTGACATAATCTTGATCTCCTGAATCTATGGATTAAACGAGAACGCCGAGGATATCATCCTCTGACATAATCAGATACTCACTATCTTTCACTTCAGTTCCAGCATAAGACGAAAATAGAACTGTATCTCCCACGCGCACGTCCATAGGTTTCATTTTATTGTTTTCATCTAATTTTCCAGGACCCACAGCGACAACTTCCCCTTGCTTGGGTTTTTCTTGCGCTGTCTCAGGTAGGATGATTCCCCCTTTTGTCGTGGTCATTTTGGAGCGTTTCACTAGTACGCGATTTCCAAGAGGTTTAATTTCATTGAATGTCATGATCAAAGTTCTCCTTAAACTGTTCAGTGGTGTAAGCATAAATTCAAAACCGATTTTTGTCAAGAAG
>Ga0206972_1107_pt1 | contig 19558 bp, 15 predicted proteins | sample Alteio_BWOrgHeat_86_FD_152925 | JGI IMG/M metagenome (GOLD analysis project Ga0206972, IMG submission 152925) | Enriched cells from forest soil in Barre Woods Harvard Forest LTER site, Petersham, Massachusetts, United States -... | ecosystem: Environmental > Terrestrial > Soil > Temperate forest >...
CGGAGAGATAATCCGGGCCCGCGATAATCAGTTTGACAATCCTTCGTTATTGAAGGTTATTGATCGTCGATTGTTCCTTATCGACGACCGTCTTCGGCAGCGGAGCATAGTAGAGGTTCGAAACCTCACTCTGTCCGCTGTTCAACATCCAGTTCAGGAAGTCCTTGAGCACCTTGCCCTTGGCGGCATCCTGGGACTTCACCGGCACCAGCAGCCAGGTGAAGCTGGAGATAGGATACGCCTGCGCGCCTGGAGCATTCGTGATCGAAACACGATAGTCAGTAGGAATCTGCTTCACACTTGCGGCAGCCTCGGTCACTCCAGCGATGGAAGCTTTTACCCAGTTACCTGCGCTGTTCTTCACTTCGCCGAACGAAATCTTGTTTTGCAGCGCATAGATCAGTTCCACATAGCCAATGGCTCCAGGAAGCTGGCGGACCAGGCCGGCAACGTTCTCGTTACCCTTGCCGCCGATCCCCTTAGGCCAGTTGAGCGCGGTACCTTTGCCGGGGCCAGAAGCCCAGTCTTTGCTGACTTTGGAGAGGTAATCCGAGAAAATGTAAGTCGTGCCGCTGCCGTCTGAACGATGCACTACGTTGATGGTCTCGTTCGGCAGGTTTACACCCGGGTTGTCCTTCGTAATACGCGCGTCATTCCAGCTCGTAATTTTTCCGAGGTAGATGTCGGCGAGCACATCGGGAGCAAACTTGAGGTCGTGAACGCCCGTCACGTTGAAAATCGGTACCACCGCCCCCATCACCGTCGGCAGGTGGACGAGCTTAACCTTGGAGCCTGCAATCTGTTCATCAGTCATCGGGCCGTCGGTCGCGCCAAAATCCACCAGGCCGGAAGTCGCCTGTCGAATGCCGCCGCCAGATCCAATTGACTGATAGTTGATCTCCACGCCCGGATGTGCGGCGCTGTACTCGCTGAACCACTTGGAATAAATCGGATAGGGGAACGTAGCTCCGGCACCGGTCAGTTTCTGTGCTTGCGCCGTGGTCAGGGCCAGAACTGACATACCAACAGCGATCAAAAGTGTCTTTCTCACGATAGGGCTCCTTGCAAATTTACTGCTGCACCATTGTCTACGTGCAATGTTACTGGGGTTTGAATAGCCCTAGACTCGTGCGAAATTCCGCCGCCATTGCCCTTCTTCGTCTACAACGGTCCGCCGCCAGCGCAACAGAATGTGTGGACAAAGGTAGAGACATTTACCTAGCATTTCAGTGCACGCCCATGACAGACCCGCACAACACCACGCCAATTCCGGACCCTCAACCCAATCCCATACCGGCGTCACATGCGTCTGCATCGCAATCGGCGCCCAAACAGACCAAGCATAAGCTCCTCTTCGAGTACCTTCACAACAACATCCGCACCGGAACGTACAAACCAGGTGACCGCCTGCCCAGCGAAGCCGAGCTCGGCGCAATGTTCGGCGTCTCGCGAATCACCGTCGCCAAGGCCGTTGCGGAGCTGCAGCGCATGAAGCTGGTCACGCGAAGACCCGGCGCCGGAACCCATGTTCAAACGGGCCAACCTGTAGAGAGTCACACATTCGGGCTTTTGATCCCCGAGTTAGGAATGACTGAAATCTTTGAGCCCATCTGTCATGGAATGATGCGCTCGCCTTTCGCCCGGCCCGGCGCACTTCTATGGGGTAACGCGTCCGGCACTCGATCCGCCGACTCGGCCGCCGATCCCGGCGCCGAAGCGGAACACCTCGCGCACTTCTTCATCTCGCAAAATGTCTCTGGGGTATTCTTCGCACCGCTAGAGTTGATCCCTGCGAGAGACAGCGCCAACCGCCGAATCATGCGCTCTCTCGATCGAGCCCACATCCCCACGGTGCTCCTGGATCGAAATTACCTACCTTACCCTGAGAGGTCAGCGCACGACCTGGTCGGCAGTGACAACCGCGCTATAGGCTATCTGGCGACAAATCACCTCATCGAGCTTGGAGTCAGCGACCTCGCATTCTTCGCCGGCCCAAACATGACATCGGCAATCGAAGCCCGGATCGCGGGCTTTCACGAAGCCTTGTGCCGCCACAACCTGTACCCGTCTGCGGAATCCATCTGGAAAGGCGATCCACAGGATCGATCCCTGCTCGAGGACCTGCTGCGGCAGTCCAAGCCCGGCGGCATGGTCTGCGCAAACGATGAAGTCGCCGCCCAACTCATGCACTCTCTGCTCGCACTTGGTATTCGGATCCCGGAAGACATTCGAATGGTTGGCATCGACGACGTCAAGTACGCGGGCCTCTTGCCAGTCCCACTGACCACAGTGCGTCAGAACTGCACTGCCATCGGTATCATCGCCATGGCGACGATGCTCGAACGGCTGAAACATTCCGAACTGCCCACCAGAGACATTCACATCGCAGCACGTCTCGTGGTGAGGCGGTCCTGCGGTGCTCATCTGAATACAAAATAGATAGTTGCCTCAGGCTTTTCACCGAACGACAAAAGACCCACACCGCATCTGGGAGTTTCACGGTGTGAGTCTTCCTGACCGCTAAAAGGGAGCGATCAGATGTTTGCCAATCGTTACGTCAGACTGCCCGGCGCCCAGTGATGAGGTTATAGATCAGCATGATTACTGCGACCACAAGGATAAGGTGAATGAGGCTGCCGCCTACGTGTAGCGTGAAACCCAGGAGCCATAGAACTAACAGAACAACAAAAATCGTCCAAAGCATGTCACTCTCCATTGCTCCTTACATCGGAGCTACGCCCGTGGGATCAAGCGCGGAATGATCGTCGCAAATTGGACCTTCACTTGCTGTGCCAGATTGCTCACTGTGCGGGATTGCTCAAGGCAGCAGAATTCGGGACCGGCGAGGCAACCGGCCGGTGTTTTGCTCGAAGAAAACTCACCAGGGAAGTCACTTCATCCTGAGAAAGGATTTGCTTGAAGCTGGGCATCTTCTGACCGCCATTCAATATCTGATGGCTTATCTGCTCAGGCTTCAGTCTTTTACGGACATCTGCGAGCGAGGGGCCTCGAGTAGTCCCTGTCGCGGTCGCTCCGTGGCAATAAGTGCAACCCTTATCGCGGAACAAGTTCGCCCCGGTCTGCTCCGATTCCTTCTTTGAAAAAGCCTGAGAGGGACATGCTGAGAGCGCTGCCACGAGCACTACAGAAAAAATGAAAAAAGAATGTCGGATCATCATTGATATCGCGTAACCAGTGTATCGGGTCGTAGCACTACATTCCGCCGCCCGACATGTACGTGTATTCAATCTTGTCGGAGTGTTTCACCGGATCGCCCGTAAGATCGTGCACGTGCCAAACGACGCTCTCATTCGCCACCTCTGGATGCTTGCGCAAAAATTCCAGTGCGTAAACGGAAGCCGTAGGATCATCTTTCTGGTCGGCAAAGCGAGCTGCCTCGAAACTTGCCTTCTCCTTCTGCCCCAGGCGCCGATACAGAATCGCCAGGTTGTAGTGCGCAGCCAGATCATCCGGATCGACACCCTGCAACTTCTCGTAAATATCCCGCGCCTTCGGGTAGTTATGCTGCTGGTAGTAGCTGAATCCAAGTTCACGTAGCGCATCACGAGAGCGCGGGTACTTCACCAACACCGCCTCCAGATCGCTGATAGCCTCGTTCACCTGGCCGCCATTACGCTCCACGAGTGCCCGATAATAAAGCGCTCGGGGATCACCCGGCAGCAGAGCCAGCGCTTTCGCCAGGTTCGGCCGCGCGTCATCGTACTTCTCCCAGAGAATCTGCACGACCGCCTGATTCGTATAGGCGTCTGCATAGTCGGGCCGCAGCTTTGCCACATGCTCAAACGCTGCCACCGAGGCAGCATATTGCTGTGCGTCTAGCAAGCCGATGCCGTAGTTATTCCATCGCATCCACTCAGGAACCTGATCCTTCGCATCCGCGGCGACAGGAGCCGCCTTGTTTTCGCCAATAACGAAAGCACGCGTTTGCGCCGCCATCTCAACTACCGGCTCCGGATAGTGCTTTTGACTCATCGCAAAGTCGATATAGTGCTGATTGAAGCGCCGGTACTTCACCGTTGCCGTCAAGCTGAGCGACCCAGTCATTTCCTTCGGAATCCGGAAGCGGTAGCGAACCAGCTGGCTTCGTCCCGATTGAATCGTGTTGTTATAAGCCAGCACGCGGTTATGCCATATCTGGTGCCGGTCGTTGAATTCACCTTTGTTGTTGATGATCCGATTGGTAAACGAGTGTGCGCTTGGATCGAGATCGCCATCCGGCTGGAGGAACCCGCTCTCGGAGATGACTTTGCCGCTGGCGTCCTTCACCGTAAAGTCGACCCACGACTCGTAAAAATCACGCTGCTCGGGAACATGCGAGTGCGCAATACCCTTGTTCTGAATCACGACATCCGCCGTTAGCGCGTCGCCCGCCGCAACGTTGAAACTCGCCGCTCCAAGGGGCGCAATCAGCGGTGATTCGCCGCTTGCGGGCTTCTCGCTTTCGAGCGCAAATATGTCGACATTGAAGACCCCATTCCGAAGAAACGCAACGGTCTTCTCAGCCTGCTCGTCGAACTTGTAGTACTGCGACATGATCGTATTTGCGCCCAGCCAGCGATGGCTCACCAGCTTGCCCTCTTTGGCGCCGTAATCGGACGCTCCCGTCGGCAGCGCCTCTCTCGTCATGTGGCAGGTCTGGCAGGTTGAAACCACATCTTTGCGATAGAACGGTAGCGGCGACTGCTTTGCAAAGCTGCTCTGTTGCCACTCGTCATAGGGAGTCATCGCGCGCAGCCATTTGTAGTCATCAAGAGTGCGCGGAATCGCCGCCTTGTGGCACGCAGCGCAAAACTCCGATGTTTGCATCACGGGCCGCATCACGGCCTTCGAATGCCGGTCCAGATGCGCCAGAATCTCGCCGTCCGACACCGGACGAGTAATCGGCTGACCGCTCTCATCCACCAGCACCGCTGGAGTTCCCATCACCCAGCTACCCGTGCCCATCGTCGTCGTCGAAACGATCGAGTGGCAGGTCGAGCACGTCACGCCCTCATCCTCAAAAGGCCGCTTCCGAGGCATGCCCTGCGAGAGATCTCCCGATAGCAGCGCCACTGGATTGTGGCATCCCTCACAATGCCGTGCATACTGCACGCCCTTTTCTTCAATGAGCATATTGACGTTCTTCAGGTACCACGGCGCGCGAAACGCGTTCGAGTGCGCAGATTGCCGCCATTGGCGGTAGCTCTCCTGATGGCAATGGCCGCAGTACTGAGCCGTGATAAAACTCTTGGGGCTCATGAACTCCCCGCTCTGCGAGAGCGCATTCGACGGCAGAAAAGGAGTGTCTTTGCCAAAAGCGAAGTTGTACTTCGAAGTAATGTGCTTGTGATATTCCGTCGTTCCCACAGTCATCCAGGGAGCCACCGTCGGCCCGGCCGCGTCTCCGTTCGGAGCACCAAATGTACCCTCATCAGGAGTAGCAGGTTGCTGAGCGGGTGTCTGCTGCGGCGCTTGAGCAGGCGCCGGTTGCTGTCCGGTGCCAGCCATCACAGAGCTAGTCAGAAACAGTGTCGAAATGGCCGCCACTGCCCCTGCAGTCAAGGCCATACCGGCAACCGAAGGACTACACCGCCGCACCCGAATCAGAACCCAGGTTATGGCTTCAGATATTCGAGTTCGCTGGCGATCTGGAGACTGACTAAGCATTTGCCCTTAACTTTCAGACGGTAAGCCTCCTCACACGTGAGAACTCTCCCTCGGAGACTGCTCCCAAAACAATAGGTTACCCGCGTGGAGATTGTCATCCACCCTGAGTTGGAGGTGCAATGCCACGCGCCGCCGACCCGGCCCCGCGAGCAGCGAATGGGGAATCCCGCGCGCTGGAACCGCAAAAAGTGGGATTGGTTTGCGATGTGGGACGCCGCCAGTTGCCTATTATGGCAGGGAAACTGGTACCGTAATCGATGTAGCATTTTCGCGGCAAACCATGGCATCAAATCCATACTTTGCATTGGCCGCCCTGTTTGTGGGCGCGCTCGGTTTTGGACTGGCTCCACTAGGGCTGGCCTGGGCATGGGCAAAGTTCTTTTCGCCCGCCAAACCGAATGCGGTTAAGAACGCCATCTATGAGTGTGGACTCGAGTCCCGCGGGGATGCCTGGGTGCAGTTTCGTTCGGCCTATTATCTGTACGCCATCATCTTCCTCATCTTTGATGTGGAAGCGGTCTTTCTGCTGCCTTTCGCCGTAGCTTTTACAGGGCTCGGCGTGGGCGCGTGCCTGGCGATGCTGGTATTCGTGCTGCTGCTCGCGGAAGGCCTGGCGTGGGCCTGGGCCAAGGGCGTGCTCACGTGGGCTTAAAAGGGCGCTTTCGCCCGTTTGTTTTGAATGAGTTAGTGAAGTATTTTTGGGGAACACCGAATGGCGATTGAGCCAGACTTGAAGATCGAGCTCGGAAAACAAGGCGTTTTCGTGACCACGATCAACGAGCTCTACAACTGGGGACGCAAAAACTCCGTCTGGCCGATGCAGTTCGGCCTGGCCTGCTGCGCCATTGAAATGATCGCCACCACCATGGCTCGATATGATCTCGCTCGCTTTGGCGCAGAGGTCTTTCGCCCCTCGCCGCGCCAGGCCGACCTGATGATCATCTCCGGCACCATCACCAAGAAGATGGCCCCGCAGGTCGTGCGCCTCTACAACCAGATGGCTGAGCCCAGGTACGTCATCGCGATGGGAGCCTGCGCTATCTCCGGCGGGCCCTTCAAGCAGGGCTACAACGTCCTCAAGGGCATCGACCGGTACATACCCGTCGATGTGCACATCCCCGGTTGCCCGCCGCGGCCCGAGGCCCTGATTCACGCCTTCATGACCCTGCAAGCCCGAATCGACGAGCAGCCCCTCACCGGCGACTCGCGGCCGCGCCACCTCGACGCCGAAGCGCAGGGTGAATTCCCAGTACCTCACCAGGGAGCGCACGATCTCGAACCGCCCGCCAACAAACTCGTCTGGCCGCTGCCCGCCCCCGCGGAGAACCGCGGATGAAGACTACCGAAGAAATCCTCGCAATGATCAAGGCGGCGCTCCCCGAAGCTGGTGTTGAATTCGTCCCGAATCCTTCTCCTGCAGCACAGCACTCGCTCCGCCTCGACCCATCGAGCGCCTTCGCCGTAGCAAGTTTTCTTCGCGACCACGCAGAACTCGCGCTCGACTACTGCTCCAACGTCACCGGTGTCGACTGGCCCGGCAAGGAAGTCACCGAAAAAATCAAGACTACGAAGCTGGTTGACGGCGTCGAGACCGTGGTCGAGGAGACCGTCAAGCACACCGAGCCCGGATATCTCGAGGCCGTCTACCACCTCTATTCCATGAAAAACGGGCCTCGCGAATCGACTCCTCCTATCCCGGTCGTCATTCGCATGCGCACCGCCAACCGTACCGACCAAGTCGAGTTGCCTTCCCTCACCTACGTCTGGCGTTCGGCGGAGTTCCAGGAGAGGGAGATCTTCGATCTCTACGGCATCGTCTTTACCGGCCATCCGGATCTCAGACGAATCCTCATGTGGGATGGCTTCGAAGACCACCCCATGCGCCGCGATTACGTCGACCCCGACGACTATGAATACGAGCCGACACCGCACGACGAGGTCATCAAGCGCGCCGAGGAGCATAAGACCCGCGCCACGGCGAACGAGGTGCCCGCATGACCGCCACTGTCGACAACGAGGCAATCAAGAGCTACCGCCCTCCCGTAATCGAGATTTCAGAAGAAGGCGATGAGCTGCTCGAAGTAGCAATGGGTCCGCATCATCCATCGACTCACGGCGTCTTCCGCATGGATGTAGCACTCGACGGCGAGCGGGTCATCCGGCTCAAGCCCGTCTTCGGATATCTACATCGCAATCACGAGAAGATCGCCGAAAAGGCAAGCTATCTCGCGTCGATGCCCTACACCGACCGGCTTGATTACTTCTGCTCCCTCACCAATAACTGGGCCTATGCGATCGCTGTCGAAAAACTCGCCGGCTTCACGGTTCCCGAGCGCGCCGAATACATCCGCGTCATCACCGCAGAGCTGACCCGCGTTCAGAATCACGCCAGCGCGATCGGCTTTCTGCTGCAGGAGATGGGTGCCAGCGGCACGCCGCTGATGTACGCCTTTCGCGAGCGCGAAAAGATTCTCGACCTCTTTGAAGAACTCACCGGCTCGCGCATGATGTGCAATTACATGCGCTTCGGCGGCTGTCGTGTCGAGCTGCCAAAGGGCTGGATCGAGAAGGTCGGTGTTCTTGTCGCCGGCCTTCCTCAATTTATTGATGAAACCGAAGCCTTCCTTACAGGCAACGAAATCCTGATGGCCCGCTGCCAGGGCGTCGGCATCCTGAAGCCCGACCTTGCCATCAACGCAGGCATCACCGGGCCGATGCTTCGCGCCACTGGTGTGAACTACGACATCCGGAAAGTCGACCACTACGGTATCTACGATCGATTCAAATTCCGAGTGCCGCTTGGTGATCACGGTGATATCTACGACCGCTACATGATTCGCATTCTTGAAATGCGTGAGTCCATCTCGATCCTGCAGCAGGCGATCAAAGATATTCCCGCCGGTCCCATCATGGATCCGAAATCGAAGATTCGTGGCTTCCGTCCCAAGATCGGCGAAGCCTATGGCCGTATTGAGGCACCCAAGGGCGAACTGGGCTTCTATCTGATCAGCGACGGCACCGGCAACCCCTACCGTTACCGTGTCAGGCCGCCTTCACTCATTAATCTCACGGTGCTCGAAGACATGTGCCTCGGTCAGAATGTTGCGGACGTCGTGCTTATCTTCGGCAGTGTCGACATCGTGCTGGGCGAGGTGGATCGCTGATGGAGGCCCAATGTTAGGCGAAGCGATACTCAAAGGACTGGCAGTAACGGCGAAGAACTTCGCCGGCAGCTTTGTCTCTGAAGAGCGAATGACCACGGTGCAATATCCCGAAGAGCGCATCGCGCCCATCGAGAACACCCGCGACTTCCCGGTCCTCATCTACGACGGCGCCGATCCGATGGCCGGCCTGCGCTGCGTTGCCTGCCAGATCTGCGAAAAAGAGTGCCCACCCAAGTGCATTTACATCACAAAATCCGCCGATAAAAAGCCGGATTACGTCGGCAAGCCGCAGTTCTATCCCACTCGTTTCGACATCGATATCTCCGTCTGCATGAGCTGCCAGATCTGCGTGGAAGTCTGTCCCTTTGAAGCCATCAAGATGGATACCGAATTTGAGCTGAGCACCACAGATCGCTTCGGTGGTCTCCTCTTCGATCGTGAGCAACTCGCGAAATCCAACGAGTACTACCACTCGATTCATCCCACAGAAGCCGCAGAAGTCGATGCGCGCCTCGCCGAAGAAAAAGCCAAAACCGAGGCCAAGGCCAAGGCAGCTGCCGAAGCCGCGGCGGCAAAGGCCGCAATTGCCGCAGCAACACCGAAAGAAGCCCCTGCAAAGGAGCCGCTTCCGTGAGCTTCATCCAGTCCATGGATCAGATTTTCATCACATTGCAACATTGGATCGCTGGGTTCTTTCCGCTCTGGCTGCAACCGGCGGTGATGGCGATACTCGCCGTCGTTGCAATCCTCGGTGCATTCCCCGCCATCTTTGCCGTCACCACGGTCCTCGAGCGCAAAGGTCTTGGCCGCATGCAAAATCGCCTCGGCCCTAACCGCGTAGGGCCCCTCGGCATTCTGCAACCAGTCGCCGACGGCATCAAGTCCCTCACCAAAGAGGACATCGTGCCATTCACCGCCGATGGACTTGTGCATTTCCTTGCCCCGCTGGTCCTGGTTACAGCCGTATTCCTCGGCTTCGCCGTGCTGCCGGTCGGCCGCAACATGGTCCTCGTCAACATGGATGCAGGCCTGTTCTTCTTCTTCGCCATCGGCGCTTCGGTAGAGCTCTCCATCTTCATGGCGGGCTGGTCGAGCCGCAATAAATATTCGCTACTCGGCGCCATGCGCGCCATCGCGCAGATGATCAGCTACGAAGTGCCACTGCTGCTCTCGAGCGTAGTCGCGGTCATGATCACCGGCTCCCTCTCGACCACCAAAATCGTTGAAGCGCAAGGCGGATTCACCGGCATCTTCCCTCACTGGTACGTCTTCACGCCCTGGGGATTCGCCGGCTTCATCCTCTTCGTAATCGCGGCGCTGGCCGAAACCAACCGGTCTCCGTTCGATCTTCCCGAGGGCGAGTCTGAGCTCGTCGCCGGCTACTTCACCGAATACTCCGGCTTCAAGTTCGCGCTCTTCTTCCTCGGCGAATATCTCGGCATGTTGTCAATCGCGGGCTTCGGCATCACTCTCTTTCTCGGCGGATGGGGAGCACCGTTCTCCTTCCTCGGCTTCATTCCCTCGTGGCTTTGGTTCTTCCTCAAGCTATTCGCCGCAATCTCCTTCTTCATCTGGCTGCGCGGCACGCTTCCTCGGCTCCGTCAGGATCAGCTGATGAACTTCGCATGGAAGTTCATGCTGCCGATGGCTCTTCTAAATCTGGTAGTCGCGGGCGCATGGCGATTCCTCGGTGAAGGCTGGCAGCGCTGGATCATCTGCTCAGTCGTGCTTCTCGCCGCGTACTTCCTGCTCGGACGCACACTCATGCGCCATCAAAAACTCGGACCAAGGAGCTACCGCTATGCAGAGTAGCCCTGCTTCAATCAGGAGCATCGTGCGATGATCCACGGAATCGGCATCGTCTTCCTGATCACTTCAGCAATCACCGTCGCCGGCGCGCTAGCCGCAGCCCTGCTGAAGAATCTCATCCACTGCGTCCTCTGCCTGAGCATCACGCTGGCTGGCCTCGCGCTGCTTTACCTGCAGCTCGACGCGCAGTTCGCAGGGTTCGCACAGATCCTCGTCTACATCGGAGCAGTCGCAATCCTCGTTGTCTTCGCGATCCTGCTAACGCGCGGCGCAGGCATTGCAGAGTATCGCAACGTCTCTTCGAGCTGGCTCGTCAGTCTCGTGATCGCCGCCGCGATATTCGCATTGCTCGCCTGGGCCGTAATCAAAAGCTTCCCCACAACCGTCGCAGGCGCATCTCCCGGAACGACCGTTCAATCCATCGGCTCAGCGTTGATGAGCACGTACGTCCTGCCGCTCGAGATCGTCGCTGTACTGCTCACCGTTGCCCTTATCGGCGCAGTCATCGTAGCCATGCCCGAGTCAGGCGCAGCCGGCAAAAGCATTGAGAAGGGCGGCGCACAATGACCCCGCTCGCAGGATTTCTTATCGTAGCTGCGCTCGTCTTCGCCATAGGACTGGCCATCGCACTCACGCGACGTAACGCCATCCTCGTACTAGTCGGCATCGAGTTGATGCTCAATGCCGCAAACCTGAATCTCATCGCCTTCTGGCGTTTCAGCCTGCACGCCGCGAACTCGCTAACCGGAATGATGTTCGCAATCTTTTCGATCGCAGTAGCAGCAGCGGAGGCCGCCGTAGGACTCGGCCTCGTGATCGCCTACCATCGCCACACCAAGACCACCGACCTCGACGCAATGACACGGATGAAGGGATAAGCGAATGATCATTGCCCCCCTCGCATCCCTCGCCGCAACTCTGTACGTGCAAGATCAGGCGGTGGTTAACTTGAATACGATGGTCGACGGCCCTGCCTCCGGCATCGTTCACAATCTCTGGCTCATACCCGCGATCCCAATGGTCGCTGCAGGCCTTATCGCGCTACTCAAACAGTCACGCCGCAGAGCTGCCGCAACCCTCGCCATCGGCAGTCTAGCCTTTTCCCTACTGCTTTCTATAGGCGCATTCAGCCACGTGCTCTCAGCGTGGAAGGCCGCGACGCCAACCCGCGAAACAATCAGCTTCAACTGGCTGGACCTGGGCGCAACTCATCTCCAGCTCGGCTGGCTGCTCGATCCTCTCGCAGCAGTCATGCTAGTCATGGTCACCTTCGTCGGCCTGCTCATCTTCATCTACTCCACCGGCTACATGGAGCACGATGAAAACTTCACACGCTTCTTCTGCTTCCTCTCGCTCTTCGCCGGCGGCATGCTCGGCGTCATCATCGCCAACAGTCTCCTGCTGCTCTTCATGTGTTGGGAGATCGTCGGCCTCACCTCCTATCTCCTCATCGGCTTCTGGTATCACAAGCCAAGCGCAGCCGCAGCGGCCAAGAAGGCCTTTCTCACCACACGCGTCGGAGACATCTTCTTTCTCCTCGGCATCGTCTGGCTCTTCGCACGGACCGGCACCACGCTCTTCTACAACAACGGCGCGGGTGCAATCGAACTAGCCGCATTAACGGCCCTGCTCGGCCAGCCCGCCGCATGGGGACTTACCGCCGCCGGAGCAATCGGCCTGCTCATCTTCGCCGGAGCCGCAGGCAAGAGCGGCCAGATCCCACTGCACGTCTGGCTTCCCGACGCAATGGAAGGCCCCACGCCTGTCTCAGCGCTCATTCACGCAGCAACCATGGTAGCCGCCGGCGTCTATCTCGTAGCCCGTGTCTATCCGCTGATGGCCGCAGGCGCAACGCCGGGTGGCTCGACTATCTCTCTCACCGTGGTCGCCTGGATAGGCGCGCTCACGGCGATCTTCGGAGCACTCGTCGCTGTCGCGCAAAACGACATCAAGCGTATCCTCGCCTACTCCACCGTCTCGCAGCTTGGATACATGATGGTCGGCCTAGCCACCGGCGGAATCGCCATCGGCATGTTCCACCTCATCACCCACGCATTCTTCAAAGCGCTGCTCTTCCTCGGCGCCGGTTCGGTCATCCACGGCAACCACGATGAGCAGGACATTCGCCACATGGGCCACCTGCGCACTGACATGCCGCTTACCTTCGTGACCTACTCCGTCGGCATGCTCGCGCTCAGCGGCTTTCCAATCTTCTTCTCCGGTTTCTGGAGCAAGGACGCAATCATCGGCGCAGCGCACAGCTGGCCTGTCTCAAAAGGCCCCTTCATACTCCTGATCGCAGGCGCGTTGCTAACCGCCTTCTACATGATGCGCCAGGTTTCGTACGTCTTCTTAGGCCATTGGAGAGGCAAAGGCCATGCGCACGAAAGCCCGATGGTCATGACGCTTCCGCTCTCCCTGCTGGCGATCTTTGCCATGGGCCTCGGAGTGCTTGGCACACCGGTCTGGCCATGGTTCACATCCTTCATCGAGAGCAGGCCCATTGCCGCCGAGAGCGAGCCGGGCATGATCGCGCTCATGGTTACCTCTTCGTTGCTCGTCTTCCTCGGCCTCGGCCTCGGCTGGTGGCTTTACGCACGCAAGCCCATTCGCCGCCCCGCGCTCGCTCCCGAACACTGGCACACAAGCGAGCATGGAGATGAACAAAGCAAAGCGTCCGGCGAGATCGTCGATGTCCTCGAATCGGCAATGCCGACCATCTGGAAGGTGCTGGCCAATCGCTTCTACTTCGACGAGCTCTACGAGCTGACAGTATTGCGTCTGTACGCGGCTCTCGCATGGCTCTCCGACTGGCTAGATCGGCGCGTGTGGGGCGGGATCGTCTCGGCGGTCATCAGCGCATTCAACGCTCTCGGCTGGACCAACAAATCGCTCGATTCCCAATGGATCGACGGCGCATTCGACAAGGGCTGCGAAGAGCTGGTCAACAGCGGCGGCGTGCTCGCCTGGCTGCAGGCTGCCCGCGCGCCCGGCTATCTGCGCATGCTCGCCATCGCAGTGCTCGCGCTCGCGGCTGTGGCGCTCGTGATCGCATCTGCAACCGGGCAGGTGCGTCTATGACTCCCTTGCTGACGATCCTCACAGTGGTGCCAGCCGTAGCCGCTGTCATCGCTCTCTTCGCGGGCAATCGCGCCGCCGTAGCCCGCGGCATCGCCTTTCTTTCGGCCCTTATCTCCCTCGCACTATCGCTCGAAGTCTGGTTCGGCGTCCGCGGCGGCCAGATGAAGTTCATCGAACGCTGGGATTGGATTCCCAGCCTCGGCATCGAATACCACCTCGGCGTAGACGGCCTCGGAGCCCTGATGCTGCTGCTCTCAGCCATCGTCTCGCTGATGGCAATCGCCGCATCGAGAAAAGTCGCCAAACAACCCGGCCTCTATTTCGCACTGATCCTGCTCCTAGAGTCGGGACTCTTCGGCACCTTTTCCGCGCTCAATTTCTTCCACTGGTTTCTCTTCTGGGAGCTCAGCCTCATCCCAGCCTTCTTCCTGATCAAGCTGTGGGGCGGTGAACGCGCAGGCCCGGCCGCAACACAGTTCTTCGTCTACACCATGGTCGGGTCGGTTGCTCTTTTACTAGCCTTCATGGCCCTCTTCGTCGCGACCGGCAGCATGGATTTTGAAACCCTCTCGCACATGGCCGCAACCGGCGAGCTCGCAACCGCGATTCAAGGCCACCTCGGCTCTGTCTCAATGTGGCTTGCACTGGCCGTACTGCTCGGCTTCGCGGTCAAAGTCCCGATGATGCCGTTCCACACATGGCTTCCGGCAACATACTCCAAGGCCCCAACGCCGGTAACCATGCTCCTCACCGGCGCCATGTCCAAGATGGGCGTCTACGGCCTGCTGCGCCTCGCGCTTCCCATCTTCGGCCATCAACTCGCCCAGATCCGCACGCCGCTGCTCATTCTCGCCACGCTGACCGTCGTCGCCGGCGCATGGGCTGCAGTAGTCCAACGCGACCTCAAGCGCGTCTTCGCCTACTCATCCATCAATCACCTTGGCTATTGCCTGTTAGCGATCTTCGCCGCGGCCCTGCCTGCAGGCCCGCAAACCGCCGCGAACCTGAGCCAGACCATCGCTCTCGACGGAGCCGTGCTGCAGATGTTCAACCACGGCCTCACCGCAGCCGCAATCTTCTGGTTCCTCACGCTGCTCGAAGAGCGCTCCGGCGGCCGGCTTCAAATCGACGGCTTCGGCGGCCTGCGCAAACCCGCTCCGGTGTTTTGCGGCCTCATGGGAATCGCTCTCTTCTCGTCGCTCGGCCTCCCCGGCCTCAATGGCTTCGTCGGCGAGTTCCTCATCTTTCGCGGAGCCTTCCCATTGAGTTGGCTCTCCGCAACCATCTCAGTACTTGGCCTGCTGATCACCGCGGCGGTGATCCTTACCGTAATCCAGCGCGTCTTCACCGGCCCGCTGCCTGATCGCTGGAAGACATTCCCTGACCTCACCACCGGCGAGCGCCTCGCACTCGCGCCTGCACTGACACTGATGTTTGTCCTTGGCCTCATGCCGCAGCTATTGCTCGGCACCATAAACGCCACCATGATGCACCTGCTCGGGGGATGGAGATTCTGATGCTCGCTTACACAATCTATCTCTCATTCGCGGGTGCATTGCTGCTGGCTGTTCTGCCAAAACGATTGCACGCCGTCGCGCGCGTAATTGCGCTCCTGGTAGCACTGTGCGGACTCGCCGTCGCCCTTGCCGGCTTCATCTCGGCTGGCACACAGGGTCCCGTCGCGGTCGCCAATCTTCCGTGGATTCCGGCCATGGGCATCCACTACACGCTAGAAGCCGATGGCATCAGCCGCGTGCTCGTCCTGCTGACCGGCCTCGCCGCCGTCGCCGGAATCCTCTTCTCATGGAATATCGGCGACAAAACAGACGACCGCGCCAACGAGTTCTTCGCTTTCTTCCTCGCGCTGATCGGCGGCGTTTACGGAGTCTTCCTCTCCGTCGACCTCTTCCTGCTCTTCGTCTTCTACGAAATCGCCATCGTGCCCAAGTATTTCCTGATCGCCATTTGGGGATCGACCCGCCGCGAATACGGAGCAATGAAGCTCGCCCTCTACTCTTTCGCCGGTTCAGCCATGGTGTTGATCGGCCTGCTCACCGCCTATGCCGTCGTCGGCGGACAGACCGGCAACTACTCCATGAACCTCCACACCCTGGCTCAGTATCACTTCTCCACGAGCTTCCAGATGTGGGCATTTCCCCTCGTTTTTACCGGCTTCGCCATTCTCGCCGGCATGTGGCCCTTTCATACCTGGGCGCCCACCGGCCACGTTGCCGCGCCCACGGCCGCGTCAATGCTCCTCGCCGGAGTCGTAATGAAACTCGGCGCATACGGCTGTCTCCGCGTCGCCATGACCGTCTTTCCGCACGGCCTCGATCCCTGGGGATTCTCCTTCCTCGGCATCGACTCCTGGCGCACTGTCTTTGGCCTCTTCGCCGTCATCGGAATCGTCTATGGCGCAACCGTCGCGCTCGTGCAGAACGACTTCAAATTCGTCATCGGCTACTCCAGCGTCAGCCACATGGGCCTCGTGCTGCTCGGCCTGCTGACCCTCACGCAGATCGGAATCGACGGCGCAGTCCTGCAAATGTTCTCCCACGGAATCCTCGCCGGCCTCCTCTTCGCAACCGTCGGCCGCATCGTCTACGAGCGCACCCACACCCGCGATCTCGCTCTTCTGAACAAGCTGCAGCTAAGCAAAGCAATGCCCTTCGCAGCATGGCTCTTCGTCATCGCAGGAATGGCCTCGATGGGCTTGCCCGGCTTCAGCGGATTCGTCGCCGAAGTTCAGGTCCTCATCGGCGCATGGGAAGCCTTCCCGTGGTTCGCCGCCATCGCGGGGCTCGGCATCGTCATCGGCGTCGCCTATACCTGGCGCGCCATGCAGAGAGTCTTCTTCAGCGATCATCCGGCCGTAACGGCAGACGGCACGCCCGTCCCCATTCCTGAATACGAGCCCGTAACCTGGGCTGAAAAAGCCGGAGTAATCCTCCTCGCCGGAACCAGCCTGCTCATCGGCGTCTATCCCCGTCTTCTTCTGGATGTGATCGCACCCGCCGTACAGGCACTGCCCCACGCGTTGCTTACCGGAGGCCGCCAATGATCGCCTTCGCGAGCAATCCAGTGAACTACAGCAATCTCTTCGCCATCACACTGCCCGAGACAATCCTCGAGGTCGTCTCTCTTCTCGTACTCATCGTCGATCTCGCCTGGCTGCGCAGGAGTTCGCAAGCAGTTCGCATGGCATGGGCTTGCGCGCTCGGAGTGCTCGGTTGTGCAGCATCCGCCGCATGGCTTGCCGCTCATCCCTCCCTGTCGGCCCTCGACGGAAACATCCTCGTAGCCACGCCCCTCGTGGCAGCAGCCCAGATCGGAATTCTCGTTCTCTCCGCGCTTGTCCTTGTGCTCAGCTTCAAAGCCGAGTTCTCGCGCAACCCCGGTGAGTTTTCCGCCATCGTACTTCTCGCCACCACGGGAATGCTCCTCGTAGCAGCCGCCCGCGACCTGCAGGTCATCTTCGTAGCTCTTGAGCTCCTGAGCCTCTCGCTCTACGTTCTTACTGCATTCGCCAAGCGCTCCGCCCAATCTGCCGAGGCAGCCTTAAAGTACTACCTCTTCGGCGGAATGTCCGCGGCTCTCATGCTCTTCGGCTTCAGCTACCTCTACGGCCTCACCGGCACCACCAGCCTTGAAGGAATCGCCGCAAGCCTCGCAGCACAACCTCTCAGTCCGCTGCTCATCGTCGCATTCGTGCTTGTATCCGCAGGCCTCGGCTTCAAAGTCGCCGCAGTTCCCTTCCACCTCTGGGCGCCGGACACCTATCAGGGCGCGCCCGCTCCCGTCACAGCTCTCATCGCCTCGGGATCCAAGGTCGCAAGCTTCGCCGTACTCGTCGCGCTCACCAGCGCAATCATCCCACCCGACGCACACCTGCATGCAGCATCGTGGGCCGTTCTCCTGCTGTGGATGGCCGCAGGCTCCATCATCCTCGGCAACCTCGCCGCTCTCGTCCAGACCAGCGTTCGCCGCCTGCTTGCATATTCGGCCATCGCCCACGCCGGCTACATGCTGCTCGGCATCGCGGCCAACACCCCGCAAAGCGGCGCAGCCGTCCTCTACTACGCTCTCACTTACGCGCTAACAACCGTCGGAGCATTCGGCGTAATCGGCATCGTCGAACGCAGCGCCGGTACCGACCGCATGGACGCCTTCGCCGGCCTCAGCCGTCGCAATCCGCTGCTCGCGGCCACCATGTTTCTCTTCCTGCTTTCCCTCGCCGGAATCCCCCCGCTGGTCGGCTTCTGGGCCAAGTTCAATCTCTTCGTCGCCGTGCTCCGTGCCGGGACTCTCGGCATGTCAGGACTCATCCTCGTAGCAGTCGCCATCGCCGCAAGCGCAGTCTCCCTCTACTACTACCTGCAGGTGATGAAGCGAATGTACGTCTTCGCGCCCGTGCGCCACGAGCCGGTACCCATCTCCTTCATCGAACTGGCTACACTCGCTCTGATCGCACTCGCCGTATTCGCCTTGGGCATCTTCCCCGCAGCCCTCAGCAACTGGATTCCCCTCGGCTAATCAGCGTTTGGTAGTCTCGACCTATGGGACTTGACGGGGTCGAGATAGTTCTCCGCACGGAAGAACTTTTCGTCATTGCGATCAATGACGATGAAGCTGCAATGGTCCGTACCGTTGGAGATTTTTACCAGTTGATCTGTGCGAAGCTCGGCGTTCCACCATTGCAATCTCCATGCACCTCTGAAAATCTCCCCGTGATTACTCATCACGAAAAGATATTCCTGTTTCTGAGCAGAGATACACCTTTGCCTGCTCCACCAGACGTATTGCCGTGGTCACCACAAAGTGTGTGGGATTGCATGGTTGCGGTCTTCGTGGATCAGATGGCATTGAACCCGAAAGAGATCACGTGCCACGCAAGAATTGCTCAGGATCTTGGCGTCGATTGAGAAGAATTGACGAACCGAATTAGTCATCAGTAGTCGAGTTGCCGGAAGCGCCAGTCCCAATTGACGTCTCTCTAAATCGAAAAATCCAAATAGCCCACTATCAATCACCGCGGCCCACGAAGCACCGTACACACCGAAGCGCAAACCGGCCCGCCGATATTAAACGTTGCGGCATGCTCAGCATTCCGAACCTGCAGCGGCTCAGGAACCTTGCCCAACAGTTGCCACGCAGCCCATCCAATCATCGCAATCCCGGTCGCACCTACCGGGTGCCCCTTCGCAATCAGTCCGCCTGACGTGTTGATGCCGCACTCTCCGCAGGGCGCAGCTTTCCCATCCACCCAATACGAGGCACCACGGCCCGGCGCAGCCTTGCCCAGAATCTCCGTCCCCAGCGCGCCCATCACCGTAAAGCAGTCGTGAATCTCCGCAGCCTGAATATCCTCCGCCGAAACCTCCGCCATTGCATAAGCCCCGCGCATCGCACGATAAGCCCCCGCCGGCTCCAGCACATTCCGCTGTGCATGCTGCAGCGGATCGACCGCCTGCCCCCACCCGGCAATCTGCACACAGCTGTGCCGATCCACTCCCAGCCGCGCCAATCCCTCTTCCGTCGCAAGAATCATCGCCGCCCAACCATCCGTAATCTGCGAGCAGTCATACGTCTTCAGCGGCAGCCCATCGACCAGATATCGATTGTTCCCACCAATCGCCGTCGCCTGTTCGAGCGTCAACTCCACCTTCTGCATCTGGGCATAAGGATTGTGTCGCGCATTTGCATATTCCTGCACCGCAATCGACGCGAGGTCCGCCTCCGTCACCGACCATCGCTCCATGTAGAGCTTCATGATCTCGGCAAATATGTGCGGAAAAACAAAAGTCTTTCCCGGCCGCTCCGCCGGATCGGAAAAATAT
>Ga0206972_1108_pt1 | contig 19297 bp, 13 predicted proteins | sample Alteio_BWOrgHeat_86_FD_152925 | JGI IMG/M metagenome (GOLD analysis project Ga0206972, IMG submission 152925) | Enriched cells from forest soil in Barre Woods Harvard Forest LTER site, Petersham, Massachusetts, United States -... | ecosystem: Environmental > Terrestrial > Soil > Temperate forest >...
GAAATTGGTGCAGTACATTAAGGGAAAAAGCGATAGAAAACTCCTCATGGAATTCGAACATTTAAGAAAAAGGTATTGGGGTCAACATCTGTGGGCGAGAGGATACTTTGCGGTGACAGTAGGAAATGTAAATTCGGACGATATTCAGAAATACATCGAGACTCAAGCAGAGCATCACAGAGAAGATAACTTCAAAATTTCTGACTATTAACCCAACTTGCCCCCTATCCTCCTTTATCCGCGAGCTGCGACAGGCAATCTGCTGCGCTTCGTTCGTCGCCAAGGTGAACTACCTTGGCTTCCTCACGAATCTTGCATCTTACCTGTCTCGCTTACGCGTCTAAGGGAGGATAGGGGGCAAGTTGGGTTATTAGTTTTTAAGTTTAGAATCTGCTTTGCAAGCGTAAATCCAAACTACCGGCTTTTAGCCGGTAGTACTACTTTAGAGACGGACATGTAGAACCTCCTATTGTGTGATTACTTAGGTTTTCTATATGTCCTTTTTTTTTAAAATATCCCTACTATTTCTCCTCCCCAAATTCTTCGGATGAACATTAATTAAAATACGACTCAGGCCACAACGCCCTCGATAAGAATCTCTAACAGGAATACGATCAACATCATCAATTGCAATGGTCAGTTTTGTCTTTTTCCCTTCTTGAAGAACTTCTTGCGGAATGTGGACATGGCATACATACCATTGGTATTCATTCATTAAATCATCTAAGGACTTAACTTGATGAGATAATACGATATTATTAACTGAAATAGAGAGTATTGGCAAAAGAGACGTCTTAATCAACAATCTTAACTGCATATGATAGTCAAATCTTGCTATCAGAGGAAATTCGATATGCCCCTTTTCAGATGAACACAGCCAACGAAAAATCCCTTCAGGCCAGTTCTCTCTGTTGCACCATCCAAACCCATCTAAGGGCTGCTTAAAATCATAGTCAATTTCATTGACCCACGTAATCTCTTCCTTTTTTATATAAGAAACTCTATTTTGCTTTTCCACTTCGAACAGCTTTTTAGCAAATTGATATAATTCGATATCTGCCCAATTTCTTTTAGATATCCCCTCAAGCACATCCTGAGAATATTGAGTTTGCTTGCGATCTGTTACATTATGGATCGCAATTTCTGTCGGCAACTCCCAGCCTAAGAAATTACAAAGAAGTGCAATAGACTCATCCATTTCTTCGGTAATCCCTATAAAATCAAAGTCGTTCATCAAAACATCTTTTGCGCTTTCCAAGTGTTGCTCTATTGGAACCAAGGGGTCGGAAGGGTCTAATCGCGACAAAAATTTGCAGGCAATGTTGGCTGCAGTATCAATCGGATCTCCTTCAAGAGGAAGATAATGCTGTTTTAAGATACGAGATCGATCACGATGTTCTCTGTCAAATATGTAATGATGCTCGCTTAATATCCTCTCGACAGGATCGCGTAGAAATGTAATCTTTCTATAGTCTTCAGTATAAGGCCCCGCCTTCGAGTAGAAAAAATGACCGCAGATCAACTTTTTGTTACTAAATGGATCAATTATAGGATCTTTTTTATTAAATAAACAAGAGAGGCCTATGGAGATGTCGTCCTGAGAATAATGATTTTCTAATAAAGAACGAATCGTAAGTCCTCCTGTTTTTGGAATATGCGAAAAAAAAATTTTTTCCTCGGCGAAGCAGAAAGCCGTAATAAATAAAAGAAACAAAAAATGCATAAATTCCTACTGTTGTATGTTTTTCGTGACAGTGCCTGAGTTTTGATTTTGTAAATTAGACTTGGACACAGGGTATTAACCCAACCTGCCCCCTATCTTGCCCGAAGGACTGAGCGAAACCCACGAGATACAAGATTCTCGACAAGGCCAAGGTAGTTCACCTTGGCGAGGAGAGAAGCGCAGTAGATCGTGTGTTGCAGCCAGTCCTTCGGGTAAGATAGGGGGCAAGTTGGGTTATTATTTAAAGATCCCAAACACGTGAGCAAAATTATGTCCTGTGATCCAATATAAAAAAGAGCAAACCAATGCTCCAGCTAAGAAAAACAAACTGTTTTAAATGATCCTTTCTTTTTTTTCATAAAAAAATACACTCTTTCTTAGAATCCTGCTCTGAATATAAATTGCTCATGTTTTTTTATCAAATTCATACTTTACCGAGGCGAACTACCAAAAAAGACCGAATTACCGGTACATATTCTGCATATCACTTAGTGGAATCGGTTCGTATTGACAAACACTTATATGGAAAGCCACGCAAAAGCTAACCCAAAAGCACGATTTGGAGTATCAAAGGAAAAAAGAAATGATCGGTTAGTGACACTGGGTCTTGGTATGCATGAACATGGTTTTTTACATCGAACCGGTTTGAGGAAGAGTTGCAAAATGCGGCAACAAGCCTTTTGAAGCGGAAAGGATGAAAGAAATATGCGAAAATTTTAGAGCGAATGGGAAGGCTCAAGGAAAAACACAAGAAGATCTCCCGCTGTTATGAAGTAACCGTTGAGGCCTCAGGAGATGGAAAACAGTAACAGCCATTACATGGGAAAAGATTTGATTTTAACGGTAAATGAGGTTACGCAAGATGTCTGATAAGTGGTGGATCAGTTGCTTGGTTATGGCTTGTTCCTATGTTGTGGGAAATCCATTTCTCATTCATCCCAAGGATTATTCTTATGAAAGTGTACAGGAAGAGTTGAAGAGAATTGATATCCCTCGGATTGTTAATCAATATTACAGGGAAGGATTAATGCCCGTTGAGGGTTTTTATGGGCGTATAGGAACTGGAATCAGAGGTAATCTCATCCAAGAGGGAATGAAGACTGAGGCAGTACTTGAGAAAATTGGAGAGGGTGGTCCCGATTGTGTTGTGACCTATGCGACAATAAATGGTAGATACCCTCTGTTTGTTCGGTCGTTAGTAAAAGGTTTAAAAAAATCTGGATTTAATGGTTACGTTTGGTACCGGATTGGAGGTTATCCCAATCCGACGGGAAAAGAGATTCAGTACGCGGGTGTCCCGTATGCGTTTAAGGTGTGGATCATGCTAGAAGCGCATCAGATGGGATTTGATAGGGTGCTTTGGTTGGATTCTGCGATGATCCCGTTACAAGGAGTGAGTCTCTTTTTCGATTACATGGAAGAGTTTGGGGGATACTTTTGGGGTTTGCCCATGCCAGCTTCCAATGAAAGCCTGATTCTTCCGATTGCAAGGCAGAGTATCATGGATGCATTGGGGGTAGATCCCATGAAAGCTACGACGTTAATGGGTGCAATTTTTGGGTGGAAATTCAACACGCCCTTATCCGATCGATTTCTTGAGTACTTTTATAAGATGGTTGAGGTTGGTTACCCGTTTTTTTCTGCTATGCCCGAAGAATTTGTGATTGGGTCGATTATATCTTTGCCAGAGTTCCAGTCGTGGAGTCCTAGCTCACGTTTTTTAGATGGTACACCGCTACGACCAACTGAAAATGGGCCAGATTCTCTAGAGGAAATAGCCCTTTCTAAAGAGCTGTTATATCCTTTCCATCATCGCGGAGCGAGGAATGTGATTGAAGGGTGGGATTAAGGGACCGAGAAGGTGATATTGGGGTCTTTCCGCTCCCAGTCTTGGATCCATTCAAAGCGACGGATGATCTGGAAGTCGACATTGTAGAAGTAAGAAGCGATGTTTTTCATGTGGAGCATGGCTTCCCACCAGATAAGGCTGGGGTTGTTGTTGATAGCTGTAAAATGGTGGTAGAGGTCGTTGCGGATGAAAAAGGCGTTGAATGTGCTGCAAATGAGTTGGTAGCCTTGATCGTTGGCGTAGTGATTCATCACAATGATCGGTTGTTGGACGTTGAGGGCTGCAACCTCATCTGGAACTTCTAGTTGCATCATGGGATGCCAGAACATTCCCCCTTCAATGATGATGAGCTTGGGCTTGCGCTTGAGGTTTTTAAAGATGAGATGGTCTAGGCCGTCGATGTCGATAGAGAGGACATCGATTTCTTGGTTGGGAAAGTAGGCGTCGGCAATCGCATCGAAGGTTTTTCCTTGGGGATCATTCTCAAAGGGGGTGATGTACTCTTTGATGCAGTGGATGTTGGGCAGTGATCTAAAGTTTTCTACCATCAAGCGGTAGAGGTTGTCGTTTGGTTCGATAAAAGCCCCTGACCACCCTCTTTCGGCTAGAACTCTTGTATTGCTCATGTTGACTCCATCATAGCCACCGAATTCAACGAGAAAACCTTGCTCGATTCCGAGGCGTTGAAAGATGGCGTCGAGGACTCCTTCTTCTCCATACTGGGAATAAACGCGATAGGCATGATGTAAGAGACTGTTGGGTTGGATGGTATCGGGAAAAGGGGAAGCGCTAGCGAAGTTGATCCAAAAAAGAGCGAGTAAGACAAGGCGTTTCATATTTTCTCCGATTTTTGAGTATATACACAAATAAATTCAAAATTTGGTTTTTGGCTACGTCAGCTTGGCAGCAAATTTTTGGTCTTCACTCGCGCCTTGCTATTCAGCAATGGTCGCTCGCTCCAGACACAAAAATTTGCGCCGCTTCCTGGCCAAATTCCCAATTTTTGAATTCATTTGTGTATATTTGTGTATAGTACAAGTTTTTTCTGGTCAATTGAAAAACTGGAGAGCTATGAGAATACTTGCTGTGATGATCATTATGTCGTCGTTGGTAGTTGCGAATCCTTTTGTCATCGATGTGAAGGAACCTGACTATAAAAAAATGGAAAGATGTCTGCGTGAGATCGATGTCGAGTTCATGACCAGGTGGTACTATCTAGAAAATCATGGGTATGTGGGATTTGATGAGTTTTGCGGTAGGATTGGCACGTCGAAGAGGTTTAAGTTGGTTGAAGAAGGAAAAGACCCCATCGCTCAGCTGGAAAAAATTGGTGAAGGAGGAGAAAACTGTATTGTGACATACTCTAGCATCAATGCCAATTATCCCATTTTTGTGCGCTCTTTGATTAAAGGGCTAAAGGCTTGTGGATTTAATGGGTACATTTGGTACCGGATTGGCGGCTACCCTCATGCGAATGAAAAAGATATCCAGTATGCTGGAGTGCCCTACACGTTTAAGGTGGCCATGATGCAAGAGGCGCATCAGATGGGATTCGATCGGATCCTGTGGTTAGATTCTGCGATGATCCCTTTGCAAGATTTGAGTCATTATTTTGGTAGAATCCGCAACGAGGGCGCCTATTTTTGGGGAATACCGATGCCTCAGGATAACTGGAGATACATTTTTCCTATTGCTAGAGAAAGTATCAAGGATTTGACGTCAGTAGATGTGATGGAGGGTACAACTGTGATGGGCGCGATTTTTGGGTTAGATTTTAAGGCGGCTCAGTGCCATCGGTTCTTGGAGGTGTATTATAAGTTAGTAGAAGATGGGTACCCATTTTTATCCTGCATGCCGGAAGAGTTTGTTTTAGGAGCGATTTTGAACATGCCAGAATTTAAAGAATGGGATCCAAAGAACAGATGGGAAGATATTTTGCCCCTTCGTTGTTCTCATCCCAACCTCGATTCGGTGGAAGAAATCGAGAAATCAAGGGAATTGCAGTACCCCTTTCATCATCGCTGCATGAGGAACATCATGGAAGGATGGGATGCTTCTTAGAGCCCGCCCAAATCCAAGTTACTGGGCGATTGTGGGGTTATGCAAGAGGTCTTAGTAAATTCCTGCCTGCAGTTTATTTTTTGGCTAGCACTTTGAGTTTGTCGCTTGCATTTACCCACTTTTCATGAGTTAGATAGCCTCGGTTGATTATTAAAAAATATAAGGCAACCAAAGGAAAGTTCAAAAGGATTTCTAATCGTTTCATTATTTCGATGCCCGATCTCCGATTCCTCTCGAGTGCATTTAATGAATTTTGGGAAAATTCAAAAACCGCTGCAAATTCACGAGTAGTTAGTCCAAGTGTATTTCTGAATTCGACTATATTTTTTGGCGTTATGTCTCGATCGAAAATGGGATGAAATATAAAAGAAGAAGGTCCTTTGCTGCCAACTGTGGATAAGAGTACAAAAGGGTCTCTTTCATTGGGGTCAATTCCCATGGCTAAACAATACTCAGGATAAGCTGGATTCTGGGTGGATGGAATACGATCTTCAAGAGAAGGAAATAATTTGTCTGAAGAAAATTGTTTTTGAGTCAGAGGAAACTCGGGGCCAAGAGCAATACTATGCCTAGCTTTAAGATAGGATTCCTCATAGGTAAAAACCAGCTTTCGATCGATTCTGTATAATTTTCCCACGAGCGTCTGTGTTCTCCTTTTCTCTAAAAACACTGAAATCCCGATGACTTTTAATGACCGCATAGCTCCTCATTTCTTTTCAAGATCAGACTCAGCAAAGCCATTTTTCTTTTCTCGCTTATATGACTTTTCTCTATGAGGTCTTTGATCGTTCTAAGGGATATGTTTTTCTTAAAACGCCGGATAACATCGCCATAACCTAAACGGTTCCATTCTAAAACATAATCTTTCATTGTCGGCTTATCAGTGTCTTTTGTGTATATTGATCCTCTTGGTTGTAAATCCGCTCCTAATATCGATGGGTCTTCCAAAGCAAGAGCAGATGGATTATCATAAAAAGGAGAAAGCCATATTCCTTTAGCGGATCGAATAAAGGCTAAATTGCGACCATGACGGTCATGGTTGCCGATTAGGCTATCAGCTAAAGTAAGAAGAATGAATTTCTCTTGTTCCCTTTTTCTTTGTGTTTTTTCTCCAATAATCTTAATAAGGCTTTCGCAATCATGTTTTTTTTCTTCGGTTACAAAATGATAGATGTGATCGAGGGTGGAAGCTGTCAAATCGGACATGAAATTTTTCGTGACAAAACAAAGCTTGTCTTCTGGGTATCTAATTAAATAATGATCAGGAACGGGAATGTTTAGACTACAGAAGATTTGATTGGATAAAAATTCTGTTGCAGGCAGCTCAGGATATTCTTGCTGTTGTACCTTTAAGATGTAGGTTTTTTTTCCTAATCGCGCTGAATATTTGCGGTAGGCTCCGTGAAAAAAGCTAATGTTTTTTGGCTCCTGACTTATTGGTGCTGGAGGAGCGGATTGCGATCGGGCTACTAGATCGATAAAGTCCTCGCAGGATCCAAAACATTCCTTGAAGCACTTTTTGTGCAAGCCATATAGAGAAATCTCAAGAGACAGAGGTTTGCGACAATGACAGCAAATAGCAGATGACATGAGAGATCCTCGTTTTTCTCTGATTATATAGTTGACGCAATATTGCGTCAATATGAAGTTGACGCAATATTGCGTCAACTATTTGGAAAAGTTGGCCTAAATAATTAATAATTAGTCTATTACAATTTGCGATGCAAAAAAGACTAAAACTAAATCTCAATCTAAAGTCCGATAACCTATGCAGCGGATTTGCTCGAAGAATCGACTCTTCACCTATGCGATGTTAGAAAACAAGCGTCGAAGTGCAAAAATATTTGAACTGATTTCGGGAGCGTCAGCGAATGGAATTAGTCCAAAGTCCAGATTAGTATTTCAAATCTGCTCAAGGCATTGATTATAATGCGCTTGCATTCTTATTTTAATTTCTTTTTATTTATAATCTTTACTGATAGTTATTAAATATATAAAAGAAAGAAAAGGCCTGTCAATAATTAATGAGGATTAATTGCTCAAGCGATTAGTTGTAATTATTTTTGTAGTTTCAATTGGATGGGTGGCTTGGAGGATGCTTCGCGATGAGATGACTGTAGGAATGCCTACGGGGTTATCTTTCGAGGAAGGGATCGATGCTATTGAAGATTCTATAGCTTCTTTCGTAGAAAGTGTCCCCATTCCAGGCCCCATCAATCCCGACTATGTCCCACCGGTATCATCCAGTCCCGGATGGGTCGGCGTGCCCGTATACGATGGTCCTTTACCCGATAATTTCCGACCACAACGCACCTACTTAGCTCACGGTGATGAGAGCAATGGGGGATTTGGTAATGTGGAGAATTTCACCACGCTGCAAATGGAATTATCTAAGGATTACAATCCGGGACATTTTTTATCGATGGTCGATTTAAGAATTCATAGCATCAATTCGATGTGTAAGGATAATACCTATGGGGCATCAGTTGGTTTGGTTGAAAGATACATTCCTAGCAGTTCTTGTCGAATGTGGGGCTTCAACGGTTTTTGGGACTATAGACAGGGCTCACTGGGACAATGGCATCAATTGGGCTTGGGTGTTGAAACCTTGGGCAAGCGTTGGGATTTCAGAGCTAATGGTTATTGGCCTCTTGAAGATGCTGCGAAAAAAACGTGTGTCTTTGATGATTTTTCTGGTGGATTTTTCATGAAGACGGTCAAGTTCGAATCCGCTTTTGCTGGGGTAAATGCTGAAGTGGGGTGGAAACCTATCCGCTCCAGGAATTTTCAGTTGTACGCTGCTGCAGGCCCGTATTACATTTCGGGTGATTGTAGCAAAGCATGGGGAGGAAGAGCGAGATTGCGACCTCAGTACCAAGATGTGGCAGCAATAGAGGGGATTGTCAGCTATGATCACATCTTCGGAGTGATCTATCAGGTTCAGGTTATCTTTTCGATTCCTCTTTATCGCGATCCAGCCAACCACCGCCGGGCTCCTTGCGATATTTATAATCGCGAGGTGTTTCAACCCGTTGAACGGTGGGATATTATTCTCCTAGATAGGGGCTCTTGCACGTTCTCTAATTTTTAAGAACCTACTGGTGGTGTCAAGACACATTCTGTCCACAATTGAATGGGATAAACAGGTCCGAAGAAAGGCCCGCCGGTGATTTGTGGGGTGGCGAAGATTCCTTCATTGTTGTTATTGCTGCTCAAGATAAAGGCATATGTAGCGGGATTTTGGTTATAGAGTATATAGCCACCGCTGGCTGCTCCCAATGCTGGGATATAAGGCACTTGTGATACGTTATTGGTTAATGATAGGCACAACGTGCCCGTTTGAAAAGCGGTTCCCAGTATTCCTGCAACAAAGGGTGCTCCTCCTCCGGGAGGATTGATAAGAGCGACGTTATTGCTTGCGATGTCGGCCGTCATAGGAGAGTCATACATCAATTGCCCCGATCCAGCTCCTATTCCTACAATGCAGGTATCTTGCATGACGAGTGTATTCTGTGTGCAAGACACATCAACAGGACCTCCGAACGCATCGCGTGCGATGATACCGAGTAAGAGGCCATTACTTGCATTACAAGTTACTGTATTTTTAGCAATACTCACGACTGCATTGCCGTTGGATGCGAAGCCGATTCCGAGGATCGCCATCGGATCCAAACTATTCACTGTGCAATTGGAAATAAGAACATTGCCTAAGTTAGGGGAAGTTGCAATCACTACGCCTCCCGCATTGGGGCCTGGTCTAATGAAATTTTGTGTGATTTTGGCGTCAGTGATGGGGATTCCTCCCATGAAAGTGGATAAATCGATAAGCCCATTGGCGATACAATGAGCGCCTTGACGATCTTCAATGATGAACCCTGAAACCTCGTTATTATCGGAAAGAAGGACGACGGGACTGATGGGCTCTGCTATTTGGTTGGAAATGACGGGAGCTGCACAACCTGATGCAGCGGGACAGATTTGAAACGCTTGACTGGTTGTTCCCAATAAGCGTTGGTTGGGTTTGAGGATGATCCCTTCATTCATTCCTGTCATATCGGTCGGGGTATTTCCTGGAAAAACGTAGATCACATCGCAGGGATTCGATGCTGCTTCAGCTAATTTTAAACTATTAAAGGGATTGGCATAGGTTCCTGTTCCTGCAACGGTATTGGAATTATCGACGAACCACATTTTAACAGGACCTGCAGGACAAGGACAAGCTGCAGTCAGGGCGCGTATTACAGAGAAACAAAAGAGAGTTAAGATGGCTTGCTTTCTCATAAGACCTCAGTGGGTTGATAAGATTAAAAAATCCCGCAAGAAGATGATTTCTTGCGGGTAAGTATGATTTAAGGACACTCTGATGTTAAAAAGATAGGTGCAAAAGTATTATTTAATGTTTGTTGAATTCCCAAATTACCCCGATTACTAGAATCAAAATCTAAAACAAAAGGATTTACGCTAGTATTATCAAAAAGGTATCCGATTTGAGATGGTAGAGGTATTTCGGGAGGGAAAACAACACTGTTATTATGCACCTTAGCGCAAACGGAAAATATCTCGTTTGAGGCTATATTTACTCCTATTCCAGTTCCTTGGGTAACAAGAGGAGATAGAGCGAATGTGATCTCGTTGTTTTCAATAGTAACAGACAAAGGTGTACGTGGAAAGTCAAAAACCCCAGTTCCTGTAACTTGAATGGGCAATACAGTAGGTTGGAATGCTGTGGGTGTAATATTTTGAGGAGCAAATTGATTAAACATGCTATTGTTTGTAATCAGTACTTTAGATCCTTGAACTTCTAATAGTTCAACATTTCTCGCCAATCCACTAGAAGCGTCTAAATAGGTAAAGAGATTGGAATCAATCTTAAATAAACCATTATTAGTTCCATCAATAATTATGCCCTCAGAAGTGACTAGATCCCCTGGCAGAAGAGTGGTGTTATTTGCAGCCTGAAAAATGCAATTAGTGATGGTATAGTCCCCGGTAGGTCTAACATCTGCGCTTTGTATTCTGATCCCTGTACTTCCAATGTTTAGTGCTACAGGAACTGGAAGGCTTGCATAGATTGTAAAGATGTTATCTGTGCATAAGAAGTTTTGAGAATCTGTGCAAGAAATGCCAGCAATAGGTTCTCGAGACGGAGCAGGTTGGATATTAAATCCTGATACTTGATTGTTATCCGATGTAGCGATAACTGCCATTGCCGCAGGATTATTAGTTAAAAGGGGTAAATTACAAGCCCCTGCTTCTGGGCAACGTTGAAAGGCCTCAAGTGTGGTTCCTAAAAGTCTTTGATTATTTAACAAAAAAAAAGGGCTAGCTATAGCATCATAAGGCTCACTTCCTGGGAAGACATAGATCACGTCACAAGCATGTGATGCATCAAGCGCTGTATGCAGATTGTTATAGGGATGGTCATAACCCCCATTTCCTGCAACAGGATTGGAATTGTTCACAAACCACATGGTCACAGGAGTAGATGGACTAATAGGATTGGGACAAGTTACGCAAGGTGAAAGCGGCATTTCTGTAACTGCTGCTTGAATACTACTTGTCATACGCGTCGGATTGTTTGTCCATATTGCAGCTGCTAGTCCATTGGTGTTAACGGCAATTTGAGGCACCATACCAGAATTGGGGAGGCTGGGAGGGAAATTTAATTCTGTAAGCACGCCCCATAACGACGTGCTAAATGTGTAACTCTTTGAATAAACAATTCCATTTACTGGGAAGCCGTAATGCGACCAAACAGCAATGGCGTTACCCGTTCCATCTAAGCCAAATTGAACATTAGGAATTTGAGAGAGAGCTGAATCTAGCACGGTGGGGCCTGTCCAGGTCGCTGTATAGGGATTATAGGTTGCTGCCTCCACTCCAAAATCCAGTCCAGTAGGAGAATAGTTCCAGATAGCTACAGCATATCCTGCACTATCAATTCCCACTTGAGGGAATGCAACACCCTGTGCTGAAGTTACTAAAGAAACCGGCGTGCTCCATCCGGGCATTGTATAATTGAAAAAGGATGTAGAAAGGATCGTAGGAAAATTATTCTCAGTCCAGATGGTAACGGCTCTTCCTTGGTTAATTGCCACTTGGGGATTGTTAAGAATGTTTGAACTCGAAGTAATGCTTAGTGGAGTGGACCAATTATTTGGTTCAAAAAGAAATCGTTCAGCAGCTTCTATGGAATAATTCCCAGTCATGCCTATTCTAATCCATACTGCTATGCCAACTCCAGAGAGATCACAGGCTAGTTGTAATTGATCTAAAGTGTCTGTGGTTGGACCTTGAATAACAACTGGCGTTGTCCAATTGTCTACAGACGGTGGAGGCGGAATGGTTTTTTCACTATTATAAATTCTATAGGATGTTCCATCGTTTTCAACCCAGATGAGTTCAATTGTAGCGGGGTCAGCATTGAATATACTCAATTGTGGTTGGGGATTAACGCCCGAGGACGCGATTGTTACCGTTTCAATGGGAGACCATGTTTGTCCATTAAAGGTTCTTGTTTGAACCATCTGCGCAGAGAGAGTTCCAGCTACCCACGCAACGACAACTCCACCACCACGGGCTGCTACAATTTGTGGTTGGTAACTATTCAAAGAGCTTAGATCAACGATAACAGGATCAAAAGAAAGGGGGATCGGTGTGCTCCAAGTCCCTTCAAATGGTAGGTTAGAGTAGTATAGTTGAGGTATCGTATTTACATCGCCTATCCATACAGCATATGAGTTTCCATCCTGATCAATCGCAATGTTAGCTATGGTGAAAGAAGCATCAGCAGTATCAATTGTTTCAGCCGGTAAAACCCACTTTGTAGCAAAGGCATGTAATGTAAAGAATAGGCAAAGAAGAATTAAACTTAATCTCTTGCACATATAACCTCTTATTGAAAAAAAGATTTATCATCATTGAGAAATATTTACTTTATGTCAAACGAAAGTCTGGGTTTCCCTGAAGAAACCCAGTGAGAAAATTAAGGACATGATTGTGTGTAAGTGATAGGAAATGTTACTCCAAATCCTGAGATATTGGTTAACAACGTGCCGAGATTCGTGGAATCAAAATACTTAAAGGCGCCATCGAATGAATGATTCTCTAAATCATAGCCAGGTACGCCTGGTGGCGTTTCTACGGAATTGTCATTGACGATGGCACAGAAAGTTCCACCAAAGGTTGCGATTAACTCAATACCTGAAGTGAGAGGAAACGCGCGGATGTTGTTCGCAGAGATCGTTGCCTGTATAGATGGTGTGAATCGGCTGTTGTTATTTATCGAAATAGGAGAAATATCGAAAACTGTCGAACCTGTGATGAAGTTATTGAGGATGGAGAATGTAGAGTTACTCAATAAATTCGCAGCCTGAAAACAACCTGCCACATTGGAAAAATTATTGGTTGTGACTGTTACTGTTGCTTGCCCAGAATTCAAAATGAGGACACCAAAATGATCGCTAATGCCCAAGCCCACGAATTGGTTAGTGCTAACTGTTACATCCTGAAGATTAGGACACTCATTCAAGAACACCCCCGTTGCCCCCATCAAACCTGACAAATTGAACGTATTATCTGTAATGAGGACTGTTGTAATGGATGTAGAGTTGTTGGAAATAGCACCTGCAGAGGTGTCCACACCTTCAAAGGTAAATCCTGATACTTCGTTATTATTGGCTAAACGCACGATTTGAGTGCCCCCTGTATTCATGAGAATGGGTTTTGGGCAGTCAGCGCAACGTTGAAAAGCTTCTGTTGTCGTGCCCAGTAAGCGCTGATTATCTTGAAGTATATAAGGCATTCCAGGACTTTCTAAAGCGGCGTCATAAGTGCCTGGAAATACGTAGAACACATCGCAAGTATCAGATGCGGCCAGGGCAACGGCTAAACTGTTATAGGGAGCGGCATAACTTCCAGTTCCTGTTCCTGAAAAATAGGTGCATTCTTTATTGACAAAGATGACGGTTTTATCTTGGGGGCAGTAGGGAAAAGTGGGATTAGCCGAACACGGCGTGATATTAACCAAACACAGCGAAAGGAACAAGGCGCTGGTCTTAAGCAAGTTTTTTAGCATAGGGATTCCTCCAAAAGGAAAGTAGATGCATGATCGCGTCTAAGGTTGATCAAATAAGAATGAATTTAAAGCATCCATATCCGGACAACCATATGTATACGATAGGGGGAAAGTCGGGTATAACAGGATAGGATTTATTTGATACGATCCTACATTTCCTTGATCAATCAAGCGTAGAGCGCCGTCAAAGCTTCGATTTTCCAATGCATATCCTGGAGTGCCTGAGGGAGTCGATACCTGATTGTTATATAAAGACAGACACATCGAATGGGTTGTTGGCAAAACTGTATCTAGGATAGTTGCTGCTATACCAGAAGCGCTGTTCAAGATGGCATTACCAACTTGAATGGTGTTGGAGGCAATTGTTGTATTGACAAAATAGGTTCCTGGCAGCGTTCTAGTATTGTTCACAAAAATCCCACCATTTAAAGCACCCACTGAAAGAATAGAAGGATTGACTAAGTCATTGCCTGCAATGGATAGATCGAGCTGAGAATTTCTGAGAGAGACTAGTATAGCGCTATTAAATGCATCTAATAAACCTGTAGGAGAAAATGAATTATCTGCTATTTGAATAGTGCCCTGTAAACTTCCCAATAGGTTGATTCCGATGGATGTTAAAAGCCCAACAGGAGTGGTTGTGAAGACATTATCGGTAATAGAAAGTAAGCCCATTGGTAGAGTCACGCCAAGTAGGTCTTGCAATCGAATACCTGAAGAAGCGCCTGTCATATTCAAGACGTTTTGCGTGATCTGTGTTATCGCTGAACTAGTACTTAAAGGCGATGGAATTCTTATTCCTTCTTGTCCGGTGGCGACATTAATGGTGAATCCAGACACTTCGTTATTCCATGTTGATGCTAATTGAACGACCTGACTAGTTGGAGCACTGTTCATGAGAACAGGTCTGTCGCAGTCGTTACAAAATTGAAAGGCTTCAGTGGATGTTCCCAGTAAGCGTTGATTGGCTTGGAGTTGATAGGGGCCACCGGGGGGCATGAATCCAGCAGCAACAGCCTCGCTATTGGCATCGTAGGGTGCTGATCCTGGAAAGACATAGATCACATCACAGGGTTCTGAGACGCTGAGTGCGTAAAAAAGATTGGTATAAGGATCATCATAAGTGCCGCTGCCAAAGAGCGGAGTGATAGGTGGATTACAATTATTGACAAAGAGAATCTGAATGGGTGATCCAGGACAAGGATTGGTAGGAACTGCATGGCCGAGTTGTAGGCAACAGATCCATAGTGACAATAGCACTGTTTTAGTTCTAGACAAGGCGTTAAGCATAAGTGCACCGATTATAAGAAAAAAATAAATATATGAATTAAAAAAGAAACACACAAGAGATTTTTTGATTGGTAAGCAGCTCTTGCATAACTCCACAATTCCGTGCCCGTGCCCTACCAATTTTTTGGGCACGGGCACGGGCGGGGAATTGTGGAGTTATGCAAAAGGTCTATTAGAATCCAGGGGGTAGGAGTGGGATTTCAAAGAAGAACGGAAATCTCAAGTCAGGACATCCATACGTGTAAGTAATTGGAGCACTACCAATACCCGTCTCAAATGTTCCTATATTATTATAATTAGTTAAGAGAAAAGAGCCGGTTTCATTTCCATTGTTAAATATGTAACCAGGTACATTAACAGGGGTAGAAACGATATTATTGACCAAGGTTAAGCAGATTGGTCCACCTCCTGAAAATGAGCTTATGTCGATTCCACTATTGTTGGAGCTGGAGGCGCCGCCTATGTTCACAGCATTGGCAGCAACCAGAGCTACGACCGTCATATTAGCAGGATCTTCATTTACAATGGTTATACCTGTAATAGCTGTTGAAGGGGCAGTGATAGCCGAAATCGTGTTATTTAGAATTGCAAGGTCAACTCTTCCTCCTAAATTTCCCCTCTCAAATACACTACAAAAAATACTGCTAGTAAACACAAAAGATGGAATACTGCCATGGAAGCTATTATTTGAGACAAATGCTAATCCAGAGAAGAAGCTGATGTTTAAGCCAAAATGGGTAATTAAGTTGTCAGCGATAAATTCATTCTCAATCACATATAAAAGATCAACATTGGAAGGAAAAGAAGTCAAATTGAGACCGATTCCATGGGTAGCGCTCACAAGGAAGGTATTATGCGTGATGGTAATATTGGGATTCACTCCGGTTGTTATGGGGTCAGGGATTGCGGAAATGCCAATATTGATAGCAGAAGTGGTTGGTGTCACAATATTAAATCCAGACACTTCATTATTCGCATTGTTCACGAGAATGCGCACTACAGTGGGATATCTAGGATTTCCCGTGCTGTTGCGGGTCAATGTGGGTTTATCACAATCAGAACAAGGCGAAGGGAAGGCTTCTGTCGTGGTGCCTAATAACCGCTGATTATCTTTAAGTGTATAGGGGCCATCGGGTAAGATTGCAGCAGCAGCTTCGTCATCGGCGTTATAGGGCATATTTCCAGGAAAGACGTAAATCACATCACAGGGTTGTGAAACGTTGAGAGCGTGAAAGAGATTGTTGTAGGGATTATCATACGTGCCCGTTCCAAACTGACCAGGACCTGGTGGTAGAGTATTACAATTGTTAACAAAGAGAATTCTTGTGGGAGGGAAAGGTGGACAATACGAGGTTGCTAGTAAAGGTGTTGGCGCATAACTACAGAAAAGGGTGGCAACAAATAGGGTAAGAGTTCTTAACATCTTGGACATAGTTCACCTATAGCGAGGAAAAAATAAATATATGTTTTAAAAAAAAATCGCACAAGATAATTGTTCCAAGTTAGAAAGAGGCCTCTACACAAACGAATTAGGGCAAAGGCAAAGGCAAAGGCATGGGCAAGGGAATTGTAGTTATGCGACAGGATCGATCCAGCGGTTATGCTTCTTAATGAGCTCAACGAGCCGATCATCAGCTTCGCTGCTATCGATGTCTCGTTCCACGCATTGTTTGCCGACATAGAGATCGATCTTACCTGGTTTTGAGCCCACGTAACCAAAATCAGCATCAGCCATTTCGCCTGGCCCATTGACAATGCATCCCATGATGGCGATTTTAACACCGGGCAGATGGGAAGTTCTAGCATGAATGCGCTTTGTAACCTCTTGCAAGTTGAATAGCGTACGTCCGCAGCTGGGACAGGAGATGAATTCTGTTTTTACAGTGCGCATTCTAGCAGCTTGTAGAATGTTAAAGCTTAGCGTGCGTAAAAAAGAAAGAGGATAAGGTCCTTCCAGCCAAAGTCCCTCACCTAATCCATCGCAAAGAAGAGAACCACATTCAGCGGCGGCTTGTATGATGACATCTTCCTGGGAGCAAGCATAACGAAAATGCAAAATCACAGGTGTTGAAAACTGATGCTCTTTCATCCATTCCAGAAAGCGACGCGATCGATGCAGATGATGCTCTGATGGACTTAAAATAATGAAAGAGGGTTGGACCTTATTTAAAATTGACCAGAGGGAAGGATCTTCATCACAGACGGTCACTGCATAGGGTTGATCTTTTAAGGATGCTTCAGAGAGTGTCAATAGAGGAAGGGATGGTCCAGAGGCAATTGGAGCACTCATAACACCTAAACCTGCGGTCATGATCCGATCGAGAGGAGGTAAGAAGGGATTTTCAACAGCGATGATATCTGCGCTGGAAATAGTTATCTTAGGTTGACCTAATTGACTATCGCACCCAATGCGTTTGTAAAAATCAGTTGAGGTGATGTCCTCCTGAGAAGCAGTGACGATGACAGTTCCATCGCGATGCATCGAAACGTTTGATGGAAAAAAAACTTCCCTTCGTTGGATGGCATTAAAGTCGCGGTGACGTTCGATGAAGGGTTCGATTCCTTGTGTTCGGTAGGAATTAGCGAACTTGACGAGGCGTTGACAAGGATCGATCTCAAACCAAGGATCTTCTGTCAAAGAGACTCGAATCGTATCGCCAATTCCATCGAGAAGAAGAGATCCGATTCCCATTGCGGATTTAATCCGACCATCTTCTCCTTCACCCGCTTCTGTGACCCCGAGATGAAGAGGATAATCCCACCCTCGTTGGATCATTTCAGCAACAAGCAAGCGGTAAGCATGGATCATCACTTGCGGATTGGAGGCCTTCATGGAAAAGATGATGTCATGGAAATCATTCTGACGGCAAACCCTTGCGAATTCCAGGGCTGATTCTACCATCCCTTTGGGCGTGTCTCCATAACGGTTCATGATCCTGTCGGATAATGAGCCATGATTGGTTCCAATGCGCATAGCTCGCTTGAGGCGTTTACATTTCTCTACAAGAGGGGTGAACTTTTCTTCGATGCGCTCGATTTCTTCAGCATATGAAGCGTCATCGTATTCGATGTATTTAAAACTAGCGCGTCTATCGACAAAATTTCCAGGATTGATTCTCACTTTATCCACGAAATCGACAACGCGCATCGCTGCAGGTGGAAAGAAATGGATATCTGCGACGACGGGAATCGTATAACCGCGTTGAAGCAGTCCATTCTTAATTCCTTCGCAGGCATCAGCTTCTTTCATTCCCTGGACGGTTACGCGAGCGATCTCACATCCTGCATCGGCCAAACGGATGATCTGTTCGATGGTAGCCTCGACATCACGTGTGTTGGAGGTGGTCATCGATTGGATGCGTATGGGATGATTTCCCCCCACACCGACGTTGCCAACTAGCACTTCGCGCGTTTTCCACCGTTTCGTTTGGAAGATCGATTCACAGTAGTCCATAGAGATCCTTAAAATTAGTCTCTTAATGAGGCAATTACACTCCACGCCACAGTAAAATCGCCCTTTTGAGCCATTTTGCCACCCCATCCACGAGCCCTACTCGCTTGGAGTATGTGCTCGGGGATTGGGCATGGCCGCTTAAGCGGCTGGCAAACTGACTCAAAATCATCGATTTTTCTGGGTCGTGGAGTGTTGCAATTGCCTCTAATGATAGGTTGAAAGGAATTTCAAGTCGAATTGAAAAACGCTAGGATGGAAGCGCCTCAAAAACAAGAGGTTATTGCTAGAAGGGCTTTACCACTGGACTTTGGACTAACTTCGCAAGCATCAGCGAGTGAAATTAGTCCAAAGTCCAGTAATGCATCCATTCCTTTCTCAATCTCCTTGACAATCAATTGTTTGAAATTATTTCTAATTATCAGTCGAGTTAATAATTAAAAAATATTATTATTAAATATATTTATAAAATTAACAAAATTAACATGTATAATTGCGTATTTATAAGCAAAAAGGATGAGGAAATTATGAGTATTTGGAGTGTTTTTTTGCCTAGACCTAAAGAAGAAGTAGGGAAGCTCCCAAGCGTTTTGTTAACCATACCTAAAGAAGAAGTAGTAGAGGGGCAAATAGTACACATAAAAACAATTTATGATGCCTTAGATTATGATGCTTTAGCAAAAGATGATCACAGGGTAGCTCTTGCGTTTGTGAAAAATAATTTTCGCCAAGAGGATTTTCACGCCACGATACAAGGTAGAGTATTGCCCTTATTAGAAGCAGTGGATAAAAAGCGAATCGATGTGGCCAAGGCTATGATCGCTAAAATGGGCGATCAAATTGACT
>Ga0206972_1110_pt2 | contig 18495 bp, 13 predicted proteins | sample Alteio_BWOrgHeat_86_FD_152925 | JGI IMG/M metagenome (GOLD analysis project Ga0206972, IMG submission 152925) | Enriched cells from forest soil in Barre Woods Harvard Forest LTER site, Petersham, Massachusetts, United States -... | ecosystem: Environmental > Terrestrial > Soil > Temperate forest >...
GAATAGAGAACTTCCACATGAAGCGTCAGTCCGGCTTGCTGCGCGAACGCGCGGAGAAATTCGACCGTGAGCTGCGCCGGGAAATCGCCCGCCTTCAGCCGGTTCAGATTAATGCCCTTCGGCGCGCGCCAGACGAGCAACGGACGTCCGCTGAAATCGAGCGCGACCCGCACCAGCGTTTCGTCCATTGGCAGATGAAAATTCCCGTAGCGCACCATCCCCTTTTTATCACCAAGCGCCTTCACCAAGGCCTGGCCGAGCACGATGCCGGTATCCTCAACCGTGTGATGAAAGTCCACCTGCACGTCGCCCTTCGCGCGCACGTCCAGATCGAAAAGCGCGTGCTTGGCGAAAAGCGTCAGCATGTGATCAAAGAAGGGAATGCCCGTCGCGATCGTCGACTTGCCGCCGCCATCGACCGCAAGCTTGACGAGAATATCCGTTTCACCGGTGACACGGTGAATCTGGGCGTGACGTGTTTTGCTCATAAAAGAGAAGGGGAATTTTGACGGAATTAACGGAATTTACCAAATTAACGGAATGGGGATTTTTTTAAAACAGGAGAACATGAAGTAGAGATAAGAATCAGAAAACTTCCATAGGTTTTGTAAATTCCGTAATTCCGTTAATTCCGTCAAAATTTCCCTGCCTTTTAATCCTTCTTCTCCTCATCAAACCGGATCGTCACCGAACGCGCGTGCGCGTCGAGTTGCTCCACCGCGCAAAGCGCCTCGATGTGAGGCCGGACGCGGTGCAGCGCCCGCTGCGGATATTCCACAATGCTCGTGCGACGGAAAAACTGGTCGATGGTCAGGCCCGAAAACGCCTTCGCCGCGCCGCCCGTCGGCAGCACATGGCTCGGCCCGGCGATAAAATCACCGGCGGCCACGGGCGAAAAATTACCGATGAAAATAGCGCCCGCGTTGCGGATGTGCGCGGCCCATTGGCGCGCGTCCTTGATGACGAGGCTCAGATGCTCCGGCGCATAATCCTCGACAATGCCGATGGCCTCGCCGACATCCTCGACCAGGACCAGGATGCAACTTTTTTCGAGAACCTCCGCGAGATGTTTGCCACGCGAAAGCTTGGGCACCTGCAAGGCCAGTTCGCTTTCCACCGCAGTCAGAAGCTTGGGGCAGCACGTAATGAAAAGAATCTGGCTGCCCGTACCATGTTCGGCCTGGGCCAGCAAATCGGCGGCGACGAAATCGGCGCGGGCGGACTCATCGGCGACCACGGCAATTTCGCTCGGGCCGGGCAGTTGATCGATCGCCACGGCACCGACCACCTGACGTTTCGCCTCGACCACGAAGGCATTGCCCGGACCAAAAATTTTCTGCACGCGCGCGATGCTGGCTGTGCCATAGGCCAGCGCGGCAATGGCCTGCGCCCCGCCCACCTGGAAAATCTCCGTCGCCCCGGCCGTTCGCAGGGCATAAACGAGGGCTTCGTTCACGGGCGGCGGCGTGGTCACGACGATCTCGCGCACACCGGCCTCTTTCGCCAGCGGCACGGTCATCAGCGCGGTGGAAACGAGCGGCGCGGTGCCGCCGGGCACATAGATGCCGACCCGTTCCAACGGATCGAACTTCTCCCCGACCTGCGCGCCTTCGCGATTCAGGCGCGACCAACTGCGCGGCTTGCGTAATTTGGAAAAGGTCCGGACATTTTTTAATGCGTACTCGACCGCCGTGCGAACGGATGGCGGCGGTTGCGGCGTGCGGGACGGCAGCAGAAGACTCCCGCGCGACAAATCCACCCCGTCCCATTTCTTTGCATACCTCACCAGCGCCTCGTCGCCCTCCTTGCGGACCGCGGCGATGATTTCCGCGACAGAAGCCGAGCGGGTCGCCGCCGGTTCCGCATGGCGGTTAAGCGCGGCGATCTGCTTTGCAAATTGCGGCTGGGTGTAGCGGAAAACGCGCCAGGGTTTGGTGCTCATGTTAGAAAAAGGAAATTACTCCCATTCGATGGTCGCGGGCGGTTTGGAGGAGACATCATAGACCACGCGGTTGATGCCTTTGACTTCATTGGTGATGCGCGAGGCGATGCGCCCGAGCAGATCGTGCGGCAGGCGGACCCAGTCGGCGGTCATGCCGTCGTGACTCTCGACCACGCGCAGCACACAGGTGAAATCATACGTGCGTTCGTCGCCCTGGACGCCGACGCTCCGAACCGGTAGCAGAACGGCGAAAGCCTGCCAGACCTTGTCATACCACTTCGCCGCCTTCATCTCTTCGATCACAATGGCGTCGGCTTCGCGGAGAATGGAAAGCTTCTTCACGTCGATCGGACCGAGCGTCCGTACCGCCAGGCCGGGGCCGGGGAACGGATGCCGCCAGACGATTTCCTTGGGCAGACCGAGCGTCTCGCCGACCACGCGCACTTCATCCTTGAAGAGCTGCCGCAGCGGTTCGACAAGCTGGAACTTCATGTTCTTGGGCAGACCGCCGACGTTGTGATGACTCTTGATCATCGAGGCCGGGTTGTCCCCGATCGCGACGCTTTCGATGATGTCAGGATAAAGCGTGCCCTGCGCGAGAAACTTCGCCGCGCCGATTTTCTTTGTCGCGCGTTGGAATTCCTCGATGAAGATGCGTCCGATAATCTTGCGCTTGCGCTCCGGATCGAAGACGCCCTTCAACGCCTTGAGGAAGCGCGGTCCCGCGTGAACCGTGAGCAGCTTGAGCTTGAGATGGCGTCCGAAGACATCCTCCACCTTTTCGCGTTCGCCTTTGCGGAGCAGACCGTTATCGACAAAGATGCACTGGAGCTGATCGCCGATGGCCTGGTGCAGCAACGCCGCCGCCACCGCCGAGTCGACGCCGCCGCTGAGGCCGAGCAGCACGCGGTCCTTGCCGACCTGGGCGCGCACCGCTTCGCAGGTCGATTCGATGAATCCCTTCATGGTCCAACTCGGCTCCGCGCCGCAGATGCCCAGGACGAAATTGGAAAGAATCTCCGTGCCGCGCGGCGTGTGGGCGACCTCGGGATGAAACTGGAGACCATAAATTTTTCGCTTCGAATCCTCGATGGCCGCAAACGGCGAATTATCCGAGGTCGCAATGGCGTGAAAACCCTTGGGCAGTTTTTTCAGGCTATCGCCGTGGCTGTTCCAGATGTCGAGTTTTCCACTCAAGCCCTTGAAAAGGGGCGACGACTTCTTGATCGCGAGCTGGCCGCGGCCGTATTCGCGGCGCGCGCTCGGGGCCACTTCGCCGCCCAGCCACTTGCCGAAAAGCTGCATGCCGTAGCACACGCCGAGAATCGGAATGCCGGAATCGAAAATGCGTTTGTCGGGCTGCGGTGCGCCCTTGGCGTAAACACTGGCCGGGCCGCCGGAGAAAATGATGCCCGAAGGACGAAGACTTTTCAGCACGCTGGCGGGCGTGTCGAACCGGACAATTTCCGAATAGACATTCAATTGCCGCACGCGCCGCGCAATGACCTGTGTGTATTGGGAACCGAAATCGAGGATGAGAATCTTGCTGGTCATGGCGAAGAAGAAAGTTTTTTGAGACAATGAATGGAATAACCAAATGACGGAAAGGGTGATTTTTAGACAGGATTAGCCGGATGAACAGGATTTTTGGGGAATTTTTATTGTTCCTCGATGGCCGCATAGAGAGCGACCGGATTTTCGAGCAACCCTGAAAGAGACCTCTGCGAAAGTCTTGCTTTAGGAATTTCCTCATTCCGGAGGAATGACCGAAAGTAGCCCGGCGATTTATCGCCGGGTTTTGAGGCGTAAAGGCGTAGCGTCCCAGAGGGACGCTTGATCCGAGGTAAATCCAAGCTTCAACCGTCCCGCCGGGACGGGATACCCCTCGTATTTCAACGGTCCCTCCGGGACCTCAATCTCCGTCCAGGATGCTTTCGCAGAGGTCTCCTTCAGGGTTGTTCCCTTGCAGGTTTGTGACCCAGGCAGCTCGTTCCGGGCAACCCTGGGCTATATGATTCCAATCCCTTCAGGGATTGGGCAGAATCAGCGCGCTTCCAGCACGAAGATCAGCCGGCCCTGATGGAAATCGGGACCGTTGATAAAGAGGGGCGTTCCTTCACTCGGCTCGTACTTGCCCTTCGCCACGATAAAGCCGTCCTTGTAAATCTCGTAGTCGATGCATTTGGGCTGGCTGGGCTGCCGACGCAACGGTTCCACACGAATGAAGAAATCCTTTCGCGGCAAAAACCACTGTTCCCATTCGTTGTGCAACTCCATTTCCTGCGACTGGACCAGTTCGTAGTGTTTGAAACCGAAAACTGCGTGCAGGCGATGGTGCATCTTTTCGGGAGCCAGCACGGCATCCTTGGGCGGCGGCGCGTTTTCCGCGAGGTAGAGGCCGACCCAGACTTTTTCTCCGGCGAAACCCGCGCCAATCCCCAGCCCGGAAAAGGCCAGGAACAAAACCAGAAATCTAAAAATCATTCGCATCTAGGTGACATCTCTTCTAATCGACCCCTTGTCATGACGCAAACGGCGCGTCCTCCCGGCCTCACAAACTATTCGGGTCGCTCTTAATAACCGTGGTCGGATCGAGATAAGTCGGCTTGTCGGTGGCGGGTTCCATCCCGTTCAGCCAGACGACCTGCGCTTGGGCGGAGCGTGAATAGAAAGCGGTCGCGTAAACTCCGGGCGACTGGCTGTCCGCCGTGACGAGCGCGACGGGATTCCAGCGACCGACGAGGAAATTGCCCATGATCGGAACGAGCGCCAGCGCGACAATCGCCACGCTCAGTCCGCGCCACGTGGGATAATAGAGCCAGTTCCACCCGGAAGGGGCCTGCTTGGGGTGCTGAAGTCGATCCCTCAGAACCGCCCATGCGCGGCTCTCCTGCCCCGGGCGAACCGGGCAGGTCTCAAGCAGCAGTTTTTTTAGTTCACTATCTTGCATGGAGGTGATTAAGTGGGGCGTCTTGATGCTCCCATACGTAGGACGATGGTTAAATCAAAACAGTTCAGCTTTTCTTTTCTTTTTCTCTCTTTTCTTTTTAGCGGCCTAAGTTCCTGAGTCCGTTGTCTTTTTCAGTTTCGTCAATTTGCGGCGAAGATGCTCGCACGCATAATGGAGCCTCGAGTTCACCGTTCCTGGTTTGCACCGCAAGAGTTGTGCCGTTTCTTCCAGACTCATCTCATCAACCAATCGAAGCTGGACCACCGCGCGATGCTCAACGCTTAATTCCCCCATGGCTTCGAAGATCGTCTCCCGCAGTTCCGTGTTTTCCAGGCCCGCGCTCACCGTCGGCGCGACATGGCCCTCGGGCATGACCGGCTGGTTCTCGTCCTCAGCCACGGGTGAGAGAAAAGAAAGCCAGCGATCCGTCCGCTGCTTTTTCCGGATCGTGTCGAGCGCCTGATTAATCGCGATGCGATAAAGCCACGTGCCGAGTTGCGAATGACCCTCGAAGCGCCGGATGTCGCGATGGGCCTTGATAAAGGCTTCCTGGACGACATCGTCCGCCGTGGTCGGATTATTAATAATGCGTTGGACGCTGCTCCAGAGCCGGGGGTAATGGTCCCGGTGCAATTCACCCCAGGCAGACTCATCGCCGGAGCGCAGGCGTTGCAGGTAATCGGGAGACGCATCCATGAGCGCCTGTTTTTACGGTTAGTTGAACCAAAAACCCAGCAGAGAGTTTGTCTGGCGAAGCTTTACTATGAGACTCATGGGACGTATAGGACTTATAAGTCGTATCTGTCCCATAAGTCCCATACGCCCCATGCTGCCGACAACAGCCGCCCCACCACCGTGACACTGATCCATAATTATCTCTACCGGGAAATCATTCTCCTCACCGCCGCCATCATCGGCGTGCTCACCTTTCTTCTCGTCGCGGTGAACCTCTTCCGCGTGATCGAAATGATCATGTACACCGACCTGCCCATCTGGATCACCGGCAAGTTCGTGCTTCTGGCCGTCCCGCTCACCCTCACCATCACCATCCCCGCCGGACTCCTTGCCGCCGTCATGATCGTCTTTGGCCGCATGTCCTCCGACCGCGAACTCCTCGCCCTCAAGGCCTCGGGCATCGGCCTCGCGCCCATCGTCGCGCCGGTCATCGTCCTCGCCATGGGACTGAGCATCCTCGACTACTGGCTTGTCGCCTACGTCGTCCCCGAATGCCAAAAGGAATCGAGCGGCATGAAGCACGAGATCGTGACCAACAATCCCCTCGCCCTCTTCAACCCCGAAGTCGTCCTCGACAAGATTCCGGGCTGGCGTATTTATTTCGCGAAAAAGGAAGGCTCCACGCTCGACGACGTCATTCTCTGGCGCCTCGAAGACGGGACGGGACGCCTGACCAGCTCCATCCGCGCCGACCGCGCCACCATTGACCTCGACCTGGAACATCAGCAACTCGTGATGAAACTCCTCAACGGACGCGAAGAGGAATATCCCCATGACGGCGATGCCATGAAAGTCCACCCCGGCGGCCACGGCGAACAAATGGTCGAGGCCGTCTCCCTCAACAGCTTTTACGACAAGGTGCAGAAAAAACTCGCCTGGATGACCCTGCCCGACATCTGGGAAATCATCTACACCATGCAAAGCGCCCCCACCGGCGAACAGGCCTCGCCCTACCTCACCGAGTTGCAGGCCCGCATCTCCTTTTCCATCACCACCTTCACCTTCATCGTCGTCGGCATCCCACTCGCCATCCAGACCCAGCGCCGCGAAACCTCCTTCGGCATCGTCATCACCGGCCTCATCGTCCTCCTCTATTACGTCCTCGGCGCCGTTGGCCGCGGCCTCAAGGCCCACGCCGGCATGTATCCCGAACTCATCATCTGGACCCCCAACATCCTCTTCCAAGTAGTAGGCTTCTGGCTCTTCTACCGCGCCAACCGGAAATAAATCTCCCGGAGGGTCGCCGCCCTGAACTGCCATTCTTGGCTGCGTGTTCCTTTATTTCCCATTCAGCCACTGCGCTAGCATCGGACTGGCGGGAACCCAGCGGGCGTGAAGCTGTATCGGAGCGGACGAGTCGTCGTACATCAGGCTTTCGGCAAGATAGATTTGGCCCTTCGCGTCCGTGATAACCAAGGGGCAAAAGAGCAGACCCGGCAGTTGGTCGCTGGTCATTTTGATGGAACCAAGGCTGGCCGCGCTGACGAACGAAAAGCTGGGCAACTCAACTGGCGTGCCGTCGCGCAGGTTGCGCACCACTTCCCTCAGCAATGCCTCATTAGTTGTGGTGAGATAGGGACTGCCACCACTTGTGCGACAGGCGCTCATTTCGCGGAAGGTGGCGGTGCGCCAGTCGAACGGCTTTTGGTTGAGGTTGCGGTAAGGAACATAGGCGGGCATCTCGGAACCGCAATCGGTGGCGATGTAGGCGGTGACCGGCTGGCCTGGAATGGAGCAGACGTTGATGACGCCCATGGAGCCGAGGTGACCGATGACGGTCGTCGGTTCGGGATTGGCCAGTTGCAAGGCGGCCTCCTCGTAGTCGTTCACAAAAACGTCGCTACCGCTGGCCATGGTGTTACGGCGATAACCGGCGTGCGAAGAAACGGATTGGTCCATGGTGTAGATCGGCAGGAGGGACCCGGCGCCCGTCGTATCCTCGTGTCCGGCAATAAAGGCAAAGAAGCCGAATACCAAAACCAGCAAGAGCGCCAAACCCATCAGGCCGAGCCCGATTCCCACCGCGGCAAGGATGAACCATTTTTTCTTGGACATGGATGATAACCTTTTTTTTACGGGGCGCGAAGACTCGAACGTTTGGTGGCATTACTAATCTTGTAATCCCTTTCCCTTGAGGATTTGCGGCATGCATTTTTCAACCCTTGCCTCACGGGTTTTGGACTGTTTGGCTGCAGAAAAATAAATGAGATAGCCTCTTTGCCGACCCGGAGTTAATGCATGAAAGGCAGTTTTCAGGGCGGGAATTTGGTCTAACTTTTTTTGCAATTCTTCAGGAATGTCGAATTCCGTTATCTTTTTATAAGTCACTTCCAAGCCGGCTTTTTCCACTTCGATGGCTTGCCGAATATAGCCTTTCAGGACGCTTTCCCTCTCGACTATTTCCTGAAGATGGGTGAACCGAACATGGCGCGCCGCCTGCGTATTCTCCCCGGCTTTGACTAGAATTCCATGGGTATCCTTTAACAACACGCCTTTGCAAAACAGAAGCGCACAGTATTCTTTTAAAGGAAGCATGACGACGACGTTGCTTGCCTGAAACGTGTAACAAGGCTTGTCCCACTTCAAATCTTCGGTCAGCTGGCAGCCAAGAAGTATCCTTCTCAGCTTCTCCATTTCTTTTCGCCACTTCTTGGCCTTACTTAAATACATATCGACCTTGGGATTCATTCCACTCTTTGTCATAGTGTGTTATTTTTATGCGGAAATAAGGCGACAGGCACAATTAGAATTCTATGACTAAAAACTTCCATGCCGTCGAAACATCCCGCAAATGGCGGGATCGGGTGAGCCGTGACGTGACCGGAATGAACCAGCGCGAGAAAGTGGCGTTCTTCCAACGGTTCAACTCCGTCGCCGCGCTCAAAGCCAAGGCGGTTCCCACCAAGGCGCTGCCGCAGGTATTGCCTGCGACCCGTAAAAAGAATTTCGATGCGCTTGCCGAATCACGCAAGTGATGGCATCGACTTCCTCTTTTTTCTCCGCGCCAACCGGAAATGATTCCTGTTCGACTTTGAGTTTATTTAGTTTACGTGCCTAAAATCGTTGCAATTCTTCCCAACCTCCCGCACCATGGGTAAGTGCCTATGGAATCGGAAGTATTGTCTGTCACCCTGCCTGAAAACCTCTCACCTGCTTTGACGGAAAAGCTCAAGCTCCTTGCCCCTGGAACTTACTGCATCCACCGCAGTTGGGGCTTTGGAAAAATCAAGGATTGGGACACCGCACGCGAAAGCGTCCTCATCGATTTCAAGTCCAAGCATGGCCACGTCATGCAGTACGCCTACGCCGCGGAATCGCTGACGGCGCTCGCGCCCGATCACGTCTCCGTGCAAAAAGTCGAATCGGCTGCCGCCCTGAAAAAGAAAGCCATCGACGATCCCGTCGCCGTCGTCCAGTACTGCATTCGCAGCCTCGGACCGCAAGCCACCGCCGACAACATCCAGACCCTGCTCTCTCCCGACGTCGTTGCCGCCGCCGATTACAAAAAATGGTGGGACAGCGCCAAGCGCGCCTTGAAAAAGAACGGCCACTTCTACGTGCCCGGAAAAAAGAACGAAGCGCTTCGCCAACTCGACGCACCCAGCGCCTTGGGTGATTCCGCGCTTGAAAACCTCCGCATGGCCAACGGCCCCAAAGCCATCCTTCTCGCCCTCGGCACCCTGGCCAAATATTGGCCCGAGATCAAAAACGACCCCGTGCTCAACGAAATCGCCGAACTGCTCGATGCGACGCTCAGCAAAATCCCCAAGTCCCAGTTGCCGATCCAGATCGAACTCGCCCTCGCCCGCGATGAATTTTTTGTCCAGGCCGGACGCCCCATCGAATCCGGCGCGATGGCCGTCACCACGCTGACTCCGCTCGGATCGCCCGCCCTCAGCAATCTTCTCGACGCCCTGCCCGGCTCCCGCCAGCCCAAGCTGCTCGAAGCCCTCCGCGTCGGCCTGCCCGATGCCTGGCCCGCGCTCTTCCTCGGCCTTCTTCCCCGCGCCAACGGCCGCGTCGCCGAAGTCGTCACCGAAGCCTTCCAGGCCGCCGGACGCGAAAGCGAAGTCCAGGCCGCCGTCAACCGCTACATCCGCGAGCGCAACATCACCTGCGACTTCCTCTTTTGGCTCTGTAAAAATCGCGCCCCGATCTATAGCCAGCTGATCGAGCCGCAACTCTTCATGGCGATCCTTTCCGTCCTGGAAAAAGACCAGTTCTCCGAAATCAAAAAAGGCACCAAGCTTTACGAACTCGTCCTCGGCGACAAGCCCCTCATCGCCGCCATCCTCAAGGACGCGCGCGTACCCGACGTTCGCGACATCACCCGCGCCATCCTCCTCAGCCCCGTCTTTGAGGAACTCGACAAGCGCTCGCTCCTCGCCGCCATCATCAAGCTCTATCCCGAAGTCCAGGCCATGGTCGTCGGCACCGACAAGACCGCCGCGCCCGAAGCCAAGATCATCGTCTCCTGGCCCAGCCTCAAGCGCCGTCAGGCCGAACTCGAGGAAATCGTCACCAAAAAAATTCCCCAGAACAGCAAGGACATCGGCATCGCCCGCGGTTACGGCGACCTGAAGGAAAATCACGAATTCAAATCGGCCCGCGAAATGCAGGGCATCCTCAGCCGCCAGAAAGCCGAGCTCGAACTCGATCTCTCCCGCGCCGAAGCCACCGATTTCGCCGGTGCGGACACGTCGAAGGTTTCGCTCGGCACCAAGGTCACCCTCAAGGATGCGACGGCCGCTGAAAAGCTCGTCTACACCATCCTCGGCGCCTGGGACAGCGACCTCTCGAAAGGAATTATTTCTTATCAAACGGCGGTGGCCCGCGCCTTGCTTAATCACACGACCGGCGAGCGGATCGAGCTTTCCACCGGCGAGGGCGGCATCCGCCACGTCGTGATTGAAAAAATCGAGCCGCACGACATCGACCTATCCATTCCTGCCTAACCAACCCTTAGACAAAAACACCTTAGACGTACCCATGAGCTGCACCTCGATCACCAAAGTCATCGCCCGCCAAGTCCTCGACTCGCGCGGCAACCCCACCCTCGAAGCGGAAGTCTTCCTCCAGGACGGCACCCGCGGCCGCGCCATCGTCCCCTCCGGGGCCAGCACCGGCGAACACGAAGCCCTCGAACTCCGCGACGGCGACAAATCCAAGTACGGCGGCAAGGGCGTCCTCAAAGCCGTCGAAAACGTCAACAAGAAGATCGCCCCGACCCTCATCGGCAAAGACAGCACCGACCAGCTCGGCGTCGATGCCACGATGCTCAAGCTCGACGGCACCAAGACCAAGAAAAACCTCGGCGCCAACGCCATCCTCGGCGTTTCCATCGCCACCGCCCAGGCCGCCGCCCAGTCGGTCGGACTGCCCCTCTACAAGTACCTCGGTGGACCCAACGCCAAGACCCTCCCCGTCCCCCTCGCCAACGTCCTCAACGGCGGCGCCCACTCCGACGCCCCCATCGACTTTCAGGAATACATGATCGTGCCCAAGGGCGCGCCCAGCTTCAGCGAAGCCATTCGCTACGGCGCGGAAGTCTATCACTCCCTCAAGAAAGTGCTTCACGACGAAAAGCTCGGCACCGGCGGCGGTGATGAAGGCGGCTTTGCCCCCCGCTTCAAGTCCAACGAGCACGCGCTGGAAGTCCTCGCCCTCGCGGTCAAAAACGCCGGATACGTCCTTGGCAAGGACATCTACTTCGCCCTCGACGTCGCCAGCAGCGAATTCTACGACAAGGAAACCGGCAAGTACGTCTTTAAGAAATCGGACGGAAGCAAGAAATCGGGAGAGGAGTTGATCGCTCTTTATCAGGATCTCGCCAAGCGCTACCCCATCATCTCGATCGAGGACGGCATGTCCGAAAACGATTGGGACGGCTGGAAGAAACTCACCAACGCGATGGGCAAGACCACCCAGCTCGTCGGCGACGATCTCTTCGTCACCAACGTCGAATTTCTCCAAAAGGGCATCGACCTCGGCGTCGGCAACTCGATTCTCGTCAAAGTGAACCAGATCGGTTCGCTCACCGAGACCTTCGACGCCGTCGAGCTCGCCAAACGCAGCGGCTACACCTCCGTCCTCAGCCACCGCTCCGGCGAAAGCGAAGACACCACCATCGCCGACATCGCCGTCGCCCTCAACGTCGGCCAGATCAAGACCGGCTCCTTCTCCCGCACCGACCGCCTTGCCAAGTACAACCAATTGCTCCGCATCGAGGAAGAACTCGGCGGCAACGCCGTTTACGGAGGCACCCTCAAATAAGCGACAGCTCCCATGGCCAGCACCCGATTTCTTGATCCTTCCAGCATTCCGCTCAAACGGCAGAGTGGCGGAAACATCTGGGCCACCCTGGTCCCGATCATCCAGGGCGCCATCGTCATCGGGCTGCTCGCCGTCGTGGGACTATTCTTTGTCCCCGTCCTCAACACGCAGAACGGGTACAAGCGCGACCTCGCCAAGCTCCAGCGCGAAATGGCCGCCGCCGAAGACCAGCAAGCCCAGCTCAAGCTCGAAACCGAGCACATGAAGAACGATCCGGCCTATGTGGAACACATCGCCCGCGACAAACTCAACATGGGAAAGCCCGGCGAAACCATCATCCGCTTCGATCCCTATCAGTCCGGTGCTTCGGCAGCCAAACCGGCCCGCGCCTTGCCCGACGAAGATTCTTCCAATTAGCCGCAACTGATCCCATTGCGGGTGTTTAATAGGTAGTGCAGAAACTTATTTCCAAAGGTACTACGCCCGGCAGCTCCTTCGAAGGGCAGTATCGCAGGAGTCTAAACTTCCCTTTACCAACCACTTCGTATTAAATGATGAGAATGACCCCACCGGAGGCAAGCTCTCCCCATGATCCGGCTCCTCAAAATTGGGTCGCCGATCGCTTTGAAATTCGCGAACTGATCGGCAGCGGCGGACTCGGCGACGTTTACCGCGCCCAGGACCATCACCTCAACCGCGCCGTCGCCATTAAACGCGTCCGCGTCCAGGTCGCCCAGAACGACCGCAAGCTCGTCGAACAAACCTGGCGCGAGGCCATGACCACCGCCTGCCTCCAGCACCCCAACATCGTCACCATCTTCGACTACGGCATCGACGCACAGGGCGCCTATGTCGTCATGGAACTCATCGAAGGCGAAACCCTCGAGGACGTGCTCGTGCGCGGGCCGCTCCAGTTCGAGGACTTCCTCCGCTTCGCCCAGCAGAGCCTCCAGGCCATCGTCGCCGCCCACGCCCTCGGCCTCATCCATCGCGACCTCAAGCCCGGCAATTTCATGATCGCCCGGACCTCGCCCGAAGCTCTCTTTCAGGTCAAGATTCTCGACTTCGGCCTGGCCAAATATCTCGACACCCCGCAGCCCCAGTCCATCGACCATTTCAATTCCCTCATGGGCTCCATTCACTACATGGCGCCGGAACAATTTCAACGCCTCCCGATCGATCACCGCACCGATCTCTATTCCCTCGGCTGCATCTTTTACGAAGCGGTCACCGGCCATCCCGCCTTCGACGGCGAGAATGTCTCCGAGTTGATCGATGCCCACCTCAAGAAAGCTCCGCATCCGATGAAGGAATTGCGCCGCGACATCTCGCCCCGCCTCGAACGCTGGATCGCAAGGCTCCTCGAAAAAGACGCCGCCAAGCGTTACCCCAGCGCCGCCGAAGCCCTGCGCGCCATGCCGACCGCGGCCCAGTGCGGCAATGACCCCAAACGAACCACCGGAAGCATCTTCCGCAAAACCACCCGCCGCCTCCCCAAGCCGGAAAAGTAACCCCCGCGCGGCGGTGCCTTCCTTCCCATAAGTCCTCTAGGTCCCATTCCGACCTCACTCCACCTCCGTCACCACAACCTGCCGCGAATCGGCCCGCCCCAGATCGTCCACCGCGCGGATCACATGCCGGCCCGGTTGCGGCTTCCAGAGCAGCGCCGCGCTCGGCTCGGAAACACCCACGCACGCCGCATCCACAAACCAGTGCAGATGCTCGCGACTCGTTTCCGCCGTCGCTTCGAGATTCAGCACCTCGTCCGCCTCCGCCCCGGCCCGCACGTGATAAATCAGCCCCTTCTTCGGCGAAACAATCCGCGGCCCTCTCGCCGTATCCTGCCCCAAGGCAACCAATGACGAACTTGTTCGCACCGCAACCGGCGGCGGACCCGCTCGCGGCAGACCGGCCGCCTGAAAAAGCTTCGCCAGATCGGACGGCCAAAACTCACACACCTCCGCGTGGGCCGTGGCGGGATCATCCGGCGCGCTCGACAATCGCAGGCCCGTCACGTTATCGACCCAGATCCGCCGATGGACATCGCACGCGCCGATCGGTGACTTGCCGGGAATGAACCAGCCCTTCACCGTCTGCAAACAATTCGGCGCGGCGATCATCCCCGAAACCGCGCACAGATCCACCTGCCGCAAATTCAAGTCCGGCGTCCGCGTGAAGCAAGTTTCCATCGGCGCAGGGCAGGTCGCCCGCAACGCATCGACGATGCGAAAGAGAAGAGGCGCCGCCGCCGTGCGCCCGATAAATTCGGGATTCACCGTCCCATCGAAATTCCCGACCCACACCACCAGGACATAGTTATCGAAAACACCCGCGCTCCAGGCATCGCGATACGAAAAAGACGTACCCGTCTTCCAAGCCACCGGTCGCGCCTCGTTCACCAGCCTCGGCGTGTTCACCGCATCAGGGCGCACCGCATCCTTCAGCATATCGAGCGTCAGATAACTCGCCTCCGGCGAAAGCATCCGCGTGCCGGGATCGAGCGACTCGTCCAACGTCCGGCGGAGCGGCCGCAACACGCCGCGATTCGCCAGCATCGCGTAGAGCATCCCGACCTCTTCCGGCGAAACCTCCGCACTGCCCAGGGCGATGGTCAGCCCGTAATGCGCTTCCGGCTGCAAGCGACGGATGCCCGCATCGCGCAAGAACGTGTAAAGATTGCGCCGCGCATCCAGCCGCGATTCGAGATCGACCGCCGGCACATTCCGGCTTTGGATCAACGCGTCCCTCGCCCGGATCGGCCCGGCAAAATTATGATCGAAGTTTTCCGGATCATACCCATCGAAACTCGCGGGAGCATCCTTGAGCAACGAGTTCGGATGAATCAACCCCTCATCCAAAGCCAGCGCGTAAATAAACGGCTTCAACGCCGATCCCGGCGAACGCTGCGCCCGCAATCCATCGACCTGCCCCTGGATCTCCTTGCGCTGGAAACCCGCCGACCCAACCGCCGCCCGCACCTCCATCGTCCGGTAATCGACAAGCAAAGCGCAGGCATTCTTGAACCCGTCCGTCGCGCGCATCGCCAGATATTGCGCCACCTGCCGCTCGAGCAAATCCTGCAAACTCAGGTCAAGCGCCAGCCGCGTCTCCGCACGAGGCGTCGCCTCCTGCAGCAACATCTCCTCCACCAGATGCGGCGCGCGAAAAGGCAGATCATGCGGCAGCTTCATCTCCAGCGGCATGGCCAGCACCCCGCGCAATCGCGTGTCCTCCGGATGCGCTTCGAGCCATTGTGCGAGCAGAACACCTCTCGCTTTTTGTAACGCCTCATTGTGCGCAAAGGTTCCCGGCGAACGCCGCGCGGGACTCTGCGGAATCACCGCCAGCGTCATCGCCTCCACCGAACTCAGTTCCCCCGGTTCCTTTCCAAAATAAATCAGGCTCGCCGCGCCCACGCCTTCAATATTCCGCCCATAAGGCGCAAGATTCAGGTACGCCTCCAGAATCTCATGCTTCGAGCAATGGCACTCGATATGAACCGCCGCCACGATCTGCGCCAACTTCCCGACAATCGTCCGCGTGTTGAGATGATAATGGAGCCGCGCCAACTGCATTGTGATCGTCGATGCGCCCAGCAATCTCCCCTGCCCGCGCACATCGGCCCACGAAGCGCGCGCCAACGCCATCGGATTGAACCCGACGTGCTCGTGAAAATAGCGGTCCTCGTGCAGCAGCGTCATCTCGATCAATGGCGGCGCGATCTTTTCCAGCGGAACATAGACCCGATACCGGTCATCCTCCGCCAGCCCCAGCCGCAGCAGCTTCCCGTTCCTGTCCACAAAGCACGGCGAGAAACTCGTCTCATCCAATAAATGCGGCTTCGGCGCCACTCCAATGAGCAAGGCAAAAGCTGCCATGACCACAAGGCTTCCTTTCAAAATCGTCCGCATAAGTCCCCTAAGTCCCCTATGTCCTATTTTCAGTCCCCCACCGTCAACGTCCCCGAAACCCCGCGCGCCCGTATCTTCTGGTGATACATCGCCTCGGCCTGCACCGGCGCAATCGCATACGTCCCGCGATTCGTCGCCTTGATGCGATACCGGATTTCCGTTTCGTTGCCCGTCACCGTGCCGAAGGCCAGCAGGCGATCCTCGCGAACATCGGCGTATTCGATACTTCCCCAATCGGAGCACGTCCCGGTATGGACCGACTCCTCCACAATCTCAAAGCCCCCCGGCAGCAAATCCTCAATCGCCACGTTCGCCAGGTTCTGCTCGTTCGTGCTCCGCACGCGCAGCACCACGGTCAGCTCCTCGCCCAGCTTGGCGGTTGTCACCGTCTGGTCGGCCTTGTTCCGATACTCGCGCGAAACCTCGATCCCTTCGCTCATCGCCGTCGTGATCGTCGTCTGATCAAATCCGCTTTCGCTGACCTGATAGAAAAGCCCGCGCGGCAGCCCGCCTCCGCTCTGCGACCTCTTAAAAACCAGTGCATTCGCATCGCGATCAAACACCGCCTCGGGATAAAGCCCCGCACTCAAATCCAGTTTCCGGCTCGAGCTTTCCGTCACCTCATCAATCTCCGCGCTGCCCGACAAAAAACTCTCCTTCATCGCCCGCCCATAGCTGTCCAGCGCCAGGATCGCCTCCGCCGAGGAGACCGTGTTGAAATCATAGTTAATGATCGGATAAGCCAGCGTCATCAGATCGTCCTGCGTCAGCGTCTTCAACCGCTCCGGGAAATGGCGCGAAAGCAGATAAATGTACTGCGAGGCGCGCCCCAAATCGTCGTCATAATCAACCTCCTCCATCGGCCAGCGATGCTTCCCGTTTTGCAATTGGAACCGCTTGATCAACGCGTCCGCCTGGTCCTGGTTTTTCAGCAACGCATACGTTGCCGCCTCATACGTCGCGGCCACGTCATCGCTCCAACCGCCCTTCGCATTCGACTCGAACCAATGGTGATTATGCTCCAGCGCATTCGTCACCACCGTCCCATTCCGCGCCAAAATATAAATCTCGTAAGCCTGATTGCGCGCCTCGCGGAAATTCGTCGGCGTCCCATTCGCATCCCGCTGCAAATGCCCCAATCCGCGCGTCATCATGTCGGACGGAATATCGTAACCCTGCTCTTTCGCCTCCGTCATAAAATGCACGATGTGCACCGACGGCAGATCGAAGTGGAGGTCGGGTTGCGCCGTCCAAAGGCCAAACGCACCCTCGTCATTTTGCCGCGTCGCCGCCACATCGAGAATCTCCGCAATATGCCGGGCCACTTCCGCGCGGGGCAATCCCTGCTGCATCGTCTCCCCGCTGACCAGCGTCGGGAACGCTTTGCTCACGAGTTGCTCCGTGCACCCATAGGCATAGTGCTCCAGATACTCGCCCAATCCGCGCGTCAATCCCTGCGGCAACGGCGACACCAGTGCGGACACCTTCCGATATTCGGGATAAAGCTTCCTCGTGATCGGCACGCGCTTCTCGTCCCCCTTGAAATAGCCGGTCGTGAGCGTGGTCAGGTAAGGCACCGGCGGACGAATGCTCAAGTGCGAGGCCAGACTCGATTTCTTTCCGCCGCTCTCCGCCGTCACGGTGATGTCCGCATTGCCTAAAAGATCCTTCGCTCGCAACAACCAGTGAAAACTCGCATCGCGCCCCTCCGCAATCGTCGCCGTGGACGCCGGCTTCTGCGTCACCTCCAATCCCTCCGTCGTTTGCAAATCAAGATTCACCGGGGCATTCGCACCGGAGCCCTCCACATTATTCGCCACGGTCACGCTCACGTCGAAAGCATCTCCCGGAGCGACAAAAGTCGGCACATTGGGACTGATCACAAACGGCCCGCGCACCTGCGTCTTCGCCTGTTCCGAACCGACCGCGTCCGGCGTATTCGTCACGACCATCACGCGAATCGTCCCGGCAAAATAGTCAGGCACGTTATAGGTAAAAGTCTTCGCCTGCGGCCCGATATCGACAATGCCCGACCAGTAAGCCACCGGCACGTCATGCTTGCGCTTGAACGGATTGAGATGGTGCGCCAGCGCGTCATCCCCGCCATCGCCACCCGCGGCAGACAACTCCTTCACGATCGAATATTCGGGCAGAATCAAATCGACCGTCTGCCGCGTCCCCACCTCCAGTGCCTGCTTGCGATAAAAATAACCAAGCGGATCGGGCAGCGTATACCGCGCAACCTGGAGAATCCCTTCGTCCACCGCATAAACCACCGCCTGCGTGGGACGACTTGCCGTCACCGTCATCGGCAACGGCTCGCCCGGACGCGCCAGCTTCGGCACGTCGATCGCGATCCGCGTATGCCGCGCCTCCTGGTTCACCTTGAATGGCAGCACCGTATAGCTCAGCGGACTCATGTAGATTTCCCGCGAATCAAGCGCCCGCACAAACGCCACGTTGAGATAACCGTTCCCCTCAAAATCCTTCGGCAACCGGATCTTCTGCACCGTGCTCGTCGTCTTCGCCTGGAACCACGCATGCGCATAGACCTTGTCTCGCTCAATCGTCAGCAAGCCCGCGCCGGTGTAAGGCGCGGTGATCTCGACCTCGATTTCTTCGCCCGGCAAATATTCCGGTTTGGAGAGCTTCGCCGTCAGCTCCGCATTTTTCTCCAGCGACCG
>Ga0206972_1066_pt2 | contig 18435 bp, 15 predicted proteins | sample Alteio_BWOrgHeat_86_FD_152925 | JGI IMG/M metagenome (GOLD analysis project Ga0206972, IMG submission 152925) | Enriched cells from forest soil in Barre Woods Harvard Forest LTER site, Petersham, Massachusetts, United States -... | ecosystem: Environmental > Terrestrial > Soil > Temperate forest >...
TTATAGGTTCATTTATATTTTCCGTCCAAAGCCAAATTGAGTTTGACGATGTTGACGCCCGGTTCGCCTAGAATGCCGAAGTCGCGACCGTCGGTGTTTTGATCGACGAGTTTTTTAAGGTCGTCTTCGCTCATGGCGCGAGCCCTGGCCACACGGGGAAGCTGTAACAGCGCATTTTTAATGCTGATGTGAGGATCAAGTCCACTGCCGGAAGCGGTCACAGCATCAGCGGGAACAAGTTGGGTATCTGGTAAGTTATTGGCCTTCCGATAATCGGCCACGCGTTGTTTGACTGCATCGTGCAATGCCTGTGAGGTTGCACCTAAATTGCTTCCCGATGAGCTGGTGGAATCATAGCCGGTGCCGGCGGCGGAGGGACGCGGTGCGAAATATTTGTCCGCGCTAAAGGTCTGGCCAAGGAGCGTGGAAGCGATGGGCTTGCCGTCAGCGTCCAAAACAAGACTGCCATTGGCCTGACGGGGAAAAAGCTCTTGCCCCGCCGACCAAACCATAAGCGGATAGATACCGCAGCAGACGATCAACAAAACAAGCGTGACGGTAGCCGACGTTTTAATTTCTTTTAGGATGTTCATGGGATTTGGAATTAGATGAAGTGAAGATGCGTGATGATTTCATCGATGAACTTAATGCCTGCGAACGGGGCAATGACCCCGCCGACACCGTAGATCAGCAGATTTCGCTGAAGAAGAGCCATCGCGGGCATCGGTTTGAATTGAACCCCCCGCAAGGCGAGTGGTATCAAGAGGATGATGATCAGAGCGTTAAAGATCACCGCGCTCAGGATGGCGCTGTTCGGACTCGCCAGCCCCATCACGTTGAGCGGCGCGACGGCCGGAAACGTCACCATCAGCATGGCAGGGATGATGGCGAAGTATTTCGCCACGTCATTGGCGATGCTGAAGGTCGTGAGCGCACCGCGAGTCATGAGAAGCTGTTTGCCGATTTCGACGATTTCAATCAGCTTGGTCGGATTGGAATCGAGATCGACCATGTTGCCCGCTTCCTTGGCCGCTTGCGTGCCCGTGTTCATGGCGACACCCACGTCCGCTTGAGCCAAAGCCGGAGCGTCGTTGGTCCCGTCACCCGTCATGGCCACCAGGCGTCCGTCTTGTTGTTCTTTACGAATCAATGCAAGTTTGTCCTCGGGTGTTGCCTGGGCGAGAAAATCGTCGACGCCAGCCTCCTTGGCAATCGCTCTGGCCGTTAGCTGATTATCTCCCGTAATCATGACGGTGCGAATGCCCATGGCGCGGAATCGGGCAAAGCGATCGGCTAAGCCGCCTTTCACAATGTCCTTAAGATAAATCACGCCGTAGACCGTTGGAGCGTTTTTTGGAGTGGAGGTATCTCGTGCTGCCACGACGAGAGGGGTACCGCCGAGCTTGGAAATCTCATCGATTTTGTCAGCCACTTCACGTGCAAAATTACCGCCAACATAGTTATTCACGGACTCGGCTGCTCCTTTGCGATACTGGACAGGGCCAAGATCGACCCCGCTCATGCGAGTCTGGGCCGTAAAGGCCACAAAGTTCGCGTGGGGCAAATCTTGCAAATTCCGCGACCGCACACCCTTTTGTTTAGCCAGAATGACGATGCTGCGACCCTCCGGCGTTTCGTCGGCGAGAGAAGCAAGTTGCGCGGCATCGAGCATATCTTTCATCTCGATTCCAGGTGCCGGGAAGAACTCGACGGCCTGACGATTGCCCAGGGTAATTGTTCCGGTTTTATCCAAAAGGAGAACATCAACATCACCCGCGGCCTCCACGGCGCGTCCGCTCATGGCCAAAACATTCTTTTGCACCAAACGATCAATACCCGCGATACCAATTGCGCTCAGTAGTCCACCAATCGTGGTGGGGATGAGACAGACCAGAAGTGAAACCAGCACCGTGATCGAAAACGCTACTTGCGAATAAATCCCGAAGGGCATCAAGGTCACGCAGACAACAAGGAAAATAACCGTCAGAGCCGCAAGCAAGATCGTCAGGGCGATTTCGTTGGGCGTCTTCTGTCGCTTGGCTCCCTCAACCAGGCCAATCATCCGGTCGAGAAAGCTGTGCCCTGGGTCGGCGGAAACCTTGATTTTGATTTCGTCGGAAAGCACCCGCGTTCCGCCCGTGACCGAGCTCCGGTCACCTCCCGCCTCGCGAATAACGGGAGCAGATTCGCCGGTGATGGCCGATTCATCGACCGTGGCCGCACCCTCGATGACTTCACCGTCGCTGGCGATGACTTCACCGGCGGCGACCTTGATGATGTCGCCCTTGCGCAAAATAGAGGCCTCGACTTCCTCCCAGGAACCACTGTTGCGAAGCAGCTTTGCCACCGTTTTCGTCCGCGATTGCCGCAATGCGTTCGCCTGGGCTTTGCCGCGTCCCTCCGCCATGGCTTCCGCGAAGTTGGCGAAAAGAACCGTGAACCAAAGCCAGATGGAAATCTGAACCGTAAAAGCCTTTGGCTCGCTGGAGGCATAGATTTCAGCGGTTGTCACCGCCGCTCCGACCATGGTCACAAACATGACCGGATTTTTAATCATCACCATCGGGTTCAGTTTTTTAACCGAATCGCCAAGGGCGGGGATTACGATTAGAGGATCGAACAGGGAACGGGCTTTAGTACTCATAGAGAATTTATTTTAAAAGTTAAGCGTTAGAACATTCTTCCGGCCAACATGAGGAAGTGCTCCACAATCGGGCCCAGGGCCAGGGCGGGCAGGAAGTTGAGCGCGCCAACAAGAAGCACCGTTCCGATCAAAAGGAAGGTGAAGGTCCCTCCCGAAACTGGGAATGATCCCGGTCCGGCTGGAATAAGTTTCTTGGCCGCCAACGAACCTGCGATGGCCATGATGGGGACGACCATGAGAAAGCGTCCAATCAGCATTCCGAAAGCCAGCGTCGTGTTGTACCAGTAGGTATTCGCAGTCAACCCGGCAAAGGCGCTGCCATTGTTGCCCGTAACCGAGCTATAGGCGTAGAGCATTTCGCTAAAGCCGTGCGGCCCATTGTTATTGAGCCCTGCCTTACCCCAGTCACTCACGCAGGCCCAAGCCGTGAAACCCAGGATGTCCATGGCGAGAACCAGGAGCACAAGCATGGACATCTTCACTTCGAAGGATTGGATTTTTTTGCCGAGATACTCGGGCGTGCGTCCCACCATCAATCCCGCGATGAAGACCGCGACAATGACAAAGACCAGCATGCCGTAGAGGCCGGCACCGACACCACCGAAAACGACCTCGCCCAGTTCGATGTTGAAGAGGGGGACCAGGCCGCCCAGAGGCGTAAAGGAATCGTGCATCGAATTGACCGCGCCGCAGGAAGCATCAGTTGTAATCGTGGCAAAGAGCGCCGAATTGGTGATGCCGAAACGCACTTCCTTGCCCTCCATATTGCCGTCAGATGGATCAATGCCGAGCTGTGTCAGGATAGGATTGCCCGCTGCTTCGTAGTGCCAGCAGACGAAGAATCCGGCGAGAAACAAAAGCGCCATCGCTGCCCACACGGACCAGCCGTGGCCGGGACTCTTCACCATGCGCCCAAGATAGTAGGTCAGCGCACTCGGGATCGCGAAGATCGAGAGCATCTGGATGAAGTTTGAAAAAGGCGTCGGATTCTCAAACGGATGGGCTGCGTTCGCGTTCGTATAGCCGCCGCCGTTTGTCCCCAGCATCTTGATCGCCATTTGAGAAGCCATCGGACCTTCCGGGATGGACTGTGTATCCACGACCTGGGGCACCATCACGGGATTGCCTTGAGCATCCTTCACCGGATTTCCGTTGGCGTCGTTCTTGGGCATCTGAACTGTTTCTTTTTCGGTCAGAGCGGCTGCATCGTAAGGTTTGAAATTCTGAATCATCCCCTGAGAAATCAGGAAGACGGCAAAAACCACGCAAATCGGCAGCAGCAGATAGTAGATGATTCGAACCAGATCGACCCAGAAATTACCCACCGTGTCGGCGCAATGGCGTGCGATGCCCCGAACGAGCGCCGCCGCGATGGCGATGCCGACAGCGGCCGAAAAGAAATTCTGGCTCGCGAGCGCCACCATCTGGGAGAGATACGACATGGTCGATTCGCCACCATAACTCTGCCAGTTGGTATTAGTGGTGAAACTTGCCGCTGTATCAAAGGCGAGGTGATCGCTTACCGCCGAAAATCCCTGCGGATTGAGCAAGTGTTGCAGCGGGAGGAAAGCCTGTAAGCGCAAAATCGCGTAAGTTACCAGCATCGTAAAGAGGCTAAAGATCAGCATGGAGATCGTGTACTGCTTCCAATGCTGCTCCTTGGCGGGATCGACTCCACTGAGACGATAGGTGAGTCGTTCCAGCGGACCCACAATCGGGTCAAGCCAAGTACGACCGCGGGCGTCGAGTACCTGAAGCAAATACAAACCAAGCGGTTTTGTGATCAGTACAAGCAGGCCCAGGTAGAGAGCCAGTTGAATCCATCCTAATGCAGAGTTCATAGAGTATAGTTTAAATTTTCTTCGCGATTCACGGCCATGACGAGGTTAGAATTTCTCCGGCCAGATCATGGCGATGAACAGATAAACCAGCAGCGCGAGCGAGATAAGGCCGACGATTAGAGTTCCCATAAATAATTTCCTTAGAGCCGTTCACACCATTCCGCATAGGCAATGCAGACAACGAAAAAGAGAGCGCCGACAGCGACAAAAATGACGTCCGTATTTCTCGTTGCCGCAACAACAGCGGCGACCAAAAGGGCCACCACGCTTGTTACAATAGTTCTTTCTTTCATGATTTATTTTCCTTTTGTTGTTAAAATCAGACCAGGGCCGGAAGCGTGAAGAAGAATTCACTGCCTTTTCCTTCTTCGCTTTCAACACCTATATTTCCGCCATGAGCGAGAACGATTTCTCGCGCGATACCAAGACCCAAGCCCGCTCCCTCATCACCGCTTTCAGAAGCTCGGAAAAACTTGTCGAATACTCGACGATGTAATTCCTTGGGCACGCCTGGCCCTTCATCCTTGACGGCAAAGCGGATATTTTTGGCATCTTCTCTCTTGGCCGTAAGTGTAATAACGCTCCCGGACGGTGAGTATTTCACCGCATTGGAGATGAAGTTGGCGAAGACCTGATCGATACGAACTCGACTGATTTCAACATTGGGAAGATGTGGCTCCGTTTCCACTTTCAGCTCAAGCCCTCGGGAAACAACGAGTTCCTTCTCCCGTTTAGCCACCTCTTCAACGAGTTGCTGACAGGAAATAGATTTCTTCTCGATCAAAGCCGCACCGCCTTCAAAGCGGGCCATATCCAGAAGATCCTCGATCATTTCCAACAAGCGATCCGAGTTGTTCCGGGCGGCAATTAGCAGTGCAGTTTGTTTTGGCGTAAGGGACCCGACTTTTTCGTCCAACAATAGATAGATCGCCAGTTGGATGCTGGTGAGCGGCGTCTTGAGTTCGTGACTGACTGTGGCGATCAAATTCGTCTTAACGTCATCTGCCACACGGAAGCGGGTGACATCCTGCAAGACAACCACCACACCGATGGGAATTCCGGTCTCGTTGCGCATGGCCAGGACACGTGGAAGATAGAATTTCTCTGATCCTTCCAGATTTACCAAAATGGCTTTATCAAAACTGGTTGGCTGAAAATCTGCGGCGCCTTTTAAGCTTTCCTCAATACAGAACGATAGAGTCCCGAGAGAGGCAATGTTTCCCCCGATCTGTTTGAGAAATTGTTCCGCCGCCACATTTTGGAGTTGGATTTCCTTTTCAGGAGAAAAAACCAGGATGGGATCGGGGAAGGCGCGCAGGGCGCTCTCCGTGGTTTGTTGCGCCTGAAGAATCTGTTCGGTGGTGCTCTGCCGGTAGGCGCGAAGCTTGGCGGCCATTTTATTGAACGCATCCGCCAACTTCCCCACTTCATCCTGCGAATGTACCGGCACATGTTGATCGAGATTGCCCTCGCCCAATTGTTGAGCCGATTCGATCAGATTTTGCACCGGCTGAGTAATGGAACGGGCGAGCACATAGGTAACACCCGTTGCGACGACAAATCCGGTAAAGAGCGTCCCGATCATGTATCGAGACGCGTCACGACTCTGTCGCCTGGCTTCGTTATTCGCCTCGACCATGTTTTTCTGGTTGAGCTCGAGGATGCGATTGGCAGTCTCTTTGACTTCGGTAAAAGTGGGAAGCAATTGATCGAAATAGAGCGCGCGCCGGGCCGGGTCTGACGGCGAAAGAGCGATAAACTTGGCGGCGGTATCCATATACTTCGCGTGCAGTTGCCTAACCTTGTTTTCGAGGTCTCCCTCGCCTGGCAACGTGATATTGCGGGATTCGATATCCGAATTTTTTTCAAAGACCGGTGTGTTCTGCTGGAACAACTGCTTCCCTCTTTCCTCTTCGCCACCCAACATGAAGAGCAGGCCGGAATCCATTCGTTCGGAAGCCTCTTTCATATTTTGAGAGGCGACGACGCTTTGGTAGTTTTCCCGCAGGATAACGTCAATCGCGCCTCCCAACTTCGAAAACAGGAAAATGGCGTAAATGCCCACGAACAAAAAAATCACCAATACTGGAGCAATGCCGAGAAGCAGGCGGCGGTTCAATGTCATCACAACACCTATTCCTTAGCTAGCGTTATGCCAGGAAACGAATTCCAACCGCAAGTGGCTTGTATCGAAGGACGTACGATAGGCCTCATCGGAAGCGAGAAGCTTTGGAAGTCTTAGACTCCGGGGATAATAGCCGATTAGGAGGGAAAAGTCGGGGATTTTACCCGATGCTTGCCAACTGGAGGTTCAGGCTCTTGCGCAGCAGGTTTTTTTAGCCGCTCCAAACGGAATTGTTCCTTGAATGTTCACCTTCAGCAGCCGATTCCAGAAATGAAATCGGGGATTTTGGCAGATTCTAGTCGCTTCTGATTCAGAGATTAAGAGCCTTACGCTTGCGTAGCAAGGTCGTCGGATCAAGTTGCAAGATTGTCGCCGCCTGCTGAAGATTTTTACTCCGAGCCAGAACTTGCCGGATATGCTCCGCCTCGATTTCCTCAATCGAGTAAGTACCGCCAACCGACGGACTTTCCCCCAGGGCTTCGCTTAGAGAAGAGGGTAGATCGGTTACATCGATCTGTTCTCCTGTGGTCAGAATGGTTGCGCGCTCAATCACATTGCGAAGTTCGCGGATGTTGCCCGGCCATGAATAACGCTCCATGACCACACGCGCCGCTTCAGAAAAGCCCTTCACCGAACGTCCCGATTGACGAGCAAGCTGTTGGAGCTGGTCTTTCGCAATGGACAAAATATCGCTCGGACGCTCTCGCAAGGGAGGGAGATGGAACGAAATAACGTCAAGTCGATAAAGCAAATCTTCACGAAAGGTGCCGCGCGCCACCGCTTCCTTCAGATTGCGATTCGTGGCGGCAATCACACGCACATTGGCCATGCGTATCTTCGATTCACCAACGCGCTCATATTCACGCTCCTGCAAAAGTCGCAGCAATTTCGGCTGAATTTCCAACGGAAGCTCTCCAATTTCATCGAGAAATAACGTTCCACGATCGGCAGCAGCTACTTTGCCCCACGTCGTTGCCACTGCGCCGGTAAACGCTCCCTTCATGTGTCCAAATAGCTCACTTTCCAACAAATCACGCGACAAACTCGGGCAACTCACCGTGACAAAGGGCTCCTTGGCTCGGGGACTCCAGTGATGAATTTGCCGCGCCAACGCCGTTTTTCCCGTACCGCTCTCTCCCAGCATCAGGATGGTCGCATCACTCAAAGCACTCTTTCTTGCCAACTCCATCAAAGCTTGCATTTTGGAATCTGAGGTGACCACCAACTCAGCATCTGCTCCAGGCCTCGAAAGTTGACCCTCCAAGTCAGAGATTCGAGTTTCCAATTGCCGGGTTTTGGCTATTCGCTCCAGCATCTGGACGATCTGCGCCGGCTTGAACGGTTTGGCCAGGTAATCAAACGCTCCGCGTTGAATCGCTAGCACAGCCGTTTCAATCGAGGAATAAGCCGTAATGACGATGACAGCAAGCCGCGGAGAAAGCCTCAAAAGATCGGGAAGGGTATCCAGTCCGTTCTCAGCCCCCAGCCTGACGTCTAAAAAAGCGACTTCAAAACTCTCATTTCGCAGCTTCTTTTCCGCTGCTGCCCGGCTGGTAGCCGCTTCGACCTTATGCCCCATGGTTTCCAGCGCCGTCCCCAGAGTCTCACGGATACCAAGATCATCATCAATGATGAGGATGTTCATTCACGGCACTCTAACCTTCGCGTTCAAGCTGCGCAATCAGTGCTTGCCCGATTTACCGGAGCGCATCAACTTATCAGGATCCAATGTGCGATATTTGTCGCGTTTTGTCACGTGTAGTAGAGATGGCTTATTTGTGAGAGGTGAGAGATAGGGCCCGGCCTACCTACGCACTCGAGAACAGATTTAACGCTGCCGCTAAGTGCCTACCAATCAAGCGCAACCCGCCAGAATTCGGTCTAACTCGGCACTGCTCTTTTAGTCGCATTTCCGTCACCATTGAAAAAAACGGAGCATTGCAACTGACAGGCGCAGCCGTACCTTATATTCGTCTACTGAGTCAAAACGGAAGCGCAAGAAATGTCACAATCAATTGAACTTTTGATTGTCGAGGATAGTGAGAGCGACGCCGAATTACTTGTGGAAGAACTGCGCCGTGCGAAGTTCGATCCGCACTGGCATCGCGTTGAAACCGAGTCGGATTATCTTGCCCGCCTGCGTCCTGATCTTGATCTCATCATCTCGGATTTCGCGATGCCCCGTTTTGACGGGATGTGCGCCTTGGATTTGCTGAAGAAACAAGGGTACGATATTCCATTCATTATCGTCTCCGGGACCTTAGGCGAGGATCGTGCCGTGGAGGCGATCAAGCAGGGTGCAACTGATTACCTGATGAAAGACAGAACGGAGCGCCTGGGAGCCGCCGTTTCTCATGCGCTGGAAGAATGTCGGCTGCGCCGGGGATACACCAAGGCGGAGCAGGCGCGCCAGGAAGGTGAACGCAAATTCCGGGCCTTGTTCGACGCGGCCCATGATGCCATTTATATCCTCCATAATGGTATTTTTGTTGATTGCAATGCGAAGGGCCAATTCATGTATGGCCGCACGTGGGACCAGATCGCCGGCCATACGCCGGATGAGTTTGCTCCGCCTAATCAACCCGACGGACGCAACTCGCGCGAGAAAGCTTTTGAGATCGTTCAAAAGGCCCTCGCGGGCGAGGCTCAGTTTTTTGAGTGGATGAGCTGTCATTACGATGGAACCCCGGTTTTATCCGAGGTCAGTCTCAATCGATTGGAAATGGGTGGAGAGATCTATCTGATGGCGGTTTCCCGGGACGTCACCGAGCGCAGACGGGCGGATGAACAAATTGCGGAGCAAGCGGCCCTTTTGGATGAAGCGAGAGACGCCATTGTGGTTAGCGATCTTGAGGGAGGGATTCTGTTTTGGAACAAGGGAGCGGAGCGGATGTACGGGTGGGCACGTGAAAAGGTCTTGGGTCGGAAAATCGGTCAACTCATCTACCCCAACCTCAGTACCTTCGAAAATGTCAATCGGCTGGTTATGAAGCAGGGCGAGTGGTCGGGCGAAATCATACATCTCACCAAGGATCAGCGCGAGCTGACCATCGAAGCACGCTTGACGCTCCTTCGGGACAAGGATGGCCGCCCCAAATCGATGCTGGCGATCAATACGGATGTCACGGAGAAGAAAACGGTTGAAAGCCAGCTTATGCGTTCGCAGCGGATGGAAAGTATCGGAACGCTTGCCGGCGGTATCGCGCATGACCTGAACAACATCCTCACGCCAATCCTGACCTCAATCGAAATCCTCAAGCTTGGGGAAGCCGATCCGCGGGCCAGGCGCATTCTCGAAACCATTGAGATGAGCTCCAAGCGCGGCGCGGATATAGTCAGGCAGATTCTGTCGTTCGCCAGCGGAACAAAGGGTGAACGCCTTGAAATGCAGCCCAAACGTCTGCTTAATGAAATCGAAAATCTCATCGAGGATACATTCCCGAAGAACATTCGGCTGAAACTTTCCTTCCCAAACGACTCATGGACGATACCGGGCGATCCCACGCAATTGCACCAGGTTCTCCTCAATCTCAGCTTGAATGCCCGTGATGCGATGCCGGACGGGGGCACTCTGACCATCACGGTGGAAAATGTGATGGTGGATGAGCAACGCACAACAAAGCACAACGGAGCCAAGGCAGGACGATACGTAGCCATGAAGGTCATGGATTCGGGAACTGGAATTCCTCTCGCCATCCTCAACAAAATCTTTGAACCCTTCTTCACAACCAAGGAAGAGGGCAAAGGGACCGGCCTCGGCCTCTCGACCGTCCTGACAATTGTGAAAAGCCATAACGGATTTGTCGAAGTTCGTAGCGAACCCGGCAAGGGTACACTTTTCGAGGTGTTCCTTCCGGCGGTGGAGGTCACTGGCGAAAGACGGGATGATTTCGCAACGCTGGCCAGCATTCCGCAAGGAAACGGCGAGACCATCCTGGTCGTCGATGACGAAGCCTCGATTCTCGCCGTAACCAGCGACACGTTGGAGGCCTTCGGCTATCGGACTCTAACCGCCAATGATGGAGCCGAGGCCGTGGCCGTTTACCAGCAAAATCGAGATGAAATCTCCGCCGTCCTGACCGATATGACCATGCCAATCATGGATGGTTCGGCAACCATCCGCGCCCTGTTGGAAATCAACCCGGCAGTGAAAATCATCGCGTCAAGTGGCTTTAAGCCGAATAATGGCGTAAACAAACCATCTGACGCGGCAGGCGAATTCTTTCTCGCCAAGCCGTACACCGCGGAGGCCTTGCTTAAGACTGTGCGGACGATATTGGACGAAACCTGAGTGCCTGTGGAGTTTTTCGAAAACAGCTCTGCGGACTTTCCCCCTCCAATGTCTTGAATGGGCGGATTTTTCGGATAGCGTTTAGCTACCTTCCAGTGCGATGAAGCCTAATAGATATCTGACGAATCACGGTCGATACGCAATTTTATTTTTGTGTTTGTGCATGGCAATCAACGCGCGGGCAAATGGCATCTACGGCAACGGAGTGGGTGCCCGTTCGATGGCCATGGGTGGCGCAGATGTCGCGTGGGCAACAGACCCGCTCGCGGCGATGGGGGTAAATCCCGCTGGTCTCGGATTTCTCACCGCGCCAGAACTTGACCTCGGCGGCATCGGCGGCATCGTCCAGGGGCACTTCAACAAGCCGGGTGTTTCAAGCGGCGATTTGGACGAGACGCCGGAGGCATTGCCCGAAGGCGCATTCGCCATTCCTGTGGGAAAATCGCCGGTGGTCGCCGGCCTTTCTTTTGTTCCCGAATCCATGCTGCTGGCGAACTGGCATTATAACGATCCGCCCGGCGGTCTCGGAGGCACGACTTCGTATGGATACCAGAAGAACAAATCGGAGATCCTCAGCTTGCGCTCGGCGTTCGGTGCGGCCGTAAAAATAACCCCCGACTTTTCTTTCGGCGCAAGTGTCGGATTGATCTACAACCAGAACCAGTTGACCGCTCCCTACATCTTTCAAAATCTTGAGCCGGGGCCAAACGGGCCTGCCAATAGCGCGCTCGACGGCGCAAAGACTTTGCTCAATCTGCGCACATCGGGTTGGGGCTGGAATGCGCAAGTCGGACTGATTTACCGCGCGACGCCCGACCTGCAGTTTGGCTTGTCCTACGAGAGTGAAACCAAGGTCAATTCGACCGGGGATGCCTCGGGCGATCCCAGTCGGCAATTTGGCTTGCCGCAAGGCACTCTGCCATTTCATTACGATGCAACCGTGACGAACACCTTCCCACAGGAAGTCATGGCGGGGGCTTCCTGGAAATTTTATCCGCAATGGCGGCTCGCTTTGCAGGTTGACTGGATTGACTGGGCGGATGCCTTTCACAACTTGCCCCTGCAGTTCAGCGGCGGAAGTAACGCCACCGTCAATGGCGCCCTCGGTTCGAGTTTCGAAGAGTCGATTCCCTTGAACTGGCAGAGTGAATTTGTTTATCGCGCAGGCGTGGAATTCGATGTCACCGATAACCTCGTATTGCGCGCTGGTTATTGTTACGGCAGCAGCCCTGTTCCGAACTCGACTTTGACGCCGCTAACGGCGGCCATCATGGAACACACCTTGACGGCGGGCATCGGCTATCACTGGAAGCAGTTTCAAGTGGATTTAGCCTATCAATACGATCTTCCAGCGACCGAAAGCATTGGCGCAAGCAGCCTGCATTCGGGAGAATACTCCAATAGCTCGATCAAAGTAAGCGCCCAGACGCTCGCGCTGACAACAACCGTGCGCTTTTGACAGGACACGCTATTCCGAACGAGGTTCGGTTAGGCGCAAGTGGCACAACCTGGGCCTACCTACACACTCTAGAACGCGGCCACTATCCTCTCTAAGCGGCTTACAATCAATCAGAACTCGCGAGAATTCGGTCTAACCTTCCACTACTCTTTTAGTCGCATTCTGGGTCGCAAGGTCGCATTCACCCTTGGCGTTGACCACGGAAGTCGACTTAGCCTGTCCGTGAGTCGATAAATCACCAACAGGATCAGTCCGCCAAACAGAAGCGCCCAGGTTCGAGGCTCGGGAACCGACTCCACGGTCAGTGTCACGGAAGGATCACCGACGTTGTACTGGACCTCAAAGGTATTGAGCCCGTCAACAATGAGGCCATCGTTTGGCACCGCAACACCACCGTAGTCAAATATGCCACTTTCCGTACCGGTGTACGTGAATACCGTGAACTCGGTGCCGGCAGCTATCCCGATTATTACACGATGATTTTGGACGATGTGATGCACGGTCGCCCGCTGATAAGCGAGGAAGAATGGACCAACTCGCAGGAGTTCTCAGCTCGCGAAGCGTCTGGTTTAGGGGAGAATTTCGTGCCAGAGAATTATGTTAAGTGTGTAGGTCGTGCGCTTCGTCTCGTACCGATTTACCTCCCAAAGACCTGTCTCTTGGCTGAAGTTGAGGGATACGAGAATGGACCATTCTAGGGCGACCACCGGACCTATCCGCAATCATGAAAGGTTTCATTTGGAACCGTGAGTTTGCCGTGCCAACGCCTGCACTTTAGCCAGATTGTTTCGCGCGTCTGCATTAGTGGGGGCAATTTCCAAGGCCTGTTGAAATTGGGCAATCGCCTCGTCCGCTTGCCCCTTTTTATACAGAGCAATGCCTAGGTTGTTATGGGCTTGGCTATAGTTGGGATCAATTTCCAAGGCCTTCTGAAAATGGGTCATAGCCTTATCCACCTGCCCCTTGATTAGCAATGCATCGCCAAGGTTGAATTGGGCTTTGGCAAAGTTGGGGCTGATTTCCAAGGCCTTTTGAAAATGAGCAATCGCCTCGTCCGCTTGCCCCTTTTTACATAGGGCAATGCCTAGGTTGTTATGGGCTTGGCTATTGTCTGGGTCGATTTCCAGAGCTTCCTGGTAATGAACAATCGCCTCGTCCATTTGCCCTTTTTGGAAAAGCGCTAAGCCGAGGTTAATGTAACCTGCCTCGCAGTTTGGATTCTTGGCCAGCGTATCGGTCCAGAGCGTCTCTTCGCTCTCATACGCCCAGGTCCGCTGCCAACTCAATATCCCAAGGATCAATAGCAGACCGGCACAAAGGGTTGATTGCAACCAGGATCTTCCTGGAATCATGAAATTCGCCAACCGGACCAATCCCGCCCCCGCCAGCGCCAGCGGTCCCATACTGGCCAGATACTGGAAATGATCAAAGACCAAGGAATATCGAAAAATATAATTGTCGACCAATCCCAACACCGGAAGTAAAGCGGCCAGGAAATAGGCCAACGCTAAGAAATAGGCTCGCGACCATGAGTCGCGTTTGAACCACAAGATAAACAGGACGATCATCGTGGTCAGCAGCGGCAAATACGAACCCCCCTGTCCTGCCTCGATTTGCCAGCGCGGATAAATCGTGATTAACGGATGCGGCCAAAGCAGCTTGCCGAGATAAAACCAGATCACGTCGCCTGCCGCCACCAAGCGCTCCGGCCAAGGTCGCACCCATTGGGGAGCGCTTTCTGCTGCCAGATGTAGTCCTTGCGTCCAAATCGAGACGGCGCTGGCAGCGATCGACATGAGAAAGATCGGCCCCACTCTCGCCAAGTGACGCCAATGCCACCGGCCCTCGATCCACCAAGCACACAAGCCAAGGACCACCGGCAGTATCACCGTGGACGACTTGCTGGCCATCGCCAAGGTGGCAAAAAGCAACGTCAACGCATAGTCCCAACCAACGCCAGTTCGGTCATCGAGGTCTCGTGCTCTTAGCCACCTCATAAAGAAAAGGATCGAGAGGAGGAAGAACAAGCTCGATTGCGTATTCTTCATCTCGGTGATCCACGCCACCGATTCGACCTGCACCGGGTGGACCGCCCACAACGCCGCGCCCAGCCATGCACCTGGCAACTGGAAACTGAGCAAGACTCGCCATAGCAGCACCGCGCAGATTCCATGCAACAAAACATTTACGAGGTGGTATGGCAGTGGCGCTAAACCCCATAGCATGTGCTCCAACCAAAACGTGGTTAGCACTAGAGGACATATATCTGCGGCGCTTGTCGTCCAGACTTCTTTCAAGCCGAGTGGCCCGATAATGACAGGATTAGCTGTGACAACGAGATCGTCATCCCAGATGTATCCCGCCCACCACGTCGGCGAATAGGTCAGAATGACCGCAAGAATCAGAATCAGTCCCCAAAGCCAATCGTGGCTGAAACAGGGGGGCAGCATTGGAGCAAACTCAGCCTTCGTTACTGAATCGGGGGAAGCACCCCTGCTCACAACCTTGGTTTTCTTGGATCGTTTCGCCATTGGGTCCGGCGACGAGGATGTCTCGTAAGCGCGTTGATAGAAACAGAATTTGCTTGGGTTTACCAGAGCGATGAGGGTGGTAGCCCTCATAATTGCAAAGCTCTGGGCCACTAATTTTACCAGTCAATTTCAAGAGAATGATAAGTCTCCCGATGCACAGCCAACCATCGCCACCTTAAAAGCAATGCAGTCGGCTTGCGCGAGAAATTGTTATTTAGGTGTTGCCCAACACCTCCCTAACCATTACCCTAAGCGCATGACCTGCGCTTCTGATACTTTTTCTGAATCCATTATTATCAGCAAAGCTCCTCTTGCTGAGAAACGCGCCATTGCTCGCGAGGAACTCGAGAAAATGAGTGAGGTGATGGTAACAGAAAAGGGATTACTCAATCATGTTCAAGCCTCCTTGGTGCTAGGTGTGAGCGTGAAACGCGTTTGGGAATTAGTGCGCCAAGGCACGTTGACCCGATATGATTTCGTGGGACGCACCTACGTTTCGGCGACTGAAGTTTTTAAGCGGTATGATGAGGAAATCGCCGCTGGTGAGCGTATCAAGCAAAGCTTGCCAAAGCGGGTTCTTACTAGCGTCAAAGCCGGCATAGCAACGGATAAGACGCAATGGAAGCTTGGTGGTTATGCGGGCCCTTACCATGAAGCCAGGGTAAAAGTGAAAAAGGCGAAATTTAAGGAGGAGGAAGAGAAGCGTCGAAAAGTTCGTGCTGAGTTTGTAAAGCAACTTCTTGACCCGATGGAGCCTCCTAAGAAAAAGGCTAAAAAATGAGCACGGGAAAACCAGTCCAGAAAGAAGTTGAACCGGCACCGCAGAAGCTTCTGGTTAAGGAGCCGGAGGCTGCACTTATGATCGGGGAATCGGGCAATCCCAATGCCTCGGCCCTGTCCTTGGTCTTGAGACTTTCCTGTTTCTTGGTGGATCGCTCTTCCAAGTAAAAAATCCCATTCTCACGTTTATAAAGCCGGAACCGCTCTTTCATCTTTTCCTTTCAGAAAAGAGGCTAGCAACGATCTTGTTCCCCTCGTTAGTGAGGAATCATAGAGTACGGTTTGAGTACGCTAAAATCCCCTTGGATTGGAGCAACTTCCGTCTCCCTACTGGCAAATCTACTGGCAGTTGAGCCAATATGTCGCCGTTTCGGCGGTTCCATTGAAAAAGTACCTTTGGCAATCAGGCACTTATAAAAATGGCTCCGGAGGTAGGGCTCGAACCTACGACCAATCGGTTAACAGCCGACCGCTCTACCACTGAGCTACTCCGGAAAAGTGGTGGAAGTGTGAGTAGATCACAAGCAACGAGGAGAATCAATCATTTTGCCGGGATTTCAAGCCGTCAAGTGGCAACGACTTGCGAAGTTAGGATCCAATAAAGGCGGAATTCCTAGGCGTTGAAGGTTAGGGCGTGATGTCTGAATAGCGTCCCCCTAGAAGCGCCCAACTTTCTTCACGCTCAAAAGGATGGCCGTTGTCCCGATCCGCCAGTATTAAGCACCAAGCCTTTATCAGGGACGAGTGCGTTCCTCGATCGTTTTGATCAGGCCGTCAGCGCTCACGGGTTTGGCGACATAGAACGAACCGCCGATTATCCCGTTATGTTCTTCAACATCCTTCTGGCGCACGGTTGCGGTCAGAAAGATGATGGGGATATGCTTTAAGTTTGGGTCGCTCATGCATTGTCTCTGGACTTCTCCACCGTCCATTTCCGGCATGATCACGTCCAGAAGAATTATATCTGGTTTAAATGTCTTGGCCGTGGCGATAGCCGAAAGAGGATTATTTTCCACACGCACCTCGTAATTACCCTTAAGTTCCAGTGTCAATTGGACAATGTTTGTAAACTCTACTCCATCGTCCACCATTAAAACTCTGGTCTTCCTTTTCACTACATTCTGTACACGCGCTGCTTGGTCATCGACTCGCTTTACCGAGCGAGGACTTGTGGGCAGTTTATTTTTTAAGACGTACATTTCCACCCAAGGTTTGGATTCCTTTGGCATTCCCATCAAGCTTCCCACTGGAAGCCGCTCAGCCTCACCATGCCGCCATGCAGGAATATCGCTTGGAATAAACCCCCACGCTAAAGCTTGTCGAATTTCGTGCTCGGGATACGGCCCCTCCTGCGAGCCGTTGATCAAAAGATAAATGTCTGCCATGACGTTTGCTCAATTGAGGGAGTTGAATTCCGAACTGGCTTCTTGAGCTTATGAACAGGAATATGTCCGTCAAGTCGGCCTTGGAATTATATGCTTAATGAGGTTAAGTGAGCTTGTCCCCTCGCACGATTCAGCTCCCCGCGTTGGTATAATACAATACGAGAACTTTAAGTTCAGTATCGAGGGCCTTGGTCTCGGTAGTTGAAAATCTACGAGGGTCCCCACCTCCTCCAACAACAAAAACAATCCGTCTAGGAGTCCTATGCAAGCGAGCCATTTCAAACCTTCTCGCTCTCCGTACTGGCACCTCCACCTTAAACGGGTGGGTGAGCCTGTCCGTCGATTCTCTTTGAAAGTTCGGGACAGGCAAAACGCCGAGCAGCTAAAGGCGCAGGACATCAAAGAATTCATCCAGGAGCGTTCGGGCATACTTACGGGCATTTGGTTCCTAAAGATGAGTCTGGTAGTAGCAAAATCCCGTGATGCCGCGCAAATCGTAGGACTCCCATTTCGTTACCTTGGGAAGCCCTTTGCCGAGACATTTGTGAAACCACTTTTCCTCCATCACGCTCCGTAAAGTTTCCGGAATGGAATGGCGCAAGGCGTCGTACTGCTTTTGCCCATCTTCCAGCCATTGGACGGAATTGTCCTCATATTGAGTGCGCACGTGGCGAAATTCCTTTTCCGTCAAAATGATGTCCTTTTGATTGAATCCCAACCCGGTGCAGACTCGGAACAACAGGGTAACTCCCGTTCCACTGACACACCCATTGACACATGGATTAGTCGTTTCTAGTCCGAACGTGTCTTCTACTGTCGCAACGGATCAATCGGACGAAGAGACGCAACTCCCTTTTATCCAAGCCAGTAGGCGCGGTATGACGCCGATTGTCGCGGTGCGTCGCAAAGGTAGAAAAGCTGCCGCGCTAGGACTCGAAGCTACGATGAAAAATTGGAACCGCAAGTAGTTGCGAAAGCTAACTCACAGATAGACTCACAAGCTTTGCATGATCCCGATTTGGCCAGGGTTGTCACCGCGTGGCGCTCCTTGTCACCCAACCTCAAGACAGCCGTCTTAGCGATTATTGGCAGCGGAACCGGTGTTGAGAAATAGGAAGGCCAAACGTGCTGTCGGAGCAATGAGAAAACCATCGTGAGCCTTCCGTCTTGGATTGGGGCGGCGTATTACGGCAATCGAGAAGGCGTTTGCCTTTCCTTTTCTATCCCCACATATGGCCCGGAGGGGCTTGATCAACGAACTGCCTACCGTCAGGCTAAGTGAAATACGCTAAAAATTCAACGATAGGGTTCGAACCGGCGCTAAAACATTGCAATCAGAACAAGTTGCGTAGGCGCACGCGAAATAGACCCACAAAGTT
>Ga0206972_1076_pt1 | contig 18417 bp, 18 predicted proteins | sample Alteio_BWOrgHeat_86_FD_152925 | JGI IMG/M metagenome (GOLD analysis project Ga0206972, IMG submission 152925) | Enriched cells from forest soil in Barre Woods Harvard Forest LTER site, Petersham, Massachusetts, United States -... | ecosystem: Environmental > Terrestrial > Soil > Temperate forest >...
CAAACTTCTTCGTCATCTACACAATAATTAGCACCTTTGGAAGCCGCATGCAATCGTATTCGTAGGAAGGTCAACTATCGTGACGTATTAATCGCCTCCAAGTGCCCCCGTCACGCGTGCGCTAATTACCGCCAATTCCTCCTCAGAGGCGGTTTCGGGGACAAAGATGGGCTCGCCCGTGATCAAATGGCAGGCGGAGAAAGGCAGCGGAACGTGAAAGCGATCCCAACTCTTGAGTTCAAGCTTCCACTTAAGCTGATAGGTGACGGCGACGATGGGCCGCTGCGTGGCTTGGGCGAGACGGATCAGGCCCGGACGGATCTGGTAACGCGGCCCGCGCGGGCCATCCGGAGTGATGACCAGGTCAAGGTGTGGATCGCTGGAGGCACGGATGGCAGTCAGCATGGCGGAAGTGCCGTGACGGGAACTGCTGCCGCGAACCGCCTTGATTCCGAATCGGGCGGCGACATCGGTCATAAACTGACCGTCCCGGCTGCGACTGATAAACGTCAGGGCAACGCGTCCCCGGCAGTAGCGTTCGTAAAAGTAGGCCATGAGCGCCGTTCGGTTGTGCCAGAACGCAATGATAACAGGGGGATGTTCCGGTTGATCGACAACGCTACCACGATCCTCGACGGTCATCCGCAAGGTCGATCCGATCAGGTGAATCACCACCGAACTGAGCCAGGAAAGAAAGCGTTTCATCCGATGACCGATCCGCGTAATCGGCCGATGAGCCGGGAGACGGCGCGGCTGGGGGTTTTGACCAGGAGTTCCGTGATGAAAACATCCCAGGTCATGGTGATGGGTTCAACCACGGATCGGAGCATAAAGAGGCCAACGCCGATCGTGAATGCCAGCGTGAAGTAGAGCAAACTGAAACTGTTCCATTGCCAGTAGCCCCAGGCGAACTGCCAGTGATTGAGGTAATCCATGACCGGCCCCCAAAGCAATGGCACCAGACCGACCGTTAAATTGCTCGTCACACTATAGAGCGCAAGAAAGTGGGGGCGTCCCATGTGGGGAACGATTCCCATGACGGTGCGGACATTGGCCAGATTCCAAAGCGCGCCGCCCATTCCCGAAGTGAAAACCTGCAGGCAAAGAACGATCGTGTTGAAAGGAATGATCTTTGCCGCCACGCAGGCCCACCCGAGGAAGTGGCAGATAAAAAGCATACCTGAAGCCGTAAGCGCCGGTTTATTGCCGGCCCGGTCGATCAAAGGACCAACCAAAAAAAGTCCCATCGCGAGCACGATCGTGCTGAAGGCGGCCACAAAGAGTACACCGGATTCGTTCACCAGAAGGGAGGTGCGGAAAAAACGGACCCAGAAAACACCCGATGTGCCGAGAGCCATATTAATAATCAGGTTGTAGCGGACGTATTTAAAAAACGGCGGATAAAACAGCATCTCGCGCCACGGCATCGGGACCGGGTTCGATACGATTTTCTCCACGGGCACATCGGGAATGCGGCGCAGAAAAATGAGGCTCGTAAAGGCCGCGGCGGCGCTCATGGAAAAAAGGATGCCGAAAGAGTACCAGGCGTTGTGGAGGTGGAAGAGCGACCCCGCAATAAAAAGGCAGGCGATGGCGGCCAGTGCGCCGGCGAGCTGGTCCTTGGCTAAAAATTCCCCGCGCCGACTTTCGGGAACGATATGCGTGAACCAGGGCAGGAAGCCGCAGACCGAGATGCCGCGCATGGCGTTATAGATGAAGGAGAGGCACAGCATCAGCACCATCCGCGTGGCAGGATCAACCGAATCGGGCAGGAAGGCCACCAACGCCATCACGATGACCACGATGCTGCGCGTGGTCCAACCGCTGAGAACAAACCGGCGGTAACCGACCCGCTCGACAAAGTGAGCGGCGGGAATTTGCAGGATATTCAGGACCGGCGCGAGGCAGGCGGCGATGGCGAGAATCGTCGCGGTGGCATTGAGATGCTGGAAATAAAGCAGCATCGGTGATCCGAGGACGACGCTCCACGAGGCCGTGTTGAAAACCTCGTAGATATAGACATTGTGGATGTCCGGAGGCATCGGCTCCGGCGATGCGGGGGAAGGTTCTTCCCGGTGAGCGGGAGGCGGTCTCATGCGCTCGGGGTTTTCATGGCAAAGGTCGAGCCTAGAGGCTTCCGCCCCGTTAGCCAAGGCTGCGTTGGAGTTATCGTGCTCCCGCCTTCCCCTCGTTCCCAAGTTGCACTTGGGAACGCACTTGCTGAGGCAATTCCATTGCCGATCTTAACGCGAAAACATCTGGTCAGCGCGAAATAAAATTTCGCGAAGAACAGGAGACGTTCCCAAGTACAACTTGGGAACGAGGAAGCCCGAATTGTCTTCGGATCGTCTCGCCGCTCATGCCTTCCCCACGCTCAAATTCCGCTTCGGCCTCGGCCAAAGCCCCTCGAATTTCGGCGACCTCTTCAGAGGAAAGCTTCGCCGTGATCAAATCCGCAATTCCGCATTGGATTTTCATCCAGTCTTCCTGCGGCATGGCCGCTACTGTCTTGAGCACTTCTTGCGCTGTCATCGCTTTACACCCTGCCACAAGGCACCCTCGTTTACAAGGCCGGGGCATGGCTTGAGATTTACCATTTCTCCCCAGCCGAAAAACGGGTAAGCTTACCGATTGTGTCACGAACCACCGCCCCTCAACGCCTGGTCGCTCTCGGAGCGGACGGGGCCGATATTCTCTATCAGCTTGGCGTGTGGCCGCAGGTCGTGGGGGTGACCGCCTTTTACCGCCCGCCGTTTGGCGTGGAAGCAAAGCCGCGCGTGAGCGGTTTCAGTTCAGGCAACCTGGAGGCGATCCTGCGCCTCGAACCCGACTTGGTCATTACCTCCACCGATGTGCAGCACCAGCTCGCGTCCGATTTGATCAAGGCGGGCGTAACCGTCTGGGCCATCAACTCGCGCAGCCTGGAGGAAATTTACGATGCGATCCGCAATCTCGGCCAAATCGTGCGCCGCGGCGATCGCGCGGAAGAAGTGGTCGCGCAGATGGAGCGCGCTTTGCAGCCCGTTCATGTCAACGGCGCGCATCGGCCGAAGGTCTATTTCGAGGAATGGCCCGAGCCGTTGATTGCGGGCATTGGCTGGGTCTCGGAATTGATCGAGCGGGCGGGCGGTACTGATATTTTTTCCGAACTGCGAAAGGAAAAGAAAGCTGCGGCACGCACCGTCGCGCCGGAGGAAGTTGTGGCGCGCGCGCCGGAAATCATCTTTGCCTCCTGGTGCGGCAAGCCCGTCCAGATGACGGACATCATCTCGCGACCGGGCTGGGACAAGATTCCCGCCGTGCGAGCCGGACACCTGATTGAAATTCCCTCCGACGACATCCTGCAGGCGGGGCCCGGCCTGGTCCGGGGTTATGATATCTTGAAGAGGGAGATTGTCCGCTTGGCGAAACCGTCGCCACAAGCCCGTCACAATTCCCGCGTTGCCCGAACGCCCCGCAAAAGGGTATCCTCCCCCGCCCCCATGACCACGCCCGACCTTTCCGATCCCAAGTTCTTCATCAACCGCGAGCTGAGCTGGTTGGCCTTCAACCGCCGCGTACTGGAAGAAGCGCAGGACCCGACCCAGCCCTTGCTGGAGCGCGTTCGTTTTCTCGGCATCGTGACTTCCAACCTGGACGAATTTTTCGAGGTGCGCGTGGCCGGCCTCAAGCAGCAGATCGAGCACGAGTCGGACGACGCCGGTCCCGACGGCATGAGTGCGCGCCAGACCTTCGACGCGATCCGGCAGGATGTCCTGAAGATGATTGGCGACCAGTATGATCTTTGGAACGACGAGCTTCTGCCCGCCCTGGAAAAACACGGCGTTCACCTGCACGATTTCAAGACCCTCAACAAACATGACCAGACGTGGGCCACCCACTATTTCCGCGAGGAGGTCTTTCCGGTGCTCACGCCGCTGGCTGTCGATGCGAGCCATCCTTTCCCGCAGTTACAAAACAAGAGCCACAATCTTTTTCTGCGGTTGAAAAAATCCGATCGCCCCACGGAAGCGCTTCATGCCGTGGTTGCGATTCCGCGCGTCCTGCCCCGGCTCGTCCGCATTCCCCATCCCAAGACCAACGAGTGGCACTACATCCTCATCCAGAATTTGATCCAGAATCACATCCAGGATCTTTTTCCCGGCCTCGAAGTCGAGCAGGTCTACGGATTCCGGATCACGCGCAACAGCGATCTCTACATCGACGAGGAAGAGGCGGAAAACCTGCTGCGCACGATTGAGGACGAATTGCGCAAGCGCGCGCGGGGCAACGCGGTGCGGCTCGAAGTCGAACACGGGTGCCCGCCCGACATGCGGCGCGTCCTGCTCGATATCTTCAAGCTGGGCGAGGACGACGTTTACCTCGTCAACGGCCCGCTCAATTTCCTCCACCTGATGCCGCTGGCCTCGATCGACGCGCTGGCCTCCCTGCGCGACAAGCCCTATGTCCCGATAACGTCCCACGCCCTGCCCGCCGGCTGCGATTATTTCAAGATCATCCGGCAGAAGGACGTGCTCCTGCATCATCCCTACCAGAGTTTCTCGAGCGTGGTGGAGTTCCTCGATCACGCCGCGTCCGATCCGGCGGTGCTCGCGATCAAGATGACGCTTTATCGCACCAGCGGCGACTCGCCCATCGTCCACTCGCTCATCCACGCCGCCGAACAAGGCAAGCAGGTCACGGTGCTGGTCGAATTGCGCGCGCGCTTCGACGAAGCCAACAACATCCTCTGGGCGCGTCAGCTCGAGGAAGCCGGTGTGCATGTCGTGTACGGCTTGGTCGGACTCAAGACCCATTGCAAGTTGCTGATGGTCGTGCGTCGCGACGACGACCGGCTCCGCCACTATCTCCATCTCGGCACCGGTAATTATCATCCCAGCACGGCCCGCTTTTACACCGACCTGAGTCTCTTCACCTCCAACCATGAGCTGGGCGAGGAAGTGGGCATGCTTTTCAACACCCTGACGGGGCTCTCGGAATTCGATGGCGTAAAGCAACTGCTCGTCGCGCCGTTCCAGATGCATGACAAGTTCATGAAGCTGATCCAGAACGAACGCGATCTCGCCCTGAAAGGCAAGGAGGGCCGCATCATCGTGAAGCTCAACTCGCTCGTGGAGGAAAGCCTCATCGTCGCGCTCTACGAAGCATCGCAGGCCGGAGTGAAGATCGACCTGATCGTGCGCGGCATCTGCTGCCTGCGTCCCGGCGTGAAGGGCGTCAGCGAAAACATCCGCGTCATCAGCATCGTTGGCCGTTTCCTCGAACACAGCCGCATTTTCTACTTCGGCAACAACGGCAACCCGAAAGTCTATCTCGGCAGCGCCGACTGGATGCCGCGCAATCTTTTCCGCCGCGTCGAAGTCGTCTTTCCCGTGCTCGATCCGGGCCTGCGCAAGCGCATCACCGACGTCATCATCCCCGGCTACCTCGCCGATTGCGGCAAGGCGCGCGTCCTCGGCCCCGACGGCGTCTACAAGCGCGCCGTCTGCGCCCCCGGCCAGGAACCGACCCAGGCCCAACACCACTTCCGCAACCTCGCCCGCAAAGCCGCCTCCCTCCGCGTCGAATCCAAAACCGAAAAGCTCCCCCTCGTCGTCAAGAAGCCCCCAACCAACCAAACCACCCGCCTCCCCTACGTCAAATAAAGCCTCCCGTAGCCGCGCTCGTAAGAGCGTGGTCTCCCAGGTAGCCGCCGCTGTCCCAGCGGCGGTGCAGTTGTAGCGGCGGTCTATGACCGTCGCACTTTTGTTTCCAAGACAGCTTTCCTAGCGACGCGAACCAAGTATCGTTCTGTCTATGCTAATCAAGAGCGCTGACGACCGCTCGGAAGATATTGCCGAGCTTAAAACCCTCCTCAAGGAGAAAGGTCCTAGCTCCTTTCAAAAAGAACTAATTAGCGAAGAACTGTGGAAACTAGAAAAAGGCGCTTGGGGCGAAAAAAGGGCGGCTTACTTCCTCGACTTTCACTTCAAAAAATACGAGAGAACGATTCTTTTGCATGATCTCCGTCTGGAATTGAGCAATGGAGACGTGGCCCAGATCGATCACTTGATTATTAACCGCTTTCTGGACATCTACATTCTTGAATCAAAAAACTGGAGCAAGTTGACAGTTGACGAGGCAGGGAACTGCACAACGGGAGAAAGACTGACGACCGGAGCCGAATCTCCCCTTGAACAATGCAGACGTCACTCCAAAATTTTGACTCGGGTTTTCGAATTGGATCCCGAGTTGAAAAAGTTGGCACCTCGCTTCGACATTACTTGCCGGGTCCTTTTGGCTCCTCGCTGCCTTCTCGACGCCCCTTACCACCGAAAATTGTACCTCAAAGCAGATGCTTTTCACAGTTCTTGGCTCAAGGAGGTGGAAGATGATATGCCAACCGTCAAAAACATCCTATCCGTTAGTCGGCTGTCGAAGCTGAAAACATTGATGAGAATTGGCGAACGATTAGTGGAACTTCACAATCCGATTCGCCCGGATTGGAGATCACGGTTCGGTATCCCTCAGACTATCGCGGGAACTAAACCCCGTAAAGTTGTGGCAAGCGTTCCAGGCCTAGCCACTCACGTTTCCGAGTATGGCAAAGATTGGTTTATTTTGGAACGCGCTATAACCGTTGATGAGAAGAAAGCTCTTAACACCGCGGGCTATTTCGGGAATAAGGAAAAAGGTAAATGGGTCTGGCAGTTGCGCAGCTAGTTAATTTGGAAAATTCCGTTAATTCCGTCAAAATTCAGCGACGGTCGTGGACCGCCGCTACAACTGCGCCGCCACTATACTTTCACCTTGAAGGTCTCACCGGGCTTGAGGTCGAGGATGAAGGCGGTGAGCCATTGCGCGAGGTTTTCGAGGTCCTTGAGGTGGACGGCTTCGACGGGCGTGTGCATGTAGCGGTTCGGCACGCCGATGGCCGCGGTGGCGATGCCGCCGCGCTGGAGGAAGATGGCGTCCGCGTCGGTGCCGGAGGCGCGGGGATCGATGCCGCGCTGGAAGGCGATCTTGTTCTTGAGTGCGACCTCTTCGAGCCGCTTGACCAGCACCGGATGATTCACGCTGCCTCGGCTGAGGATCGGGCCTTTGCCAAGACGCGTGTCGCCGAACCGCTTTTTGTTGGTGATGGGTATGTCGGTCGCCTGGCCGACATCAATGACCAGCGCGGCGTCGGGACGCACGGAATAACCGAGCATCTGCGCACCGTAGAGTCCGTTTTCCTCGCCGACCGCCGACGCGGCGACGACGCTCGCCTTGAGCTTCTTGCCCGCCTTGGCGCAGAGCCGCAAGACTTCCGCCGCAACGAACGTGCCGATGCGGTTGTCGCAGGCGCGAGCGATGTAGATGTCGCCGTTGAGCTGCTGCCAGCCGACGATGTAGGTGATGAGATCGCCGACCGCGACGCGCTCCTCGGCTTCCTTGCGGCTGGTCGCGCCGATGTCGATGAAGAGTTCGTGGAGCTCGGGCACTTCCGCTTTCTTGCCGCGATCCTGCATGTGAATCGCCAGCGCGCCGATCACCCCGAGCACCTCGCCCTTACGTCCGTGGATATGGACCCGCTGACCACGCGCGAGGCCGGGATCATGCCCACCGACGCCGCTGAAGTAGATGAAGCCGTCGTCGTCGATGTATTGAATCTGGAACGCGATTTCGTCGGCGTGGCCCTCAACCATGATCTTCGGTGAGCCCTTCGGGTTCAGCACGGCCACGGCGTTTCCATAAGTGTCTGTCTCGACCTTGTCGGCAAACGGCTTCACATAATCGAGCCAGACGCGCTGGCCGCGAGCCTCCTCGCTGGAAGGCGTGGGGGTGTTGAGAAGCGTGGTGAGAAATTGAAGGGATTCCGGGCGCATGAAAGAATTTGGACAGGATTAACCAGATTAACAAGATTCGGAAATGGTCGCAGATTGACACGACCCGCGCGCGGGAGAACGATTTCTTCATGGCCTGCTTTAAATGCGGAACCGAACGCGCCGCCATTCACCTGTCCCAGGTGATCGACGGCAAATCGGAGACGCGCGACTATTGCGAGGCGTGCCTCGAGGCCGATTTAGGACGCGATGCAATGCTGGAAATGAAGCAGCGCTCCCGGGAGGAATTCAGACGTCGATTCGCCACGGATCCCGAATTCAAGGCCAAGGTTGAGGCAGACAGGGAAAGGCGGAAGCAAGCGTTCGCGGCGAAGCTCGACGAGCTTTGCGTCCGCGAGCCGCGTTTTCGCCGCGAGACCTTCGAATTTATCTTTGCCGCGATCAAACTCGCCGTCGCCAAGAGCGCGCCTGTCCCGCGAGTCGGCCCGCATCACGTCACGGCCGCCGAGTTGGTGCGCGCCGGCGAGGAGCATGCGCGGGAGACTTGGGGCGGTAACGCGAGGGCGCATCTAGGCAGCCTCGGCCTGGTCGCCTCCCGGAACTTTGGCGATGCCGTCTTCCTCCTGGTCAACCACGGCCTCCTGGGCAAGTTGCTGGAGGACAACAGTTCGGATTTCGACGGCGTTCCCTTCTTCGACGGCAAGACGAGCATTTGACAGACCCTCGTTCGCCACGGAAACTCTTTGTCATGATCAAACGACTCCTCCACACGCGTTATCGCGTTAACGATCTCGAAAAAACGCTCTCCTTTTACCACAACGTATTCGATCTCAAGGAAGTCTCGCGCCATACGTCGCCGCGCGGGTCCACCGTGGTCTTTCTGCAACCTCCGGGCGGCCAGGAACAAATCGAAATCTGTCATTATCCCAAGAGCGGCCCCGTGCAAGTCCAGCCTGATCTGACTCACCTTGCCTTCGAGGTCGACGATCTTGAAGCATTCGGAAAAGAGGCGGCGGCAAAGGGCTACCCGTTTAGCGACGGGCCGACGGTCACCAGTTCCGGAAGTAAAATCGCTTTCATTGACGGCCCGGAAGGGTATGAATTTGAGCTGATCGAGAAAAAGAAGTAGTAATTCCCCAAGCTTAATGAGAACCGTCCGCATCGCCGCCAGCCTCCTCGCCGCCAATCTGGGTCAACTGGAGCAGGAGGTGAAGCGGATGGAGGAGGCGCAAGTCGATGCCATCCACATCGACGTCATGGACGGCCATTTCGTTCCCTACTTTGCGCTCGGAGCCGACACGGTGCAGGCGGTGCGCAAGCTCACACGCATGCCCATCGAGGTCCACCTGATGATCCAGCAACCGGATCGCTACGCGCGCGCGTTTGTCGAGGCGGGCGCTGACCTGCTCATCGTGCACCTGGAGGCCTATCACGATCCGAAGCGGACGATTTCCGTTGTGCAAGACATGGGCTGCCGCTGCTCGGTGGCGATCAACCCGATGACGCTGGTGGAGAATACTTACACGCTGCTGAAACATGCGGATCAGCTCCTTTGCATGTCGGTGAATCCCGGCTTCATGGGCCAGCCGTTCATCATTGAGGTGCTGGAGAAGGTGCGACTGGCCCAGGCTTACCGAGACAAGAACCACCTGCAATTCGACATCTCCATCGACGGCGGCGTGACGGACGAGACCGTCGGGCCGTGTGTGACATCCGGCGCCAATCAAGTCGTGGTCGGCCGCCCGCTCTTCGTGCCCAAGGACGCCTGCGAGGCCGCGCGCCTGCTCCGCGCCCGCGCGAATGAAGTCGGTGCGGGGGGATAAGTTTGCCCCTTGCTTTTACTCCATAGCGTCTTATTATCGTCTTTATGACGACGCTATCTCCCACCAAAGCCCGCAGCAATCTGACCGCATGGCTGAAGAAGGCCGCTGCTGGCGAGGACATCGGCATTCTCTTTGGCGACAAGGTCATCGCGTTGCGCCCCGTTGAAGTCGAATCGACCGACTATGCTTGGACCGAATATGGTTTGACGAAAAAGGAAATGGCCCGCATTGCTAAGAACCTTCATGCGAAAGGCGAAAAAGACCGGCGAGAGGGTAAGTCTCGCGTCTACACCGGAGATATCGAAGCACTCCTTAAAGATTAGCTTTGATAGCGCCATCCTTAAGCAGATTCGACTTCTGTCCCGAGCGGACCGTAAAATCATTGGTCAGGCTATCGAGGACGTTCGCGGAATATGGGGGCATCCTCACCTTCACGCGGGTACGGGGTTACGAAAACTTTCTAAAACCCTCTTTGAATGCCGGTCCGGCCTGCGAGAACGTCTTGTTTTTGAATTGCTTCCAGACAACTCTCTCCACTTTCACATTCTGGGGAATCACGACGAGGTTTATCACTTCCTCAAAATTCATCGTTAGGCGTGCGCACTAAAAACGTCGCTTCCTTTGTACGAAGGATCAGCTACAATGTCCGTTCCCATGTCGGACCAGTCCCTTACCCGTAATTTTTGCATTATCGCACACGTCGACCACGGCAAGACCACGCTGTCGGATCGCTTGCTCCAGTCGACCAAGACTGTCAGCGACCGCGTGATGACCGCGCAGCATCTCGACTCGATGGACCTCGAGCGCGAGCGCGGCATCACCATCAAGGCACATCCAGTGACGATGGCCTACACGGGCAAGAACGGCAAAACCTACATGCTCAACCTGATCGACACTCCGGGCCACGTCGATTTCGCGTATGAGGTCTCGCGCAGTCTTTCCGCGTGCGAGGGCGCGCTGCTGATCATCGATGCAGCTCAAGGCGTCGAGGCGCAGACCGTGGCCAATGTCCATCTCGCCAACAAGCAGGGGCTGAAACTGATCCCGGTGATCAACAAGATCGATCTGCCCAATGCCGACATCGACGTGTGCAAACGGCAGCTCGAGGAAGTCCTTTCCATTCCCGGCGAGGAAGCGATCCTGGCCAGCGCGAAGAACGGCATCGGCATTGAGGACATCCTGGAAGCGATCATCGAGCGCATCCCCTCGCCGCCCGTTTTCAACGACGATTACACGCGAGCGCTCGTCTTCGATTCGCTTTTCGATACCTACCGCGGCGTGGTGACGTATGTGCGCACGTTTTCCGGTGAGTTGAAAACCGGCACGCCCATCTTACTCATGGGCTCGAACCTGCGCTACGACATCAAGGAAGTCGGCATCTTCACGCCGAAGCAGATCCGCACGGAATCGTTGAAGGCCGGACAGGTCGGCTATCTTATCGCGAATATCAAATCAAGCACTGACGTGAAGATCGGTGACACGCTGACGAACGCACAGAAGCCCGCGCCGGAACCGTTGCCCGGTTTCAAGACGATCACGCCGATGGTCTACAGCGGCATCTATCCCATCGACACGTCGCAGTTCGAGCAGCTCAAGCTCGCCATCGGCAAGCTGCAGTTGAACGATGCGGCGCTGACCTACTCGACGGAAAGCTCGGTCGCACTGGGCTTCGGTTTTCGTTGCGGATTCCTTGGCCTGTTGCACATGGAGATTGTGCAGGAACGGTTGCGCCGCGAGTACCAGATGGACATCATCGCGACTTATCCGAGCGTCGTCTACGAGGTCAAGCGCACCAACGGCGAAGTGCTCATGATCGATAACCCGATGCAGTTGCCCGATCCGTCCGTGATCGAATCGATCGCGGAGCCGATGGTGAAGGCGTTCATCATGATCCCGAACGACTACATCGGCGACATCATGCAACTCGTGATGGAAAAGCGCGGCACGTGCGAGCAGACCGAATCGCTCGACGGCAAGCGCGTGATGCTGCACTGCGACCTGCCGCTCAATGAAATTTTGGTCGATTTCAACGACCGCATCAAATCGATCACACGGGGCTATGGCAGCATGGACTACGAGTACGCGCCCTACCGCATCTCCGACATGGTGAAGATGGACATGCTGGTGAACGGCGAGCCTCTCGACGCCTTTTCGTGCATCGTGGAGCGGAGCAAGGCGGCCGCGCGCGGGCGTCACATCGCGGCGAAGCTGAAGGAAGTGATTCACCCGCACTTGTTCAAAATCGCGATCCAGGCCGCCATCGGCGGGAAAATTATTGCGCGCGAGGACGTGAAGTCAGTCGGCAAAAACGTCACCGCGAAATGTTATGGCGGTGACATCACCCGGAAACGCAAGCTCCTCGAAAAGCAGAAGGAAGGAAAGAAGCGGATGAAGTCAATCGGCAACGTCGATATCCCGCAGGAGGCCTTCATCGCCGTGCTTAAATCGGAGAATAAATGAAGGCCCTGGCTTTTATTTCTCTCGCGATTTGTTTTCTGTTGCCCAGGGGAATGCCTGCGGCGCCGACCGACGGCACCTCTCCCACGGAGGTCATCACCCGGTTGGTGGCCAATGCTTCCAAAAAACCGCTGGGCCCGGTGGAAAACGATGTCACGGCTCAGACGGTGCAAACGATGACTGCCCTCGCGAAAGATCCAGATTTGAAAGTTATGGGTGGATCGTTGCGCGAGAGCATCGCAGCGGAATATAATGAGTATACCCTCGAAGGTCCCTTGACTTCGCTCTACTCGGAAGGTCCGGCGGCTCTTTTCTATGGCAAGGTGAAACTGACCCGTGCCGCCTTGGCGGATTACAAGCAGGATGCCGGACAGGACAACACCGTGGGCTTTGGCGACAGCGGCGGATTTTCCATGTTCATTGATTCCAAAGTCAGGGACGATGGCCACGTGATCGCCACTTTCTGCCTGGTCCAACAACAAGGCCTCTGGAAAGTTCACGGCGTTTATCTCAGCAATGATATCATTGCGGGCGCCAACAAGGATTTTATCATTCGCCAATTATCCGCCTTTGCCAAAAAGCCATGAACTTTTTCCTCCCCAGCAAAACAAAGAAGGTCCTGGCCGAATCGGAACTGATTCAGGGCAGCCTGCAACGCAACCGCATTTATTCGCAGGATATTCTCAACGCGCGGGATATTGAAACCATCTCGAACCTGGAAGCGCGTTACCCGGCACTATTGAAGTCGAAGGATGTCGAGGGCCTCGAAAAGCTGAACAAGGAAGTCATGAAGCTCGGCAACAAGCTCTTCCCGCCCTCGCCCTGGGACGGCTGGCGCGAGAACGTGGAAGTCTTCGTCGTCGCGGCGATCATGGCGCTGGCCATCCGCACCTTTTTCCTGCAACCGTTCAAGATTCCCACCGGATCGATGGAGCCGACGCTTTACGGCATCGAGCCGAAGCCGTCCGTCGAGTTGCCTCCGAATCCTTTCGTCCAAGTTTATGAATTTCTCATTCACGGCAAGACCTACAGCCGTGTCGTGACCCAGCACGGCGGGACCCTCGAGTCGATGTCGCCCGGGTCGTTTACCATCTGGCTCGAATATACGGATGTCCATATCGGCAATGAAGTCGATCGCATCTGGATTCGCCCGAACGATGTGCGCCAGAAACTTCATCTCATGGAAGGCATGCAGTTTCAACCGGGCGATGTGCTGGCCAATTACGTGACGCAGACCGGCGATCAGGTCCTTGTCGACAAGGTCACCTACAATTTCCGCCCTCCTCAACGCGGCGAAGTTTTCATTTTCAAGACGTCGGGCATTCCCGGCCTCGCCAATGAGCGCGGTCCAAACCAGGAAGGCAGCGAGGACTTCATCAAGCGCTGCGTCGGCCTCGCCGGAGACCTGATCGAGGTGAAGCCTCCTGTTCTTTATGTGAATAGCAAGCCAGCCGACTTTGCCGCCTCTTTTACCAAGGAGTTCGCGCAGAGCGATCACTATCCCGGCTATAGCCTCGTCGGTTATTCGGAAGGCACGGGCGTTACCAAGGACACCGCGCGACCCTTCGATCCTTTCGACAAGGACAATACGCAAACCTACTACGTGCCGACCGATTGCTACTGGGCCATGGGCGACAACAGCCCCAACAGCAAGGACAGCCGTTACTGGGGCGGCGTCCCCCGCCAGAATCTCGTGGGCCGCGGCTATTTTGTCTTTTGGCCGTTCACCGAGCGCTGGGGCTGGATCAAGTAATTTCAATTGTAGCGGCGGCCGATGACCGCCGATCCTCGTCGCGAAAGCGACTTTTTAAAAGATCGTCATCCTGAGCTTGTCGAAGGACCTCTAACTATTCCGTTCATTGCGCACCGCTTCACCAAATAGTTAGAGGTCCTTCGACTGCGCCGCCACATTACACTTTCCGCTCGATTTTCGATCTCCGCAAAGTTGCCCCAGCCACGGGGGATTGGAGCATGAATATCTTCGACTTGCCCTCCTCCACGATGGCGGTCACAAACACGGTGCGATGATCCGCGCCGCCGAAAGCTAGCGAGGTCACATGCTTTGCGGGGAAAGTCACCTGCCCCATCAAGCGCCGATTCTCCCCGATCTTCAGGATCACCCCGCCATCGCGCCGTGCCGACCAGATCGTCCCCTCGGCATCGACCGCCAACCCCGCCGGAGTCCCCTCATCCGGCATGCATTCGTGAAAAACCTGGCGATTGGTCACCGCCCCGCGCTTCTCGTCATATTTGCAGCGGCAAATCGTCTTGGTCGTCCCGCAGGTCCAAAAAAGCGCGTCACCCTTTGCGTTCCAGCCCATGCCGTTGGATTGCCCGGTGCCGCCCAGCACCTTGGCCAGCGTACCGTTGCTTTCCAGCCGGTAAATGCCCGCGCCGTTGGGACGGCCGTTGCGGACGGTGCCGACCAGCACGCGCCCGGTTGCATCGGCGATGGCTTCATTAAATCGATCGCCATCGACCCGAACATTTTCAATCAGCGGCGTCACTTGGGTCAGGCTCTCAAAATCGAACAAGACGATGTCCCTTTCGCGAAAGAGGAGCCAGCTGTGATCTTCCTGCGGGATGAACGCGCCGACGTTCGGCCCCTCATAGATCGCGCTTTGGATGCGCGTCTTTAAATTCAGGCGATAAAGAACGCCACCCTCCACGTCCGTCCACCAAAGCGACTCGTCGCGGTCGTCGTACCAGAGATTCTGCGCGGCCTTGCCCGCTTCCTCCACCAGCACCTCGGGCGCGGACGGAGGAGCAATGACTTGATCAACCGTCGATACCGAGGCATCACTCATAAAGGGAGGTATTACCCACTCAAAGCGGTAATAGCTGTAATTAACCTATACGGTGTTTCCGGCTTGTCGAGTGCTTGCGGAAGTATGAACCGGGCGGACGGGACGAATCCCCCTGCTTAGCGGTTAAACTCCAATTCACGCGATCGTGACGCGACGCAGTCTAGACATACGGCTCGCGCCACGCTAGCTTGACAAACCTATGAGCCAGGAACCCTCCCACTTCGCCACCGAACCGATCGAAACCCTCGTCCCCAATACCATCCGCACTCTTACGGTCGATGCGGTGCAAAAGGCGAACAGCGGCCACTGCGGACTGCCCATGGGCTGTGCCGACTTCGCGTTCGTTCTCTGGACCAAGTATCTCAAGTTCAACCCGGCCAATCCGCATTGGTTCAACCGCGACCGCTTTGTCCTCTCCGCCGGACACGGCTCGATGCTGATTTATTCGCTCCTGCATCTCACCGGCTTCGAAAAAATGACGCTCGACCAGCTCAAGAACTTCCGCCAGTGGGGCAGCATCACTCCCGGCCATCCCGAGAGCCATGAAACCGAAGGCGTCGAAGTCACCACCGGCCCGCTCGGCCAAGGCACCGGCAACTCGGTCGGACTTGCCATTGGCCAGAAATTTTTCGCCACCACGTTCAACACGCCGGAATTTCCCGTTTGCGACAACCGCGTTTACACCATCGTTTCCGACGGCGACTTGCAGGAAGGCGTCTCGCATGAAGCCGCCGGGCTCGCGGGCCATCTCGGCCTCGACAATCTCGTCTGGTTCTACGACGACAACAACGTCTCCATCGAAGGCATGACCAGCCTCTCCTACAGCGACGACGTCGCCTCCCGCTTCAAGGGTTATCACTGGCATGTCATCTCCATCAACGGCAACGACCAGACGCAGATCGACGCCGCACTCAAGGAAGCCGCCGCCACCAAGGGCCAGCCGACCATCATCATCGGCAAGACCGTCATCGGCAAGGGATCGCCCAAGCTCCAGGGCACGCCCAAGGCCCACTCCGACGCCTTCGGGCCGGAGGAAGTCGCCGCCACGAAAAAGAATCTCGACTGGCCCGAGGACGCGCAGTTCCTCGTTCCCGACCGCGTGAAATCCTTCTTCGCCGAAAAGCGGAAAGTCTGGGCCCAGGAAGAAGCCGACTGGAACAAACTCTTCGCCGCCTACGCCGCGAAAAATCCCGAAAAGGCGCAACTCTGGAACGATTTCCTCGCCAAAAAACTTCCTGCCAACCTCGCCTCGCTCCTGCCCCAATATCCCACAGGAAAAGCCATCGCCACCCGCAATGCCGGCGGCGAAATCCTCAAGGTCCTCTTCGGCGCGGTGCCGAATCTCCTCGGCGGATCGGCCGATCTCGCCCCCTCCACCAAAACGTGGATCAAGGAATTCGGCTCCTTCGAAAAGGGCAACTACGGCGGACGCAATCTCCACTTCGGAATCCGCGAGCACGGCATGGGCGCGATTTGCGCGGGCCTCGCATATTACGGCGGACTGATTCCGTTCGGCTCGACCTTCTTCGTCTTCACCGATTACATGCGCCCGCCCATCCGGCTCGCCTCGATCAGCGGCATCCAGACCATCTACGTCTTCACCCACGATTCCATCTGCGTCGGCGAGGACGGCCCGACCCACGAACCGGTCGAGCATCTCGCCACCATCCGCGCCATTCCCGGCGCGATCGACTTGCGCCCCGGCGACGCCAATGAAACCGGCTACGCCTGGATCGCCGCGCTGGAACACACGCATCAGCCCAGCGCGATCATGTTGACCCGCCAGAACATTCCCGTTTTCGACCGGACCAAGACGGCCCCGGCCTCGGGCGTTCTCAAGGGCGGTTACACGCTCTGGGAATCGAAACCCGGCACGACCCCGGAAATCATCCTCATCGGCACCGGCTCCGAAACGTCCCTCGCCTTTGACGCCGCGCAGAAGCTCGGCGCGGAAGGCAAGGCCGCGCGTGCTGTCTCGCTGCCTAGCTGGGCGCTCTTCGAGGCGCAAACCCAGGAATACCGGGACAGCGTCCTGCCGCCTGCCGTAACCAAGCGCGTCGCGGTCGAAGCAGGCATCCGGCTCGGCTGGGAACGCTACACCACCACCGGCGGTAAGTTCGTCGGAGTGGACAAGTTCGGCGCGTCGGCTCCCTACGAGCGCATCCTCAAGGAGTACGGCCTCACCGTCGAACACGTCCTCGCCGCCGCCAAAAGCCTGCTCTAAGCCATGAGCGAGGAAATCTCCTGGGTCCTGGAAGTCGCCATCCTTCCAGGGCAGCTCGAAAATTTCCGCACCGTGGCCAAAGATCTGATCGCCGCGACCCAACCGGAACCCGGCACGCTCGTTTACGAGTGGAATCTGAACGACGACAAAACCGCCTGCGATATCTACGAGCGCTACAAGGACTCCGCTGCACTTCTCATGCACATCGGATCATTTGCCCCTTTTGCGGAACGATTCATGCAAAGCTGCCGTCCGACCCGCTTCCACGTCTATGGCGCACCCAGCGAGACCGCAAAAGCTGCGCTGGCCGACTTCCAGCCCGTCTATTTCTCGCCGCTGGGCGGATTCAGCCGCTGATCGCTTCCTGCGCGTTGCACGCGCCCGGACAACACACGCTCGCGTGGCATAGCCGGGCCACCCGAAAAGCCCTCGTCTTTTCCCAAAAAAATTTCGTTAATTTGGGCAAGACTCAGCTTACTCCACCGAGCCGTAGGCATCGAGATCCGGCGGCTTGTGCGTGCCGGGCTGCTTGCTCTTCCAGTTCGCCCAATCGGTATAAGCCAGCGTCCGCAGTTGCTGATCCTGACTGTCGCGGAAGCGCTTCTCAAAATCGGCCAAACCGGAGGGATCGGGCTGACCGCGGCTGTCGAGATGGACGATGAGGAGGCTGTTGTCCGCCTGCATCGGAATGGGGTCCGAAACCTGGCCGGGCTTCAGTGAGGTCACCGCATAGGCGATGGTCTGGAGCTTTTGATCGGTCTGCGGCGCCTTGATCGGCACGAACGATGGGAGCGTCTGCACATTCAACTTCATGCCCGTCGCGGCCGTTTTGAAGTCGGTCCCTTTCGCCACCGCCGCCTGCAGCGTCTTGGCCATGATCTGGGCCGTCATTTGCGCGGTCTGAAGACCTTTGGTCTGCTGGAGTTGTTTCTGGATATCAGCCTTCACTTCATCCAAGGGACGCAAATCGCTCGCCTGAATTTCCGCCAAGTGCAGGACGGCGACACCATTATCGAGCTCGATCACCTTGCTGATCGTATTGTCCTTGCCGAGCGAAAACGCGGCGTTATTGAACGCCGGGCTGGGCGGCACATTGGCCGGCGTCTCATCGGTCGCGAAGAAACCGGTCGTGGCCGCCGCCAAACCGCGCTTCTTCGCTTCCGCCAGAAAATCGGGCGGCGGCGGGGTGCTGCCCGGCGTGGCGGAAGGATCCGGTTGAAAGGCCAGGGCGAAATCGAGCGCCTTTTCGCCCAGCGCATTCTTGGCGGTGGTCTTTTGCGCGTCGGGCAACTTGGCCTGAT